>Ga0105047_10013682_pt1 | contig 12940 bp, 11 predicted proteins | sample MAT04_FD_78384 | JGI IMG/M metagenome (GOLD analysis project Ga0105047, IMG submission 78384) | Freshwater microbial communities from Lake Fryxell liftoff mats and glacier meltwater in Antarctica - MAT-04 (megahit assembly) | ecosystem: Environmental > Aquatic > Freshwater > Ice > Liftoff... | reverse complement strand
GAGGTGGCCAGCGCCCGTGACCAGACGATGCAGCTCAGCCCCGACGAGCAATTGGCTTTCTGGCAGGCTCTGCAAGCCCCCCCGAAACTCACGTCAGCCCAGAAACGACTGGGAGCGATCATGCGGGGCGGGAAGTGAGCGGCGTGACCTTGCCCGCAGGTTTTTCGCTCGAACCGCTACAGCGAAGTCACCCGCGCCGTCCATTTGAATGCAGTCACAGCGAGGTCAATGATTGGCTGCACACCAAGGCGCTGCAGCATCAGGACAAGCGACTCTCCGCCACGAAAATCCTGCTCAAGCAAGATGACGCGATCGCCGGATTCTACACGCTGGCGACGGGCCAGGTCGATTTTGGTGACCTGCCCTCGGAACTCGCTCGAAAACTGCCTCGACGTGCGCTGCCTGTGGCAATCCTGGCCTGGCTGGGAGTGAGCGTGGCATATCAGGGCCAGAAGCTGGGTGATCTGCTTCTGGCGCAGGCTTTGCGTGATTGCCATGAAGCGGGCCAGACCTTTGCGTTCGTGGCGGTCATCCTGGACTGCGTCGATGATCGATCCCGGACGTTCTACAAGCGATGGGACTTCGCCGAACTGCCGGGGAATCCTTACCGTCTCTTCCTGAGTTCGCAGACACTGACGGCGATGATGCGGCAGCCATCCGAGTGACGACCGCAACAACATCGGAGAAATCGTCATTAAGCGGTCCTGTGATCTAGTACGCCCAATGCGGGAATTGTCTGACGGCCTCTCACACAATCACCTGACTGTGTGAAATGGACTATGCTTTGGAACTGTACTTGCCGGATTGGCCGCAGTTGAATCAGTTTGCATCCTTGATGATCCCCAATGCGGAGAGAATTCCGACAACTATAAAACCACTTTGGCCACCGCCGCCCCGCAACAGAGCGACCGATGTCGAATAACCAGATCATTCTACCAAAGTCGGCCAGCGTGACCTATAATGGAGGGCATGCCGACGATCTCTGCGGCAGAACTATTGTTTGGCGAACTGTTGCGAGAAGGGAAAGCAGAATGAACGTTCGATTATCCAGTGATGCGATGCAGTTTGTCGAAGGACTGGTTGTGTCAGGAGAATACGAATCGGCAGATGAAGCCGTCGCGGATGGCGTGCGTCTGCTGATGAGCCGACAGCAGTTGCGTGCCGACATTCAGAAGGGCATCGACGAACTGGACGCGGGACTCGGTGTGGATGGAGAAGAAGTGTTCGCGGAATTGCGGTCACGCGCGAAAGCTGTCCTCGAGAAAGCTGGTTAGATGGCCACGTTGATCATCTCTCCAACGGCGCGGCAAGACCTGTCGGATATCTTCGATTTTATCGCGAGGGACAAGCCAGTCGCGGCAGCGAATTGGGTTGAAAAAATCGAAGAGAAGTGCAACCTCATTGCGACAGTGCCGGACTTTGGCGAATTGCGCCCAGAATATGGCGGCGACATTCGTAGCAGCGTTGTTGGTCGCTACGTGATCTTCTATCGTGCGATTGCGGGCGGCATCGAGGTCGCGCGAGTCATTGCTGGCGACCGTGATATCAGATCACTTTGAGATCGACTAACGGACTCTGCGGGCATGCATTGTTGCACGTCGTTGTGTCAAAAATCAACGCAGCAACTGCAAAATGGCCACACTAAATCCGATCAAGCAAAGCAGGAGCATTGGGCCAAGTGGTTGATAGACGTAGCCCAATCCCTCGATTTCGGACTCGTTGACATAGCGGATCTTCGGAAAGCGTGACGCGATGATAGTCGTCAGTATGTAACCTATGATCACAGCCGGAATGGGTATCAATAACAGGGGCCAATCCACAGATGTAAACGAGCGAATTATGACGAAACCCGCGAGCAGCGAGAGGACGCATGCCAGAAAAAGAAAAACGGGATAGACTCGGTATGCCATTGATGAGTCATTCCGGTAGGGTGGCACAACATATAGACCGTTTGACAAAATGTCGCACAATCACCTGACTGCGCGACACGAACTAATCAGATATTAACCTCGATGGCAAATCCGTCAATCGTTGGTACTCGGCAGACAATGTCATTCATTTGCCGATCAGTGCCAGGTTATCTCGGTGAATGACTTCGCCAAACGGCACGTGGCCGAGGGCGGTGGCGATCTGGTCGGAGCGGCGGCCCTGGATGCGGCGGATTTCGTCGGACGAATAATTGGCGAGACCCCGAGCAATCTCAGTCCCGTCTTTGCTTTTCAGTCCCACCAGCGCGCCGGCTTCGAATTCACCCTGCACTTCGGTGATTCCAACGGCCAATAGTGATCGGCCGGATTCTCGCACGGCTTTCGTGGCTCCATCGTCAATCACCAGCACACCGGCTGGCGGCGCGCCAAAGCCGATCCAGCGTTTCCATGAAACAACGGCCTCGCCCTTCGCCAGAAACAGCGTGCCTGTCGTCTTTCCTTCACGGATATCGTCCAGCACGGAATCACTTCGACCGCTGGCCAGGATTACCGTCTCGCCCATTCCGGTGGCCGCCAGAATGGCTCGCAATTTCGACGCCATGCCGCCACGACCGCGTGTGCTTTGTTCCGCTGCGGCCAGTTTGAGTAACGATTCGTCCGGCTTCTCAATCAGCGGCAACACAACGCTGGTCGGATCTGATGGCGGTCCGTTGTACAGACCAGCAATACCCGACAGGATTACCAGCAGCGGGGCCGGGAGGAGTGTGGCCAGCATTGAGGCCAGTTGATCGTTGTCACCGACTGCGATCTCTTTGATGCTGACGGTGTCGTTTTCATTGACGATCGGCACGACACCGAAATCAAACAGTGTTCGCAGTGTGTTGCGTACATTCAGGTAGCGTTGCCGATTACGAAAGTCGTTTCCGGTGAGGAGCAACTGCGCAGTCTTCAATCCATTTTTCATCAGCGCATCGTTCCATGTGCGCATGAGTTGCGGTTGTCCGATGGCGGCGGTGGCCTGCAAGGCGGGGAGTGAGTCCGGACGGCGGTTAAGTCCCAGGATCCCGATCCCTGCCCCAACCGCTCCACTTGATACCAGGACCACTTTGCGTCCCGTCTGTTGAATGCGAAAAATCTGATCGGAAATGCACTGGATCCGTTCCAGATCCAGACGATCGTTCTCCGACGTCAGGACGTTCGTCCCAATCTTGACGATGACTGTTTGGCAGGCCTTGAAAACCTCTTGTCGGACAAGATCTTGCATGGGAGTGGTTAGGGATTAGTGGTTAGGGAACAGGGAATAGCCATTAGGAGCAGCAATGTCAAACGCAAAACCAACCTCCCCCAAGCGCAGCGTCTGGGGGAGGTCGGACGAGCGAAGCAATGTCCGGGAGGGGGGACGAGATACAATAGTGAAGGTTTGGTAAATTTAACTCAATCCGAATTCCGCTCGCAGTTGGGTCATCGCCAAATCGGCTTCATCGGCGGAGATCACAACACACAGTTTCAATTCGCTGGTGTTGATCATTTCGACATTGATATTGTTCACCGCCAGACAACGGAACAAGCGGGCTCCGACTTCGGTATGACTTCTGAGTCCAATCCCAGCCACGGAGATTTTCCCGATGCTGCGATCTGACGTGACAATTGAACCGGCGTAAGTCTCCATCACTTCCCGCAGCAATAGAACCGACCGATCAAGATCTGAACGCGGTACAGTAAATGAGATAGTCGCCTGGCGGTCGCTCGATGCATTCTGGATAATCATATCCACCAGCACGCCGCCTTCCGCGATTGCCGTAAACACAGCTTCGGCGATGCCAGGATCGTCCGGGAGGTTGCTCAGCGTCACCCGCGACTGGTTGGTGTCTGCTGTGATGTCGCTGACAACAATACTTTCCATACTGTCCAGTCGCGATATGATGTCGGCGGTCAATTCCGGACTGGCCACATTGATGTCGGAATGGCGAAGGCCGTTGGACGCGCATCCCACCTGTGGCGGCGAAGACGTCGCTTTGTCGAGTTGAAAACCAGAATGCGCGGCCAGGACTGCATCGTCGCAACGACTGCGATCGATCAGGACAGAGATTTTGATTTCGCTGGTGGTCACAACTCGGATATTGATTCCATGGGTTGCCAGCACCTGAAACATGCGAGCCGCAACGCCCGTGTGTGTCTGCATCCCATGTCCGACGACAGACACCTTCGAAAGACCGGTTGTGGCTACGATATCCTGGGCTTGCAGTGTGGCGGCTGCGGCCTTCGCGACGGCAAGTGCAGCCGTCAGTTCATCTTCGGCGACGGTAAAGGTGACATTCGCGGTACCTTCCCGCGCAACATTCTGTACCACCATATCGACTGGAATCTTTGCAGACGACAACGACGAAAACAGCGTGTTCATAACTCCGGGTTGATCGGGCAGGCCGACCAGCGTAATCATGGCTTCGTTGCGCACAAAAGCCACACCCGTTACCACAGATGTGACTTCGTCAGATTCCGGAGCGATCAGCGTGCCGGGGCCGTCTGAGTAAGCTGGACGGACTCGCAGTTTAACGCCGTACTTCTTTGCGAACTCAATCGATCGTGAGTGCATCACACCCGCACCAAGGCTGGCGAGTTCCAGCATTTCATCGTACGAGATGCGATCAACCTTGCGAGCCCCTTTGACCAGACGCGGGTCGGTGGTAAACACGCCTTCGACGTCCGTGTAGATCTCACACAATTCTGCATTCAGTACGGCCGCCAGAGCTGTCGCAGTGGTGTCACTGCCGCCGCGTCCGAGCGTCGTGATATTCATTTGGGCATCGACGCCCTGAAAGCCAGCGGCGATGACGATGTTGCCGGCTTTCAGTAATTCCTGCATGCGTTCGGTTGAGATGCTGACAATTCGGGCTTTCGTATGAGTAGTGTCGGTGAGCACGCCGATCTGAGCGCCGGTGAGACTGATTGCTTCTTCACCCAGTTCATGGACGGCCATCGCCATGAGCGCCACAGATTCCTGTTCACCGGTCGCCAGCAGCATATCCATTTCGCGTGGTCGCGGCTGGCTGGTGATTTCTTTGGCAAGTTCGACAAGTTCATCCGTCTTGTGCCCGCGCGCGCTCACGACGACGACGACGTCGTATCCTTTGCGTTTCGCTTCCACCGCACGACTGGCTGCGCCTCGGATTTTTTCAGCATTGGCCACACTGGTGCCGCCAAACTTCTGCACAATGACTGCCACGTTGTCTTAATCTCCTGCGGTAAGAACTTAGTTTCGTCGGGGAAGCGTGATTTGTTGTACCAAAAGTGCAAGGATTACACGGCTAGTTTCTCAAGGCGGAATTTAAGTTTGTGGCATTGGAAAGAGGGTTTGACGACGGAGGGCCGCTTTTCAGTGTATTCCCCGGTTTTCGTTGCGAATTATCCGTGACTGGAATGCAAACGGTTGTCGCGCAATTAAGATGACTCCACATTCTGCAAATTCTTACCTGATGGCTCATTCAAAAATGGAATCATTTCCGGGCGACCTTGCGATTCTGGCCGGGTCCGGCAACCCGCAATTTGCAAAGCACATTGCCAGTTCCATAGGCGTGAAACTGACCCCCTGCGAGGCACAAATCTTCAGCGAGGGCAACGTCTTTGTCCGCATTCTGGAAAATGTCCGTGGCAGGGATACGTTTGTGATTCAGGGCGTGCATCGTCCGGTCAACGATAACTTTGTCGAGTTGCTGTTCTGGATCGATGCTCTGAAGCGTGCGAGTGCATCGCAGATTACCGCTGTTATTCCTTACTTTAGCTATGCCAAAGGGGACAAGAAAGATGAACCCCGCGTGTCGATCCGCGCTCGGGTGTGTGCCGATGCGATCGAAGCGGCGGGAGCGGATCGGGTACTGACGATGGATCTGCACAGCCCGCAGATTCAGGGCTTCTTTAGTGTTCCCGTCGATCATCTGTACGCTCGATCGGTGATCTGTGAACACGTTAAGTCGCTGAATATCCCCAACCTCGTCATCTGCAGTCCTGACGTCGGGTTTGCCAAATCGGCGTCGGCATTTGCCAATCTGCTGGGCGTGCCGGTCGTCATCGGAAACAAGCAGCGCAAGGATCATACTGAGACAGCTCAGGTGCTGGAAGTCATCGGTTCCGTCGAAGGCTGCAACATCCTGATGGTTGACGATTTCACAATCACCGGCGGTTCGCTTGTAAGCATGGCCGAAGTCCTGAAAGCCGGTGGAGCGAAAGACATTTACGCCGCAGTGTCGCACGGTGCATTTTCAAAAGGAGCCGTCGCCAGAATCGAAGCCAGTTGCATCAAACGGTTATTTATCACGGACACGATCGAACCCGAACTGGAACCGCACGGTGCCAAAATCGAGTGCATCTCGGTAGCACCGCTGTTCGCGCAGGCGATTCGCTCGATCCACGATCGTACCAGCGTCAGCATGCTGTTTCCCGATGTGAAGGCGTTGTGATGACGAAGCTGTCGCCGATGATGGAACGCTACATGGAGGTGAAACGGGAAAACCCCGGCACCATGTTGCTGTTTCGCATGGGAGATTTCTACGAACTGTTCTACGAAGACGCGCAGAACGCGGCGAAGGTGCTGGGACTGACGCTGACAAGTCGAGACAAGTCGTCAGACAATCCTACCCCGATGGCCGGTTTTCCATATCATCAGCTCGATGCGTATCTGCAGAAGCTCATCCGTGCCGGTTTCCGAGCCGCAATCTGTGATCAGGTAGAAGATCCTAAGAAAGCTAAGGGACTTGTCCGTCGCGAAGTGACTCGAGTTGTCACACCCGGCACTTTGACCGACGACGGATTGCTGGATCCTCGCCAAAGCAATTTCCTCGCATGTGTGGCTCCATCAAAATCCAGCATCGGATTAGCCTGGCTGGAATTGTCAACGGGCCGTTTTCTGCTCACGGAACTTGAACCATCACAGCTTGAGGACGAACTTGCCCGGATCAGTCCGGCCGAATGCCTGATCCCGGAAAGTGCAGCCCAGGACGGCAACCTGCAGTTGCGCCGAGCGGAACAGCAGCCCATGGTGTTCACGACACGTCCGGACTGGTGCTTTGCCCGCGAAGAAGGTCGGCGTCAGTTGAACGAACATTTCGGCACGAAGACACTGGAAGGTTTCGACATTGACGATACTCCTGCCATCGCGGCGGCAGGGGCCTTGCTGGACTACGTTCGGGAAACACAACGCACGTCTTTGCCGCACATTGTCCGCATCGAAGCCTGGCGGCGCAGTCGGCATATGATCATTGACGAAGCAACTCGCCGCAGCCTGGAACTGGCTCAGACACTTCGCGACGGTCGCCGTGACTTTACGCTGCTGGGCATCATGGACGAGACCTGCACGCCGATGGGATCCCGTTTACTGGCCGAATGGCTTTCAAGTCCTCTGACTGATATCGAACAGATAATTCAGCGTCAGGACGCGATTGAGGAACTTGTCAATCAGTTGACTTTGCGTGACGATGTTCGCGAACTGCTGAAAGAAACCTATGACCTTCAGCGATTGACATCCCGGATCGCGACGGGGCGCTGCAGTCCGCGCGATCTTGTCTGTCTCGCAAAGACTCTCGGGCAACTGCCGCGACTGCGGGCAAAACTTGCAGAACGCAAATCAAAGCGATTGCAGACTCTTGAGCAACGGATTGAATTGTGTCCCGAAGCACACACGGCCATCGTCGCGGCGCTGGTTGATGAACCGCCTTTGACGATCGCAGATGGAGGTGTCATTCGGCCTGGATTTAACAGCGATCTCGATGAATTCCGCGACTTGATGCGTGGTGGACGTCAATGGATGGCAGCGTATCAGCAGAAAGAAATCGAACGCACGGGGATTTCCAACCTGAAGATTGGTTTCAACAAGGTCTTCGGATACTACCTTGAAGTCACAGCATCCCACAGTGCCAAAGTGCCCGATGAATACATTCGTAAACAGACGCTGAAGAATCAGGAACGCTTCATCACTCCTGAACTCAAAGAGTACGAAGAGAAAGTTCTGCGTGCCGAAGATCGAGCGAAAGCTCTGGAGCAGGAATTGTTTGCGACGCTGCGGGAACAAGTTGCGACATATGTGCCTCTGTTGCTGAGAACCGCCGATTCGATGGCGGAAATTGATGTTTTGTCAGCGTTGAGTACTCTGGCTGCGAACGCCAACTATTGCCGACCGACACTGACATCAGAACCGGTCGTCGATATTCGCGATGGGCGTCATCCAGTGCTCGATCGTCTGCTTCCTGCAGGTCAGTTTGTCCCGAATGATGTTCGCCTGGGATTGGTATCTGAAAAGGGGTCAGACCCTTCAAAAACGCAGGAAAAGACGCAAGAGGGTCAGACCTCTTTGCAGAGCATCGGGCGCGTGCAGATCATTACCGGTCCGAACATGGCAGGCAAAAGTACGTACATTCGCCAAGCCGCGTTGATCACGATCATGGCTCAGATGGGTTCATTCGTTCCCGCGAAGGAAGCTTTGATCGGAATCGCCGATCGGGTGTTTGCGCGAGTTGGAGCCAGTGATGAACTGGCCCGTGGTCAAAGTACGTTTATGGTGGAAATGACCGAGACCGCTCGGATTCTGAATTCTGCTACGGAGCGAAGTCTTGTCATTCTGGACGAGATCGGCCGCGGCACCAGCACCTATGACGGCATTTCGCTGGCTTGGGCGATTACCGAACATCTGCACGACGAAATTCAGTGCCGAACGATGTTTGCCACACATTATCACGAATTGACGGACCTGACGACGACGCTCAAGCACGCCGCAAACTGGAACGTCGCCGTGCAGGAAAGTAATGACGACGTGGTTTTTCTGCATCGCATCGTGGAAGGCGCTGCTGGCCGTAGTTACGGGATCCACGTCGCCAAAATCGCCGGCGTACCTCGCCGTGTGACAGAACGAGCCACGACGATTCTTGCGACGCTTGAAGAAGAACACATCACCGCCGACGGTCGTCCGAAAGTACCGCAGCGGGAGACAACTCGTCAGCGAAGGCAGCAGAAATCACTATTTGATTTCCCCGAAGATCCGCTGCTTGACGAAATCCGAAACCTCGAAGTCGACAGCCTGTCTCCCATTCAGGCTCTGCAGGAACTCTACCGACTGCGGCAGCAATTGACCGATCGAAAGTGAAGACTGTGAACATTCGCTTCGCTCAACCCCTCCCGGCAACGCCGGGAGGGGTCGGGCCAAGCGGAGCGATGGTCCGGGGGAGGGCATGGGCGAGATATGTCAATGCACAGTTTGCTCTCGCACGATGTGAGACGCATGCGATTGTGGGTTTCATGTTGTGTCTGATCAAACGACTGTCAATGATGCACGTACAAAGCGTTCAAAGCATACCAAAACCCAAACGCCCCCCTCCCGGACATCGCTTCGCTTGTCCGACCTCCCCCAGAGCTGCGCTTGGGGGAGGTTGTTTGCGAACGTCTGACCGCAAGTCCGACAGTTGATGTTCGAGCGTTCCTTACGCGAATCTTGAATGCCCGATTGACTGCTGATACGATGTTGGGGATCCACGATCGAACTTAGATGAGCCACCACCATGTCTCGCCGAAATATCATCGAAGATGCACGCGAGTTGCGTTCGCGGCAAACGGAGGCGGAAGCAATGCTCTGGAGTGTGCTTCGTGCGAAGCAAGTCGGTGGTTTGAAGTTCAGACGCCAAAATCCTGAACCGCCTTGGATCATCGACTTCGCATGTCACTCCCGGCATTTGGCTGTCGAAATTGATGGTGGTTATCACGATCAGCAGTACGCGAAGGATTCCAACCGCGAAGCATTCTTAGTTCGCAGAGGCTGGACGATCGTGCGGTTTACCAACGAAGAAATCCGACAGAATGTTGAGGCCGTCGCAATTGCTATTGCACGCAGTCTTGGGCTTGAATACGAATTCAAGAAGCGAAGTGGCGGTATTTCCAGCGTGAAGGATCGCGAGCGGATTGCGAGAGACCTGGAACTTCGCGCGACGAAACAATCGCCGCCGTTGGACTGAGACGATACGATTGTTCCATAACCGACTTCACCCTTGGCCCCCTCCCGGACATCGCTTCGCTCGTCCGACCTCCCCCCCGGCGCTGCGCTTGGGGGAGGTTGTTTGCGGGAGCCTCGTCGCAGTTGGGACGCCTGACTTCAACGCGATCCTTAAAACTTGAGGCAGATCACCAAGGCCAATGGCTCCACTTCTGGAAGTAGACAATCTCGTCAGAAAATACGGCGATCTCACTGCGGTGGATCGGCTGAGTTTTGACGTTGAACCTGGGGAAGCGTTTGGCTTGCTCGGTCCAAACGGGGCTGGTAAGTCCACCGCGATGATGATGATCTGCGGACTGCTTGCGGCAGATTCCGGCGAGATCCGAATCGAAGGGCAGCGCCTGGACCGGTCACGCCCCGAGAGCCGACAGCGAATTGGTGTCGTACCACAGGATCTGGCCATCTATCCGGATCTGACGGCTCGCGAGAATCTGATGTTCTTTGCGAGTCTGTATCATCTGTCGGGTTCGAAATTACGCCAGAAAGTGGATAAAGCTCTGGAACGTGTTGGCTTGACGGCTCGGGCCGATGACATGACGGGAGATTTTTCCGGCGGAATGAAGCGGCGACTGAATTTTGCAGCAGCCGTGATGCACGATCCCGTGCTGCTGATTCTGGATGAGCCGACAGTTGGCGTTGATCCGCAAAGTCGCGCTCACTTGATTGAATGTATTCGAAGTCTTCAGATGAGTGGCACGGCGATTATCTATGCCAGCCATTATATGGAAGAAGTGCAGATCGTCTGTTCGCGTGCGGCGATCATCGATCATGGAAAGCTATTGGCGTGCGATACGATTGCACAATTGCTGAAACAGATTCCGTTTGAAGTCGAATTGCGGCTTGGACAGTCCAAGGTTCCGGAATCAATGTCGCTGGGCAAGTCTGCTCGAATTGAGCAGGATGGTGATGAAGCTGTCGTCCGATTCAGCACGCAGAATCAGGCGTGTGAATTGGCGCTGAACAGCGACGTCACACAAATTCTGACGACACTCGAAAAACATTCCGTCAGCGTGCGATCGATTCGAACGCACGAGCCGAATCTTGAACGGCTGTTTCTGAAACTTACCGGACATAGGCTGCGGGATTAGCATGGACGCATTTAAGATAATGCTCAAAGATCTGCGGTTGCTGTCCCGAGACCGCCGCGCACTGATCATTCTCGTTGCGATGCCGATGGTCATTATTGCGATCGTGGGTTCATCGACCGGGCGACTTCGAGCGAATCGGGAACAAAGCCGACAAGGATTGACGATTGAAGTTGCCGATTTTGATCAGTCAGAAACCGCAAGGCGACTCGCCGGATTTTTGGCCAGCTATAAGAGCGTGATGGTGCGTCGCGCCGAAATTGGCGATCGTAGCGACGCGACGTTGCTGAAACGGAATGAGGTCGAGGCTCCCACCGACGACATTGACATGCGTTTGGTGATTCAGCCAGGTTTTGCAAGTCGAATTCGCGAATTATCGACAACGATCCTGACATCACCCGATGAATCGTCACGCCACGAGGGACTTGCGTCAGTAAACCTGACGCTCATCAGTAACGAGACGGCTGCAGATCCGGTGATGGAGGGACTTGCGCGGTCACTGGTGAAGCTGTCATTGCAGAATGCTATTCTTCCGGTTCTGGCCGAAAAGGTGCCGTCATTTCGAGGTGCCGCGCGAGACTCTGTGATCCCAGAACCATGGGAAGAATCGGAAGAGGCGAAAGCAGCTCCGACGGAAACGGGCAACCGTGTTTATCAGTTTTTCATTCCCAGCTACACGGTGCTGTTCGTCTTCTTTTTGGTCAATATCATGGGGCGGTCGTTCCTGGGGGAACGCGACTCCGGAACACTGCGCCGACTGCGAATTGCTCCAATCGCACCGGTTGCGATTCTAATGGGCAAGACTCTTCCGTTTTTCATTCTGTCACTCGTGCAGACGATCATCCTGATGGTCTCCGGACGACTGCTGTTTGGCATGTCATGGGGACCGCAACCCTGGCTGTTGATTCCGATCATGCTGTGCACCTCCGCCGCGGCCACGGCACTCGGGCTAATGTTTTCCACTCTGGCAAAAACCGAATCGCAAGTGTCTTCGTTGGGCAACCTCATACTGCTTTCCAGTGCCGGAATCAGCGGATGTCTTGTGCCGAGGGCATGGATGTCGCCCATGAGTCAGAAAATCAGCCTGTTCACACCACACGCATGGGCTCTGGATGCCTACAGCGAATTGTTGACCAAAGAATTGCCTCGCGATTCTGTGATCGGGCAATCCTGCGGAGTGCTGCTGATTTTTAGTGCGGCTTTCTTCGTGGTGGGTCTGTATCGTTTTCGAGCCTCGTAGGTCCAGCCTGCCGGGCTGGACTTCGCAGCGCCGCTGCGACCTGCGACCCGACATTTGACCACATCAAAATCCCGCCGACGTTTTCTTTGTCACGCAACTCTGCAACCCGCACACGCTTCGCCTTCCGGCGCTAGTGGAAAATCCCGCTCGGCAAGCGGGATCTACTTTTGCCACAAAAAGTAGCCCGATCTGTCCTCAGAACGGGAGCCGGACACCGGGCCACGATGAAGAAATCCCACATCGACAAAAAGATTGACGGCAGAAAAATGAATCGAAGTGTTTCGGCAGGGCACCCAACTGAAAAATCCCGCTCGGCAATCGGAACCGACTGTTGCACAAAGTAGCCCGATCTGTCCTCAGATCGGGAGCCGAACACCAGGCCACGATAAAAAAATCGCACATCAACAAAAAGATTGATGGCAGAAAAACGAATCGCGCTGTTTCAAAATAGTATCCACCCGAAAAATCCCGCTCAGCAAGCGGAACCGACTGTTGCCGCACAAAGTAGCCCGATCTGTCCTCAGATCGGGAGCCGAACACCAGGCCACAATGAAGAAATCGCAGATCGACAAAAAGATTGACGGTAGAAAAATGAATCGCAGCGTTTCGGCAGGGCAACCAACTCAAAAATCTAGCTCGGCAAGCGGAACCGACTTTT
>Ga0105047_10013680_pt1 | contig 12943 bp, 10 predicted proteins | sample MAT04_FD_78384 | JGI IMG/M metagenome (GOLD analysis project Ga0105047, IMG submission 78384) | Freshwater microbial communities from Lake Fryxell liftoff mats and glacier meltwater in Antarctica - MAT-04 (megahit assembly) | ecosystem: Environmental > Aquatic > Freshwater > Ice > Liftoff... | reverse complement strand
TCACTGTCATCTAGGAATGTGGGAGGACGGGATGGGCTTTGAAGGTGCTGATGGTAATGAGGCTGTCGACCCTGTTACTCCTCATCTAAGAGCTATTGATGCAATTAACCCTAGAGACATATGTTTTAAAGATGCTCTACAAGCTGGAATAACAACTGTTGCAACTGGTCCAGGCAGTGCAAATGTAATTGGTGGACAGTTTGCAGTTATTAAAACCTATGGAGATAGGATTGACGATATGATGATAAATGATTGCCTAGCTATGAAGGTAGCCTTTGGTGAAAATCCTAAAAGAGTATATAATGCTCAAAAAAAATCTCCAAGCACAAGAATGGGTACTGCTGGCGTTTTAAGAGAAAATCTTTTTAAAGCAAAGCTGTATGTAGAAAAGCAAAATAAAACCAAAGAAAATAATGATAAAATACCTGATTTCGATATTAAAATGGAAGCACTAGCAAAGGTTATAAAAAAAGAAATACCTTTAAAAGCTCATGTTCATAGAGCTGATGATATTCTTACTGCACTTAGAATTGCAAAGGAATTTGATATAGATATAACTCTTGACCATTGCACAGAAGGCCATTTAATTGTAGATTATTTAAAAGAAGGTATTCAAAAGGGCATAATTCTAGGCCCTGCACTATCTAATAGATCAAAAGTAGAGCTTCAAAATCTAACTTTTGAAACACCTGGAATTCTATCTAAAGCTGGACTAAAGGTAGCTATAATGACAGATCACCCAGTTATCCCTCTTCAATATCTTCCAGTATGTGCTGCCATTGCATCGAGAGAGGGCATGGATGAAGAAGAAGCTCTAAAAGCAATAACTATAAATGCCGCAGAAATACTTAATATATCAGCTAGAGTTGGAAGCTTAGAAATCGGAAAGGATGCTGATATTGTTATATATAGTGGACATCCCTTTGATTTAAGAAGTAAAGTAGAATTTGTAATGGTTAATGGTGAAATTGTAAAAAGTAAATAAAGAAAGAAAGGCTGTTAACATAATATTTATGTTAACAGCCTTTCTATTTTTTAGTGACTTGAAATGAATTTTACATATTAACGACTTTTTTTTCATCTACCTTCTTTACTTCTACTTTTTTTGCTGCAACTAAGAAAATTACCATTGCAGCTATTGCAGCTATAATTCCTACTGGGTATGAAATCGCTTGAGAAAGCTTAAAACCCTCTGGTGCAATTAAAATATATGAAGTACATACTGCAGTCATAAATGTAGCAGGCACCGTTGCCATCCAATGCTTTTTACCTATACTAACCATATACATACCGGCTGTCCATAATACTATAGTAGCTAAAGTTTGGTTAGACCATCCAAAGTATCTCCATATTATTGCAAAATCCATCTTAGTTAGCATGAACCCTATTAAAAACAGTGGAATACTAATTAGAAATCTATTTTTAAGGGGACCTTGTTTAAATTTTAATGCATCAGCTATAGTTAATCTTGCACTTCTGAATGCTGTATCACCGGAAGTTATAGGACAAGCTACAACTCCAAGTATAGCCAAGATACCGCCAACTTTTCCAAGTAAATTAATTGAAGATTCATTTACTACCCATGCTGCTGTATGACCTGTAATTGCCATAGTAGCATTTAACTGTCCTACTCCTCCAAAAAAGCTCATTGCTGCTGCAGCCCAAACTAATGCAACTATTCCTTCTACTATCATTGAACCGTAAAATATTTTTTTTCCTTGCTTTTCACTGGATATACATCTTGCCATTAAAGGTGATTGAGTTGCATGGAACCCTGAAATAGCTCCACAGGCAATAGTTATGAATAACATAGGGAATATTGGACTTTTCCCTGGGTTTGCATGCATATTTACCAAATTAGCTGGCGTTATTTCAGGAATATGGTATCCTCCAAAAATTAATGCTCCACCAACACCAACAGCCATTATTAATAAACAAAGCCCAAAAATAGGATATATTTTACCTATAAGCTTATCTATTGGAACCATTGTTGCAATCAAGTAATATCCGAATATAATATATATTAATGTTGTAAGATTTATTCCTGTTAAACCTTTTAAAATACCCGCTGGTCCAGTTACAAAAACTACTCCTACTAGTATTAAAACTATTACTGAAAACACTCTCATAAAGTTCTGAAAGCCCTTCCCAAGATATTTCCCTACAACTTCAGGAATACTTGCGCCATCATGTCTTACTGATAACATACCTGAAAAATAATCATGAACTCCACCTGCAAATATGCATCCAAATACAATCCACAAAAATGCAACCGGTCCCCACATTGCGCCTGCAATTGCACCGAATATAGGACCTAGACCCGCAATGTTAAGAAATTGAATTAAGAAAATCTTCCATTCAGGCATCTCAACAAAATCTACACCATCCGCTAGCCTTACAGCGGGAGTCTTAATTGATTCATCTGCCCCAAAAGCTTTTTCTACAATTGTTCCATAAATAAAATAACCTGCTATAAGAGCTATAATTGCTAAAATAAACGATATCATTTGTACGCCTCCTAAATATTTATTAAGTAAATAAATTTATAATTTAATAACTAAATTATAATATATTTTTGTGAATTGAATACGATTCAATGCATGAAAAAACAATAAAAGCACATTAAGTGCTTTTGTACGACCTTTTTTTCCATTATTTGTAATTATTTTTATTATAAATGAATTACTTTTAAATTCCCATTATTTGTTTAAATTCAATTATATTATTTCTACTTACAGGTATATCTATCTTCTGTCCTTGTATCTTTAATACATATGTATTGTTAAACCATGGAACTATTTCCGTTATCTTATCGATATTTATAATATATGATCTATGGCTTCTAAAAAACAATTCTTTTGGAAGCCTTTTATAGAACTCAGAAATACTACAATTTACATTATACTGTACGCCTTTAATATAAATTAATGTTTCTCGTTCACTTGCCTCACAGTAAGAAATATCAATTATACTCTTTACCATCATCTTATTATCTTTCCAAAGGGTTATTTTATTATTTGTACATTTTTTATCTGAACATTTTTCAATGTTTATTAATGTACTAACTATACGTTCTTCTGAATAGGGCTTTAATATATAATCATAAGCTTGAATTTCAAAAGCATCTACTGCAAAATCTTTATGAGCAGTAATAAAGATGATAAGAGGTTGTTTAGGGAAGTGACTAACAATTTTACCTAAGGCCATTCCATCTAGTTTGGGCATATTAATATCTAAAAAAATGATGTCCGGTTTGTTTTGTTCAATGTACTCTAGAGCTTTAATAGAATCATCAAATTCGTCCATTATTTTAATATTGCTAAAATTACTTATGAAATATTTTAGTTCTTCTCTTGAAGGGTATTCATCATCAACTATAATACAGTTCACATCATCACTCCCTTATATTCCGCACATTAAAATTGATTCTAGTACCATTAGTAAGTCTTTCTATTTTTAATCCTTCACCATAAATATACTTTAGCCTATTATGAACATTTGACATACCTATTTTATTTTCTTCCATATTACTTTCGTATACTTTATCTATAATCTCGTTTGTTATACCCACTCCATCATCTTCAATTACTATAACAATGTCGCCTTCCATAGCTTTTTTTATTTCAATTTTCACTGTTCCGTATCCTTTACCTTCTAAAATACCGTGTTTTATAGAATTTTCAACTATTGGTTGAATTATAAGACTTGGAATTTTAACATCTAAATCATCTTCAATATTATAAATTATATGAAGTTTTTCTCCAAATCTTGCTTTTTCTATTTCTATATAAGCTTTGACTTGCTCTAGTTCAAGGTAAATATCCACATGTTTTTCCCCTACATCTAAATTATACCTTAAGAAAGTAGATAAATTTATTATTAACTCTCTTGCACGATTAGGATCAATTCTAATAAAGGAAATTATAGTATTTAGTGCATTAAATAAGAAATGAGGATTTATCTGAGCTTGTAATGCCTTTATTTCAGCTTTATTTGCCATAATCTTTAGCTCTCCAAGTTTACTAATTTCAAGTTGAGTAGAAATAATTTGGGATAATCCTACTGCTAAATTTATATTTACAAAAGAAATTGCATCCTCTTTACAATAATATATTTTTAATGTCCCTATTATTTCATCTCCTTCCTTTAAAGGAGCAATAATTGCGGACTTCAACTTGCAATTAAAATTAGGACAATCTATCTGCTTTGCATTAGTTAAAGAAAGCAGATTTCCATCTTTAATAACTTGTTTTGTAGCTTCTGTTATAATCCTGTGCCCTTTTATATGGTGATCAGCTCCTTCACCTACATGAGCTAATATATACTCTTTATTTGTTATAGATACTGCATCTGCATGAATTGAATCCTTTATTATTCTACATATCTCCTTTAATGAATTTTCATGCATTTCTCTAAAATAGGGAAGGGTTTTATTGGCTATTTCTAAAGCAATTTGTGCTTGCTTTGCTGCTATCTCGTCCTTTTCCTTATGTATTTTTTGAATTATTAATATTAATATCGCAATTCCTATGGCATTAGTAAAGCTCATAGGAAAATATATACTTTTCACAATAGCTACTGCACTACTAAAAGGATGTGCCATTATAAGTATTAAGACCATTTCTAAAATTTCAATTAGAAGTCCACCAATTAACCCATAAAACCACTTGTTATTTTCATTTGATTTTTTATATATTATTCCCGCAATTACTCCTGAAATTATTGTAGTTATTGTACAAGGCACTGATGTAATTCCTCCTATGTCTATTAGAAGCCTGTGCATTCCAGCTATAATCCCTGCAAATACCCCTACAAAAGGGCCACATAGTATTCCACCTGCCATTACACCAATAATTCTAGTGTTGGCAACAGCTCCATTAACCTCCGTTCCCGTGTAGGTTCCCAAAATTCCAAATGTCCCGAAAATTATCGAAAGCATAATTAAATCTCTTTTTCTAAATTTATCCTTTTGCACAATATTCTTAAAGATTCCTATTCTAGAAATAAAAAAAGCAATAAGAATTACATAACCTAAATTATTAATAAGACTTCTTAGAAGCTCAATCATAAGTTTTTACTCCATTTCACCCAAGACGAATTCAAAAAAATAAGGGTTTTATAAATAGTATATACAATATTCTATAATATATAAAGATATAAAATCTATGTTATAATTAATTCAACATTATTTTTAGTGAATGAAAAACAAAAGTTAAAGGAGACATAACAATCTATAATTGTTTTGTGCCCAAAGAACTACAGGAGGGTCTATAATGAAAATGATTTTTTTTGATACAGAAACTACTGGTATAAGACCAGGAAACATATGTCAGCTAAGTTACATACTTGTTGACACTAGTTATAAGCCTATAAAAACCATAGGTAAAAATATATTCTTTACGGTAGATTATGTAGAACCCTCTGCTGAAGATGTTCATGGTTTCAGTGTAGATGCACTGTTTGAATTAAGTGACGGCAAAACTTTTGAAGATTCTTACGAAGATTTTATTGATGATTTTATAGATGCGGATATTCTTATAGGCCATAATGTTAATTTTGATATAAAATTTTTAACTCATGAGCTTGCAAATTGTGGACATACTCTAACCCCTAACCATATATTTTGTACAATGAAATATTATAAAGATATATGCAAACTTTACTCAGCTCGTGGTGGCTATAAAAACCCAAAATTATCAGAAGCCATTGCTTTCCTTAAATTAAATGAAAATAAAATAAACTTTAAGAGCAATGAATATTTTGGAGATACTTCAAATTTTCATGATGCTAGATTTGATACTACTGCAACCTATTTACTAGTCACTGAAGGTATCAAGAATGGTTTTATCCCTAAACATTATTTTTCGCAGCTTGCTAAATAATAATAATAATCATTTTTTCTAATATTATGCTAGAACTAAAAGGATATATAGCTAGAATGCTTTCACTTTATATCCTTTTGTTAGCATAATATGAGAAAAAAGAGTCCCCATTTTTTATATACTGTAAAAGACAATTTCAAGTTATTTTTTAAAGCATAAATTCTCAGTTCCTTCATTATTAAACTCATTTTGCTTATTAAGTTGTTTACAGCCCTAATTACTTCCACTTTCAATTGTTCTTGATTCACTCTGATTTAAGCTCCTTCCAAATTTTGAATTCCTAATTTACTAATCTACAAAAGTTTATATTGTAATCACACAGGTTTTGCAATAGGTGGAATTCCACCCATTGGACACAAAAATCCTATTACTACATTTATTGATGAAGATTTAATGCAATATGATGAGATATGGGCTGCTGCTGGCACTCCAAATTCTGTGTTTAAACTTACTCCAAAAAATTTAGTTGAACTAACAAAGGGAAGTATTATTTGTGTTAAATAAGTATAGCCACAAGATATATTTTAAGTATCTTGTGGCTATACTTATTGCGTAGTTTATTACTAAGCCTTAGTAGTTCTTAATAGCTGTTGAAACCTATTCCACATCTCTACATTAGCTTTTCTGAGATTTACAACTCTAAATTTTTCATTAACAAACGCATGAGTTGTACTGCCCTTAGCTAAAATTTTGCCGTCTTTTTCTCTAACAACATTATAATTAAATATTACCTTAGCACCATTCAAATCTTGCATATATGTTTGAATTATAACTATGTCCTCATATTTTGCACCTTCTATGTGCTTACAAGAGGTTTCTACCACTGGTAACATGATATTATTTTCTTCCATTTCTTTGTAGGTCATCCCTATTTCTGTTATATACTCTGTTCTACCTACTTCAAACCAGGCGTAGTAATTTGAATGGTGCACTATTCCCATTTGATCTGTCTCTACATACCTTACTTTTAATTTTGTTTCATTAATATACATGTCCACTTCTCCCATCTGCATAAATATTAGGACAACTCTCCTAATAGATCAAATTCATCTTTGACTCCATATAATAATAATAATCCTTTTGAAACTTAGATATTTTCTTAGAAAATGCTAACAATATATAATTTTACGTTATAGTATTCTCTAAGAAAAAATGTGAATTCATAAAAATTTTAAAAATCATATATAATACCATCACAAAAAACTCTTTTAATAACTCTGTTATCAACAAAAATTTGAATTGTATCACCTTTTTTTAAGTATACTTCCACAGGCAAATTAAGTTCATAAGAAAAATTCCCTGATTTTATTTTTAGTTTTGTCTTGTGAATATGGTTTCTTCCCGCTAAATCAGCAAGGTCGGCACCTAATAACAATCCTTGGCCTGAGGACATGCTATCAATTTGTATTCTTGGATAATCAATAATCTTAGCAACCATAGGAACATTGTTTTCTAATTTTTCATTGCTAATATAATCTATTTGCTCATCTATAAACATTGAATCATTTTCAATTACAACATTATTAATATCCACCAAGAAATATGCATTGATTTGTTCTTTTTCTATACTTTTATAATAAATCCTTTCTTCATAACGTAATATCCTAAGATATACTAGTTTTAATAATTCATCATGAGTATTTTCTTTAAACCTAGCAAATTCTTTATTTATTATGTTATCTATACTTTTACTTAATCTCGGTTCATTGATTTTCCCTAAAATGCTTTTACAGCCCAAATATCCTGCTAATTCAGATTTTATATTATTTATATGAAAATCCTTCTCCTCTAATTTTATACTTGTACTGGCGACCATAAATACATTTGTATATTGGGGATATGCAGATTGAATAAATCCTAAATATTTTTTATTTTTATCATATACATTAAACGGCATAATAAGTCACTTCCTCATAAACTATTTATAATTATAAAAATAAAATACTACATATTAGTATTATACACATCTATTCAGAATTCATAAATACAATTCTTAAGTATTTTTAGTATTAAAAAATGATGCTACCATTGGGCAGATTAATATTCAAAAATTTGCTAATAGTTTAAAAACTCTATTTAAATATATATCCATATACTTGTTTACTTTCTCCATTTGTCTTTTATCAATATCAATATAGCAATAATAGATATGTATGCAATATTAAAAAAAACTATTTTAGGAAGGATATACCCTATGATGGCTCTTCTTTGCACTTCATTTTTAATTAACATGCATAAATAAAGTATGATTGGGAACATAACCCAATATATCTTCAATTTATCTTTTATTTTTAATACGTCACTAAGAATATACGTAAATGCATAGTACTCATTAGCTATAATCTTGAACATTACTATAGACCATAAAGATAAAATCAAAAATCTGAGACTGTTTAGCACTTCTATATCCACACCCTGTACTACTAGTAACACTGGCCATAAGGCTATAGAGGTAACCTTATATCCTAAACGATATATACTTATAGATGTAACCCCAATATAAATTGCCATAGTGATAAATAATGCATTTAAAGCTACCTTTTTCACTTTATTTTTTTGTTTAAAAATTGGATAAATTAAAAATATGGCTTCCATTCCACTAAAGGCTAATGCTGATTCCAAGCTACCACTTAAAATATTCTTAACACCTGTTCCGAATATAGGAAAAAAATTTAAATAACTTCCATGTTTTAATGATGCTGCTAATACTAAAGTTAAAATAACAGTAATATATAGAGAAATTTTATTGATTCTCCCTAATACTTTTATCCCTTTATAGCTTAAATAAATGGCTAATAATATAGTAGGAATAAAAATTTTTATTGGTGTTAAAAAAGGTGTTACATTCGTTCTCAAGATATTACTTAAACTCACAATTGCAGCTATTGTGAGTATAGCAAATTCAACCATAAATAAAATATTACAAATAGTTCCGATGATCCTCCCTAAATATATATTACTTAATGCTAATATATTTTGGTTAGGATGTTTTTTAGCATAATAAGTAGCAAGCAATGCTATATATAGAGGATATATACCACCAACGATTACCGATATCCATCCATCTTGCTTTGCGTCCTGTACTACCCCGTTGGGTAATGCTAAAATACTTGTTCCAATTATAAATCCTACTACCATTGCTGTAGCTTCACTCTCTCCCAGCAAGTTCTTTTTTGCTTTATCCATCTTATATACTCTCCATGTACTTTTAGTACTGCCCTATTCCCATCTTATCAATTTTCACCACTACATTTACCTTAATATCTGCATTACTTACCTCTTCATTCCAATCTACCCCAGTTTCTCTTCCGTATTTGGCCGCAGCATACATTCCTAAATTTAAGCAATCTATTTTATAAACATTTTTCATTTTTTCCAAAAAATCATAACACATTTTCTCTATTTTAGTTTCCATGAGTTTTTCAAATTCGTTTTCATTTTCTTTATTGATATCTTTATATAATGTGTTCTCTATTATGTCTCCCTGAAAATCTAAATCAATGATAAATTCATATTTTCCCTCAACCTTATTACATTTAACTTTCCTTTTTACCTTTGAACCATAATTTACATATTTATCTTTGCCTTCCTGAAGACTTAATACTCCTTTTCCACTTTTCTCCCTAAGCATATTCATAACTTTACCCTCTACCATAGGTACTACATAAGCCATTTTATCCCCTTTAAATAATGCCATACCTGTAAAAATGATATTTTTATCCTTTACTTCTAGGTAAGGAAGTACTATATTCTTCCCTTCCGAATCCAATGTTACATATATATCCATCAAATCATATTCAGAACTTAAAAAATTATAGTTTTCAGTATGTCTAGCCATACCTTCAATATAATCTGCAGAACTAGGATAACCTTTTACATTAAATTTTAACATATCTTCTGCCTTCCCTTTACATATTAAAAAATGATCTCTATCATTAATATTAGGATTGTAAAAAAGTATATTGACTATATTTAATATCCCATAGGATGCCTGTTGCTCGCCTATTATCCCTATTTTTTCAGTACCAATTGTAAAATGCTTGGTGGACTTTAATTGTCTTTCTTCCCTTGTTTCTCCAATGCTGTTTGCCTCTATTTCTATAATACTACTGCCTTGTTCTCTATTTTTTCCAGTTTTAGTTGCACTGTTTACCACAACCCCTTTTCCCTTCTTTTTAAAATCATATATACTAAAAGGAACGCTATATAGTACATTACCATTTAAATCTTTGTTAATATCAAACCCAACGCCTGCGATTATATTTAAATCCTCCATAGGGTTTACATGCAATTTTTCCGAATAAATAAAAGCTATAAGCACCACTAAAAACATAACTACTATTTTCTTCTTTTTCATTATGTGTCACCTTCTATTTTTCTTACTTATCATATATTTAATACTGTCCTCTTCCTAATTTATCAATACTCACCTTTACATTCACATTAATTTCAGAATTAGAAACAACCTCATTCCAATCTACTCCTGTGTCTCTACCATACTTTGAAGCGGCCACCCATCCTAGCTGCAGTAAGTCTACCTTATATTCATTCTTCATCCTATCCAGGAATCCAGTGCACATTTCACTCACTTGCTTTGCCATGTCATCTTCAAATTTTTTGGATACCTCTATGTCTGTTGACATGCCTTTATACAATTCATTGTTGGTAATTTCTCCTTCCAAATTTAAGTCGATAGTAAAAGTATATTTATCCCCTATTTTCCTGCATGTTATTTTTCTTTTAGATTCTACTTGGAAATTTGCATACTTCTCCGAATCCTTTTGTATAGTTAATATACCCTTTACCTTATTTTCCCTTAGCATATTCATTATTCTTGTATCCTTTATATCCAATATAACAGCTAACTTATCCTTACTAAAAACGGCCATTCCGCTTATTTTAATTCCATCTTCCATTATTTCAATATAAGGACTAACCATATTTTTGCCCTCTGCATCCATTGATAATAATGCATTTTCAATCATGTAGCCTTCCTTAAAAAAATTATAGTTTACTGAATTTTCAATCATATCAGATATCCCCTCTGCTGAATTATCATAGCCTGGAATAGTATAATTAAAATATTCTTCACTTCTACCTTTGCATACCACTAAAAATGCATTTTCATTAACCACAGGATTTTTAAAATTTACATCCATTAAAGCTCTTATTCCGTATTTAGCATATTCCTCTTCTATTAAATAAATTTTTGTAAGCCCTAAAAAAAACTCTTTTCCTATTTTCCTTTGCCTATTTTCTCTTGTTTTACCAATAGTACTTCCTACTCCTGTACCTATTAAAGTTTCAACACTTGAATCATCCTTATATGAATTAGCAGTTGAAGTAACCCTATAGATTATATTCCCTTTGCCGTCTTTATCTATACCCATCCCTATTCCCACAGAAATACCCAAATCCTCCACACTTAATAAGTGTATTTTCTCACCACCGAAAAACACCAGAATTAATGTAATGCATAAAAAAGCTAAAAGGATTATGCTCATAATTTTTTTCATTTTACCCTCCCTTTTTTTATCCATATTAAGCTGGCGATTAGGGTTATATACATTAAATTGTATATAGTGCTGATTGGAGAAGTATATTTTGTGATTTGGTCCATTGCTACCACATCTCCATAATATGTGTTTGCTATTATAATAACTACAACAGCTATAACTACATATACTACATTTTTATTTTTTATTTTTTTAATATTATCTAAAATAAAAACACACACATAATTGAAAATCGCCATAGATTTAATCGCTATAATTAACCAGCAATATATAAAAACAAATCTAAAATTATTTATTATTTCAACCTTTACTGCCACACTCACTGCAAAAAAACTCCATATTGACTTAGGAATAATATCTTTACCCATATAATATATAGTTATAAAAGTAAGCCAAGTATATATAATGGTAATAATTCCTACAGCCTTTAAAACGGAACTCTTTATTTTTCTACTATCATTTATAAAGGGATAAATTAAAAATATAAGTTCTAATAATGAGTAACCATAAATAGAGTCCAAACTTCCTCTTAAAATATTTACAATTCCTGTTCCAAGTATAGGGCTTATGTTTAAAAGGCTTCCATCTTTTAAAATAGAAATAGTAGGGATTATTATTGCAAGCAGTAGCCAAAAGGTTATAGTACATATTCTTCCAAGCACTTTAATTCCTTTGCTGGCTGCATATGCTCCTAAAATAAATAAAACTACATAAATCTTTAAAGGAGTTAAAGAAGGTGTCGCATATGTTCTTACAATTAATCCAATAGTTGAAATTAGAGGTGGAAAATAGCTGAAAAAGCTTAGTAAAAAAAGAAAATTTAATATGTTTCCAACAGTCTTGCCCAGGTATTTTCTACTAAGCGCTAAAATATTTTCCTTAGGAAATTTACCACTTACATATATAGCTAAGAGAGCTACATATAGTGGATATATAGCCCCTATTATTACTGAAATCCACCCGTCCTGTTTTGCAGTAACAACTACACCATTAGCTAACCTTACTACCGTTACATCAACTATAATGGCTATTAATATAAAAGTAACTTCATTTGGAGTTAGTAGATTTTTCTTTTCTATATGCATACCTAATAATCTCCTCTACCCTGTAAATCTGCATTAACTACTACATATACTTTAATATCCGCATTCGAAACCACTTTATTCCAATCAATCATTTTGTGCCTCCCATACTTGGCAGCAGCTTCTCTTCCAAGTGCAAGACAATCTACCTTATAATCACTCTTCATTGTTTTTATGAATTCATCACATTGTTTTTCTATACTCTTTTCCATATCTTTTTCAAATTCTTTTTTTTTGTTTATATTCTCTTTCATATCAGCATACATTTCATTATTAGTAACCGTACCTGTGAAGGTCAAATATATATTAAAACTGTATTTATCACCTTGTTTATAACATTTCACTTTTCTTTTTTTACTTGTTGCGTCAAAATCAATATATTCTTTAGAACTCTTTTGAAGGGATAATATTCCTCGTACATTGTCATTTTTTAAAATATTGAGTATTTTAGATTTTTGTATAT
>Ga0105047_10013679_pt1 | contig 12943 bp, 10 predicted proteins | sample MAT04_FD_78384 | JGI IMG/M metagenome (GOLD analysis project Ga0105047, IMG submission 78384) | Freshwater microbial communities from Lake Fryxell liftoff mats and glacier meltwater in Antarctica - MAT-04 (megahit assembly) | ecosystem: Environmental > Aquatic > Freshwater > Ice > Liftoff... | reverse complement strand
GATACCGGTGGCCGCGTCGAGCGCTTCAACAAGCGCTACGGCGAGCGCAAGGGCAAGTGATCGTTGGCGCTTCTGCGCCGCTCCACTTCGCACATCGTGACGATTTGTTCACTGCCCGGCCGTATGGCCGGGCGGTGGTCGTTTTGACGAGATCCTGAACCGGGCATGTCGAAATCGTCACTCCCAATCGCTACGAATTTCTTTAGACACTCCACGTGGCGGCGATAACCATCAGAAGAGGTGGACGGACTTCCGTTCGATCGTCCTGAGGAGTCGTGTACGTGGATTCAGTGCAGCTTGCGCATCTGTTGCGCCGTACGGAGTACGTGGCCCGCCCCAACCGGATGACCGAGCTGGCAGCCGCGACACGCAGCGCCGCCATCGACAACATCTTGAACGTGACCACGCCGGTGGCCATCCCCGCCTATATCGATCACGACATCGAGGGTGAGGGCTACAAGCAGTGGGTGTTCGCGGTGAATTGGTGGATCGACCGAATGGTCGACTCGCCCAAGCCGATGCAGGAACGAATGGCGTTCTTCTGGCACGGCCACTTCTGCAGCGGCTGGGACAAGGTGAACAGCGCACGGGCGATGCTCGAGCAGAACGCGCTCTTCCGCGATTCAGCGTTCGGCAACTTCCGCGCGATCACGCAGACTATGTCGCTGCAGCCAGCGATGCTGTTCTACCTGGACAACCTCGACAACGTGCGGACTTCGCCGAACCAGAACTTCGCTCGCGAGCTGATGGAGTTGTTCATGCTGGGTGTGGTCGACCAGAACGGCCAGCCGAACTACACAGAGAATGACGTAGTCGCTGCCGCCGCTGCCTGGACCGGCCACGGGATCGACTGGAACACCCACCTCTACAAGTTCTGGCCGGGTGACCACGACAACACGTTGAAGTCGTTCATGGGTGTCCTTCCTCTGCGAAATTGGAATGGTCCGGACATCATCAACTATCTCTTGCAGGAGAACCTGGCCAAGAAGATGGTGGCGTGCAAGTTCCTCAGTAAGAAGCTGTGGGAGCACTTCGCCTACGGGGCGCCAGCGCAACCCATCATCGATGCGTTGGCGCAGGTGCTCTACGACAACGACTTCTCCATCAAGCCGTGGGTCAAGGCCATGCTCATGCGCGACGAGTTCTACAGCGCAGCGGCCACACAGGGCCTGGTGCGCAGCCCACTGGAGTTCATCGTCAATCTGATGCATTTCACCGGGTATCGAGGGGCGCAGATGAACCCGCAGTGGTACGTGGAAGGGATGGGTCAGGTCCCCTTCAACCCGCCCAACGTCGCCGGCTGGAAGACGAACGCCTACTGGGTGAACACCAGTGTGTTCGGCTCCAGGGCCGAGTTTGCTCGCAACGCAACCTGGAAGCTGCGCAAGAACGATGCGAACCAGGTGGGCGCGGGCCGTACGCCAACGCAGGCAGTCGACTTCGTCGCCGGCATGTTCGGCCTGACCACCAATGGCCTCAGCCTCAGCGCCGTGACACGTAACGCGATGGTGGACTTTGTGACGGCATCTCGCACTCAAGAGTCGGCTGGCAGCTGGTGGGAGAACACCAACCTGCTCACGATGATGATGATGACCCCCGAATTCCACGTGGCCTGAAGGACGACGACCCATGCTCGACCCAGATATCTCCACCGCCGACGCCCTTCGCCTGCTGACCATCCCCGCCGTGGACCAACCCGACGACCGGTTGGGGATGGACCGTCGCCGCTTCCTGCAGATGATGGGTTGGGGAGTGGGAGCCGGCGCGCTGATGGGCGGTCTTGGCGAGACGATCGGCGCAGACCTGCTGCCGGGGCGCCTTCGTGAGGCTGCCGCGTCGACGCCGGTCGGCCCGACTGAGGGCATCCTTGTCCTGCTCGGTCAGTTCGGCGGCAGCGACGGCCTCAATGTCGTCGTTCCTTACGCGAACGGCCAGTACTACCAGCAACACGGCGACATCGCGATTCCTGCGAGCCAGGCGCTGCGCCTCGATGCGCAGGTGGGCCTGCACCCCAACCTGCCGTACCTCAAGTCGTTGTATGACGCCGGACAAGTGGCCGTCATGCAAGGGGTCGGCTACCCCAACCCCGACCTGAGCCATTTCACCTCGATGGCACTGTGGATGCATGGCAAGGCCGGCAACGGTGTGCCGAACAGCGGATGGGTAGGACGTTGGCTCGATGGCCTCAGCGGCGACGACCCGTTCCGCGCCGCAACGGTTGGCCAGGGTCTGCCGTTGCACCTGGTCGGTGTCAACAAGCGCGGCATCGCCATCCCGCAGCGGGGCGTTGGCTTCGGTGGCGACCCGAACGACAACGATCACCGCCAGCAACAGTGGATGTACACGGGCATGCGCAACTTTGCCAACGCCCCCGCCGGCCGCGGCCCGTGGCACGACGCGATTGCGACGACCGTCAAGGGTGTCATTGATGTCGGTCAACAGGTTGCTCCGGTGTTCGGTGAGGCTCTACCCGACAACGACCTCGCCAAGAAGATGACCGTCGCGGCGCGGCTGATCAACGCCAACTTCGGCTTACGCGTCATCGATACCGGTTATGGCGACTTCGACAACCACTCGAGCCAGCCGGCGGATCATGCCGAGTTGCTGACCGACTTCGACGCGGCGCTGCAACTGTTCTTTGCCACGTTGTTGCCGCAATACAGGTCACAGGTCACGATCTTGACCTACAGCGAGTTCGGGCGGACCAGCTGGTCGAACGACTCAAGAGGCACCGATCACGGCACCACCAACAACCATTTCATCATCGGTCCGTCGGTCCGCGGTGGTCTGTACGGCGCGCAGCCAAGCCTTGCCGGCCTCAAACGGTGGGATCGCATGGAATCCAGCGTCGACTTCCGCTCGCTCTACGCAACAGTGCTGGATCGCTGGCTTGGCGGTGGAGCCAGCACCGTGTTGGGCGCCAACTATGAACAGTTCGATGTTTTCCGTGCTTCTCCGGGCACGGACCCAGGCGGGGCCACCTTCCCCCCGCCGGGCGCGCCCACCGGCTTTGTTCCGCTGAGCCCCGTTCGTATTCTCGATACCCGAGGTGCGCTCGGCGGTCACAACCGCCCGTTCGCCGCAGGTGAAGCCTGGAGCCTGCCGGTCCGTGGGGTCAGTGGCGTTCCTGCCGACGCGTCGGCCGTGGTGGTCAACCTCACTGGTACAGGCGCGACGGCCGACACCTTCCTCACTGCATGGCGATCGGGTGAAGGCATGCCCTCCACCTCGAATGTCAACGTGGTCGCCAACGGCGCGGTGCCGAACTTGGCGGTCATCGGCATTGGTGCGGATGGTGCGATCAGGTTGTTCAACAGTGCTGGAGCGTCGCACGTTCTGGCCGACTTGGTCGGGTACTTCCGCGAGTCCACCACTGCAACGACGGCGCTCACGTCGCTGGTGCCCAGCCGGTTGTTGGACACGCGCGACGGAACGGGCGGGCGCAGCGGAGCATTCGAGGCCGGCACCGAGTTCGACCTACAGGTCACCGGTCGCGGCGGCGTACCGGGAAGCTGCGCAGCGGCGGTTCTCAACGTCACCATCGTTGGAGCCTCCGGAGACACCTATCTCACGTTGTGGCCCAGCGGTGAAGGGCGGCCGACAACTTCGTCGCTCAACGCCGGACCCGGCCAGACTTCGGCCAACCTCGTGATGACGAAACTGAGTCCCGATGGCAAGGTGCGAATCCGCAACGAGCGCAGCGCTGCACATGTGCTCGTAGATGTCGCCGGCTATTTCGTTGCCGGCTCTGGCGGTCGTTACAACCCAGTCGCGCCACGCAGGGTCATCGACACTCGTTCCGGAATCGGCGTCGCCAAGGCTCGCGTTGGCAGAACCCCTTTGTCGGTGCGGATCGCAGGGGCGAACGGACTGCCACCGACGGGCATTGCAGCCGTGCAGGTGAACCTCACCGCGACGACGCCGTCTCAGGACACGTTCCTCACCGTGTACCCCAGCGGGTCGTCGCTGCCCAACGCCTCGAACCTGAACCTCAAGGCCGGCGGAGTGCGTGCGAACAGTGTGATCGCCAGGGTGGGGCCCGACGGTCGCATCATGGTGGCCTGCGGGCAAGGCGACACCGACGTGTTGGTGGATGTGGTCGGCTACTTCACGGCCTAGCTCGTGCTCACGTCCTCTTGACGATGCGCCGTATCGTGTCCACCGATGAATCAGCCGACCCGTCGCTCGCAGCTCAACGCCGTCAAGCTGCGCGCGTTGGTGCGCGAACACCTTGGTGTCGACGACGCAGCGCTGCCGGCCGGCGCCGGCGAGTTCGGTGGTGGAGCAGCGCTGCTCAACGATTCGGGTGTCGGCACCACGGCTGCGTGGATCCTGCTCGACGAGCGGCCCGAGCGCGGTCTCGGTGCCGCACTGGCCTGGGCGCTGCGACGCAATGCGGTGGAGTTGCACGTTCTGGCTGATCAGTCCACGGGCACGTTGGCTCGTCGGGCGCAGGGCTTTGCCTACCCGATCACCGTGTGGCACGTGGAGGGCAGGGCCTTGCTGCCTGCAGTCGCCGAGCCGTTACCGATGGCGTCATCAGTCCCCGCCGAGCACCGAATCTGGAGCGAGGCGATTGCTGAAGGCGGCGCCGTGGTGGTCATCGAACACGGTGTGCTGGCCGGCGAAGTGCAGGGCCTCGAGGTGTGCCGGGTGGTGACCGATGCCCACACCGACGAGGTTCGCCTCGAGGTGGGTGTTGGCGCTCACGATCGCGAAGCGTTCCAGATGCTGCATGGCAATCGCCCGACCACCGAGGCCTTGGCCGACGTGGTCAGCGCGGTCAGCGCGCACCGCCAAATCGGTGCCCAGCGCCACCCTCTCAACTTGCTCGCCCAAGAGCGCGCCCTGAGAGCCCGGCTGGTTGCTGAACCGGAGCTGATCGGTGCCGCCTCCGTTGCAGCGACGACGCCGCCGATTCCGCGCCTCAACCTGAAGGACCCCATCCCGTGCGTCGCGGTCGCAACCATCGGTGGCCGCTCGGTAGCGGTCGTCTGCTCCAGCGGCGTCGACCTGGACCTGATGCCCTATGCGATTGATGCGCGGACAGCACTCGGTACGGACGACTGCGTGGTGGTGCTGCCAGTTCGTGACGCGCTCGACGTGCAGCGCCGCCTTGCCGCACTTGCGTCTCCGCCGCTCACCGTCCTCACGGTCGACTGACGCCGTAGCCTCTGGCGCGTGTTTGATCGACTGAAGTCCGTGGAAGATGAGTTCGTTTCGCTGGAGGCGAGCTTGTCCGACCCCGACATCGTCAATGATCAGGCCAAGATGCGCCTGGTGACGCGCCGTTACAAGGACCTCACCCCGGTTGTCGATTGCGTTCGCCGCTATCACGCTCGCAGCGCCGACGCGCAGGCCGCACGCGAGTTGCTGACCGTCGCCACCGACGACGAACGACAGCTGCTGAAGGACGAACTGGCCGAAACCGAGGGCGAGCTCGCGGAACTGGAAGAGGAACTGCGGCTGCTGATGCTGCCCAAGGACCCCAACGACGGCCGCGCCGTCATCATGGAGATCCGTGGCGCGGAAGGCGGCGAGGAGGCCAACCTCTTTGCACGCGACCTGTACGACATGTATCGGGCTTTTGCCGCCGCCAAGGGCTGGTCGGTGGAGGTCTTGGATCACGACGACAGCGACCTCGGTGGCGTCAACCAAGTGACGATGATGATCAATGGCGACACCGCCTGGAGCCGACTCAAGTTCGAGGGCGGAACCCATCGCGTACAGCGGGTCCCCATCACCGAGAGCCAGGGTCGTATTCACACGTCGTCGGCGACGGTTCTGGTGCTGCCCGAGGCGGAGGAGGTGGAGGTGCAGATCGACGACAAGGATCTCACCGTCGACGTCTACCGCAGCAGCGGCGCAGGTGGCCAGAGCGTCAACACCACCGACTCCGCGGTACGTATCACGCACAAGCCCACCGGTGTGATGGTGACGATGCAGGACGAGCGCAGCCAGATCCAGAACCGGGCGCGAGCGATGGTGGTGCTGCGGGCACGCCTACTGAAGTTGGCGATGGACGAGCAGCAGGTGGCCGCCTCGGCCGAGCGGCGGTCCCAGGTTGGCGGCGGTGGTCGCGGCGAGAAGATCCGCACCTACAACTTCAAAGAGAACCGCCTCACCGATCACCGCATCGGCTTCACCATCTATCGGCTGCAAGACGTGCTCGCCGGCGACCTCGATGAGACGGTCGACGCGCTGACCGCCGACGAACGGGCCCGCCAGTTGGCCGGCGAGGACTGACTGCGGTGGGCGTCGATGGCACTGTGTCGTGGCGTCGGCTGTGGGACGAAACTGCAGCGTTGACGGGCCGCCCGCAGGCCAGGTGGCTGTGCGAGGAGGCAAGCGGCGCGTTCGGAGCTGAGTTTCTGGACGTGCTCGAGATGCCCGTGACTGAACGCTCGATCGCGCACTTCGATGCGATGCTGGCTCGCTGGAGCGCCGGTGAACCCTTGCAGTACGTGCTGGGGCATTGGTCGTTCCGTCACCTCGACCTGCTGGTCGATCGGCGTGTCCTCATCCCTCGGCCCGAGACGGAGCTGGTGGCACAGGTTGCCATCGACCTCGTGCGCTACGTGGCTGCAGAGTGGCCCGAGCGACCGATTGCAGTCGCCGACCTGGGCACCGGCAGCGGCGCACTCGGATTGTCGCTTGCCTTCGAGTTGCCCCGCGGTCTGGTCTCGGTGTGGCTGACAGATGTGTCGCCCGACGCGCTCGATGTGGCCCGCGCCAACACGGCGGGTCTGGGGATGGCGGGTGCGGCAGTGAAGTTCGGTGAGGGAGAGTGGTTCGCGGCGCTGCCGCTCACTCTGAAGGGAAGCCTGGGGTTGGTGGTCTCCAACCCGCCCTACATCGCACACGGCGATCCGGCGGTGGAGCGGTCAGTACGCGAGTGGGAACCTGCGATAGCCCTTTATGCCGACGACGGAGGGCTGGCCGATGTTGCCACCATCGCCGCCGGCGCCGTCGAGTGGTTGCAGCCGGGTGGGTGGCTGGTGTTGGAGATCGGCACAGGGCAGGGCATCGCGGTCGCAGCCGTGTTGGCCGCAGCGGGCCTCACGGACGTGCAGATTCGGCCCGACCTCGCCGAGCACGACCGAATCGCGATTGCACGAAGAAGTGACAGAACGTCGTTGGTGGCCGCTCAGTACTAGCAACAACTGTTTGCTCAGAAGGAGCCACTCATGTCGCACCGCACTCGCCCCACTCGCTCGATGGCCGTCCGAACGGCGGTCGCGGTCGCCGCGTTCGCCGCCTTCGGTCTGCTCGCAGTCGCATGCAGCGATTCGAAGTCCATCTCCGCGGACTCCACCGCCAGATCCGAGACCACGCTGGTTGCGCGGGAAACCTCGACGACGGATACAACGCTCGCCATCACGACGACCACCAACGCGACCGCCACCACGACCGTCGTTGCGGAGACCACGCTGGCACCCGACGCGACGGTGGCTGCCACTGTTGCACCGCCGCCCCCGCCTGCCCCCACCTGTGCAGCAGCAACTGCCCCCACCGGTGCTGCAATCTCGCTGGCCAACACCAGCGGCGACTGGAATGGTGACGGCGACCTGGACACGGTGGTGTCCTGGGCCGAGCCAGTTGGCGACGGCCTCGACTGGTTTGTCCGTACGGAGATCGCCGGCGGGGCGGCTTCCTCGGTTGCGTTGGGTGATCTCGGCGTCGGCTTCGCCGCTGTCATGGACGCCGTCGACGTCAACTTCTCGCTCGGTGCACCCGAAGGCACCAACCGTGAGGAAGTTCTCGCCATCGTCGGCGTCAGCTCCTCGGGCTACAACCTCGGCGTCTTCGGCGTGACCGACGCAGGCTGTGCCTTTCAGTTCGATGACGGAGCCGGTGGTGCGTTCCTGCTGCCCACGGCAGGCACCATCGGCCAACTCTCGGGCGTACGTTGCGACGGTGGGGCCGGCTCGCAGTTCCTCGTGAAGCTGGAAGCATCGTCAGCGGACGAGGTCAGTTGGAACACCACCGACTACCGCATCGAACGCCAGGGCGTCCAGTCACTGATCCTCGGTGCGCCCATTGCGGGCTCGCTCACCGCTGGTGATGCGGCCCTTGCCCAGTACGGCCAGGCCACGTGCGGCGGCGTCAACTACCTCGACGAGTTCAACGACAGCGGTGGCGACTACTAGCTCGCCCGCCGGCCCGCAATCGTCAGCCGTCAATCGAAACGGGCCGCGATCTGGCCCAGCAGTGACTCCTCGTCGGCGTCGACCTCATGGTCGACGCCGGCGACGTCGCGTGCGGCACTGAAGAGCGCAGCACGCAACACAGTGCTTGCGACGCGACCGTCGATGTCGTCGAGCAGCGCCTCCACCTCGTGATCGGCGAGAGCCGTGCGAACTCGGGCCGAGGCCGGACCGATGTACTGGTCGAAGGAGAACGTGTCGGTCTCCCACCCCGAGTCGTCGCTGATGTGGCGAATCTCGTCCACCTCGTCCGTGGAAATGTGATGATCGGCCATCATCACCAGGAGCAGCAACTCGATGGCTGCCTCGTGTTCGCGGTCAGCGGTGGCATGCACCGAGACGTGGGCGTAGAGATCCTTCAGACGCTGATTCATGGTGACGGCAACCTAGTCCGTGAGGTCCAGCGATCGCTGCAGAAAGTTCAACTGATGCAGCAGCAGGTTCTCTGCCACCACCTCCTGCGGGGTCATATGAGTGACGCCAACGAGCGGGAGCACCTCGTGCGGCTTGCCTGCAGCCAGCAGCGCGCTCGACAACTGCAACGTGTGCGCCGCCACGACGTTGTCGTCGGCCAACCCGTGTACCAGCAACAGCGGCGCGGTGAGCTGGTCTGCCAACGGCAGCAACGAACTGTTCGCATAGGCGGTGGAGTCCATGCTGGGGTCGCCGAGATAGCGCTCGGTGTAGTGCGTGTCGTACAGGCGCCACTCGGTGACGGGCGCGCCGGCGATGGCTGCGTGAAACACGTCGGGTCGGCGCAGCACGGCGAGCGCAGCCAGGTAGCCGCCGAAGCTCCAACCGCGGATGGCGACCTTGGTGAGATCCAGCGGGAAGTCGGCGGCGGCGGCCTGTAACGCAACGACCTGATCCTCGAGTGGAAGGGTGGCCAGGTCGCGATGAACCGATCGTTCCCACTCGCTGCCACGGCCCGGCGTGCCGCGACCATCGCTGACCACGACCGCGAAACCCTGGTCGGCAAACCACTGCGAGGTGAGATAGGTGTTGTGGGCGTGCAGTACTCGTTGCGCATGTGGGCCGCCGTATGGGTCGAGCAGTACGGGCAGCAGCGGGCCCCCATCGCCAGACGAGCGGCCGGCAGGCAGCAGGACCGCCGTGGCCAGGGAGTGCTCGCCGTAGTGGTGCAGGGTGACATTCGGCGTCACCAGTGGCTGTTGGGTGATCGATGCGATGGTCGGGCCATCGAGCACGTGGGTGACTGCGCCCGCCTCGTCGAGCACGGCGCTGCGCACCACGACTGTTGGGCCACCGACGATTGCAGTGTGGATTCCCGGTTCGTCGGTCAGCGCGGTCAATGTGCCATCGGTGCGCCACCGCCACACATGCTGCACGGTGGCATCGTCGATTGGGTTGGCCAGGAAGTGCACCTCGTCGTCGTGGGCGGCGGCCACGGCGCGCACCTGCATGTCGTCGGGCGTGACGGCAGCGCCATCAACCATCAGCCGGCGCACGCCGTTGCGGTCTGCCGTCATCACCAGCACGCTGTCGTTCAGCTGCGGGTTCAGCAGTGCGGGCGTGCCCGGTACCAGCTCCACCCACGCGGTGTCGCCGTCGGCGAACAACGGCTCGGTACCGCCGTCGCGAGCATCGGCCTCCAGCACCATCAGCGAGCGCTGGTCGCGTGACTGCACCGTCAGTAACAACCGCTGGGCGTCGGCCCACAGCACGTCGGCCAGGTACGGATAGGTGTCGCGATCCCAGATGACTTCCGTGCTGCCGCCATCGAGTGCCAACACGTGCAGCGTGACCTCCGCGTTGGCACTACCGGCGGCGGGGTAGCGGACTTCGTTGGCCGGTTGGTCGGGGTTGGCCGGGTCGCTGATGTACCAGCGCTGCACCGCACCGACATCGACACGGGTGGCCGCAATGGCCGCGCCGTCCGGGCTCCACCAGTAGCCGCGGAACCGTCCCATCTCCTCCGCCGCGATGAAGTCGGCACTGCCCCAACTGATCTCCGGCTGCTCGTCGCCAGCCAGTTCCCAGCTGCTGCCGTCGAGTTCGGCGATACGAAGTGCGCGGCCACAGATGTAGGCAACGCGGGTTGCCACCGGGTCGGGCCGCGGGTCGTACACAGGGCCATCGACGACCAGTTCGCGGGCCTGTCCGCTGAGCAGGCCCGCCACGTACAACTTGCCGGCGAGCGCGAAGGCCGTGACGGTGGCGGCCGTGTCCGTGGCGTACGCGGTGATGCCACTCGCGCCCTCGCGCATCCGTTCGCGGCGCAGTCGCTCCTCAGTCGGCAGCGCCTCGTCGTCGATCGCGGCGAGCAGCTGTAGCGGGTCGGCGACCAGTCGCTCCTCGCCGGTGGCAACATCCAGAACCCACAGACAGTTCACGGGGTCGTCGCCGGCGCGGCTGCGAGCAAAGGTCACCCGCTGCCCGTCGGCGGAAACGCTGATGGTGCGTGGGTCGCCGAGGGTGAACCGCTGAGTGCGTGCGTACTGGCGTGGAAACGTGTCGCTCATCGCCACGAGTCTGCCATGTCAGGTGCCGGGGACGACCAGGATCTTGGCGTGGTGCTCGGGGTCAACGAGGTCGGCGAACGCTTGTGGCACGCCGTCCACACCAACCGTGCCGGTGAGCCACGGGGAGAGGTCGATCTTGCCGTCGGCGATTGCTTGCAGCGCGCCGGAAAATTCCATTGGGTCGTAGCCGAGCGCGAACTGAATGTTGAGCTCGCGTCCGATGCCGAGCATCGGATGGATGCAGTCCTCCTGCATGCAAGCGCCGACGACCAGGATGCGAGCGTCCTTGGGCGCCATCCGCATGGCCTGTTCGATCATGCCCGGCACGCCGACTGCCTCGAAAATCACGAGTGGGCGCACGCCGTCGATCTTGCGCCACGCCTCGATGGCGGGCGTTTCGCGCGGGTCGACCACGACATCGGCCCCCATCAGTGCGGCCAACTCACGGCGCTTGGCGGAGAAGTCAGCGACGACGATGGGGCCGATGCCGCGCATCCGCAGCTCGGCAACGCACGCCAGCCCCACTGGGCCGGCGCCGAGAACGATTGCGCTGTCGCGACCGGAGATACGGCTCTTCGCAACTGCGTGCACGCCGACAGCCAGCGGCTCGGTCATCGCAGCCAGCTCGGCCGGAAGCCCACTGGGAACCTTGAGGCCGGTGAGTTCGTTGAACACCATCAGCTCGGCGTAGCCGCCGTTGTAACGGTTCGAGTAGCCCAACGGGTGCAAGCCTTCAGCGTCGAATGCGACCGGCAAGCTGACGACGACATCGCCGACGGCCAGGTTGCTGCAACCGGGCCCCAGCTCCACCACTTCGCAGCAGAACTCGTGGCCCATCACCGTGTCCGTGTTCGGCTCGAACATCTTCATGCCCAGCGCATCAGGCGTCGCGTCCGCCTGCAGTTCCTCGGTCAGCCGACGCGCTTCCTCGCCGTGGCGCAGCATGTGCAGGTCGCTGCCGCAGATGCCGCACGCGAGCACCTTGGTCAGCACCTGGCCCGGCCCCGGGACGGGATCCGGAACGTCATCGACTCGAAGCTGCCAATCTCTCATCACCGCTGCACGCATGCTGCGCAGCGTAGGTGTGCCCCCTCGACGTCGAGCTAGTCGGAGCGCCCCGCGTCCATGCAATGGAGGCTTTCATCGACCTGGGGAGGGGGCGGTCTCAGGCGGGAGAGTGGCGGACGGCTTCGACGATCACTTGCCACGCGGCATGGGCGTCGATGCCGGTGATCCAGTCGCAGTTGGCGTCCAAGACCTCGCGCAGGTCGCGCTGGTCGATGACGGTCATACCCGCTGTGAGTCGGCCCTGGGTCTCGATTTGCACGTGAGCCAATTTGCGCTCGAACAGCTGCGGATGGGTGAGTGCGAGCACCGCAATCGGGTCGTGTACGGGCGCGCCCAGAATGTGGTGATGCCGAGTGGTGTAGGTGCCGCTGAAGAACTCGAACAGGTCTGCCAGCACGGCCGCCAACCGACCCGGCAGCGCTCGGATCATGTCGACGCGCTCGGGCACCGCCTGGAACTGATGCGTCACATCGAGGCCGGACATGATCAGCGGTCCGCCATAGTTGAACACCATGTGCGCCGCCTCAGGGTCGCACCACAGATTGAACTCAGCTGCGGCCGTGCGGTTCCCGAACGTGCCGCCGCCCATCAACGAGATGCCGCCGATTCGGCTGGCAAGGTCCGGTGCAGCGCGCAGGGCCAGGGCGATGTTGGTCAGCGGGCCGGTGGGCACCAGCCAGATCCCTTCCTCTGCGCGGCAGGTATCGATGATGAAGCCGACCGCATCGTGACTGGCGGGCGGGCCGCTGGGTTCGGGCAGGTCGGCACCGTCCATGCCGCTTTCGCCGTGGACGTAGTCGGCATGGCGTGGTGGGCGAGTCAGCGGGCGGTTGGCGCCGGAGTGGACAGGGCAGACCAGTTGCAACAGGTCGCGCACGATGATGGCGTTGCGAGTAGTGGCGTCGAGGGGAGCGTTTCCCGCAACGGTGGTGATGCCGAGCAGGTTGGTGTGTCTGGCGGCGACGAGGATGGCGATGGCATCGTCGTGGCCAGGGTCGCAATCGACAATGACGGACAGCTGTGCAGGCGGCATATCCGTAGAGCTTCCCACGGTCGCTACACGGACACGGTCGCTACACGGACACGGTCGCTACACGGACACGGTCGCTACACGGACACGGTCATCATGCGGACAACGTGCCGTCGGCGTCGAGTTCGGCCGTACGGCCGACCCATTCGCCCTCG
>Ga0105047_10013676_pt1 | contig 12945 bp, 15 predicted proteins | sample MAT04_FD_78384 | JGI IMG/M metagenome (GOLD analysis project Ga0105047, IMG submission 78384) | Freshwater microbial communities from Lake Fryxell liftoff mats and glacier meltwater in Antarctica - MAT-04 (megahit assembly) | ecosystem: Environmental > Aquatic > Freshwater > Ice > Liftoff... | reverse complement strand
GCGTGCGCAGTCGCTCGAGGGCGAGGTCGGCCATCGGGACGCTACGGAACGCTCGCTCGGTGTTGGGGTCCTCGAACTTCACGAGGCCGTCGACGTCGGTGAGGCCTTCGTCGACGCGGATGTGGCCGCGGTCCCAGTCGATGTCGTTGACGCGTAGCGCGCACAGCTCGCCGATGCGGAACCCGCCGTAGGCGCCGACATAGATCATCGCTTCGTAGCGGTCATGCGTCTTGCCAGCGAGGTGTACGACCTGGGTCGCATCGAGGAACCTGACGACCTTGCGCTTCTTGCGGGGGATGGGCGGGTGTTCGGGGCAGGGGAGCCGGCCCATCCGCCCGGCGCCAGCGACCCGCTGCCCTTTCACACCGACGCCCCGTCCTCGGACAGCTCGGCGATCCAGCGGTCGACATCGACTCGGGTGATGCGCCCGATCTTCACCTTGCCCCAGCGGGGGAGGATGTGGTTGTCGAGGTAGCTGCGATCGCGGGCGTAGCTCGTGCGCGCGAGGCGCTTCTCGGCGAGGGCCATGTAGTGCTCGGCCCACTCGCCGAAGGTGATCTTGCCGGCCTTGTCGTGGACGTACACGCCGCGGTCGACGTCGGCCTGCGCGTTGCGCACGTGGCGTTTCGCGTGGCGCACGACACCCGGTTGGCTCGAAGGCGCGTGAGCAACAGCGGCAGCGCCTCACCGTTGCCGTGTGTTGCTGACGGTATTCATGTCAGGGCCGCGACCAGCACTCTTGTGGGCCAGCGAGGTGGGTAAGGAGAACGCGCCAACGGGGGAGGGCTCCACCGATTCGCCCACGATCATCGTGATGGCAGCGCCATCCAAGGCCGTGTGGGGTGTCCCGGAGCCGGCAGGTTCAACAGCAAGCGGCGCGCGCACTCCCGGCGATCGGCCGCGCGTGCGGACTGCGGATCAGGGGCGGTGCGGGGCGGCGTTCGGGGACGGGTCGCGTCAGAAGACGGCTGTATGTGACCAGCCCGCCCCCGGCCGGTTGCATCTTGTCGCGAAGCGGGCAGTTCGGCGGTCGGGAACTGCCCGCACCTCGTGATCGGCAGCGTCTACGGTCGATGCCGTGGATTCAGCCCGGGTCGGGACGCTTGTGGTGATGGTCGGTCTACCGGCGTCGGGTAAGACAACGTTGGCGCGTGAGATCCAAGCTGAGCGCGGTGCGTTGCGGCTTACGCCCGACGAATGGATGATCCCGCTGTTCGATGACAACGAAGCCGGTGGGAAGCGGGACGTGTTGGAGGGCCGCTTTGTGTGGCTTGCGATGCAAGCGTTGCGCGCCGGCGTCGACGTCATCTTGGACTTCGGCGTCTGGAGTCGGAACGAACGGTCGGCGCTGCGATCGCTCGCGGCCGACATCGGCGCGCCATGCGAAGTCGTGTACCTGCCCGTTGACCTCAGCGGACAGCTGGACCGCATCCGCCGTCGCGCCGAGAGCGAGCCGAAAACCACCTTCGCCATCAACGAGGCCGAACTTCGCCATTTCGCCGAATTGTTCGTCGAACCGGACCTCGACGAGCTCGAGGGAACGGTGATCCCGGCTCCCCCAGCCGATGTGCGGTCGTGGCGGGACTGGGCGGCAGCGCGCTGGCCGACATCGGTCGAGGGCTAGGGGAGTGGACTTCGATCGGGTGGCTCAGCCGCTATACATCCGCGCTGTGAGTGGCGGAACGTCCGGCGGTTCGGCGCCCCCGGTGACCGGTACGAGCTTCGATGAACCCATTTCCGCTGGTCAAAGGTCGGTAGGGAGAACGCGGCAGCGCCTCGTCGCCGCTCCTCCCACCATCGATGCTCAGGCAGCGAGCGGGTGTGCCCTTCACATCCTGGGGACAGTGCGCCGAGATGCTCTCGACCGGCGGCGAAGGCTGATTGAATGCACGCATGAGTCGTTCGTTCGAGGCGCTGGTCGAGGAGGCCCGGGCGGTGTCGGTCGCAGGCTGGGATTTCTCCTGGCTCGATGGTCGCGCCACCGAGGAGCGCCCCTCGTGGGGATATCAACGCCTTCTCCGCGACCGACTCGCGGGTGTACATGCGGCGCTGGACATCCAGACCGGGGGCGGCGAAGTGCTTGCTGGGGTCGGAGCTGAGCACTTCCCGCCGACGGTGGTGGCCAGCGAAGGATGGCCACCAAACGCCGCCCGAGCGACCGAGCGGCTCCACCCGCTCGGCGTCGTGGTCGTGGTCGATCCCGACGAGCCGCCCCTACCGTTCTCGGACTCGGCCGTCGATCTCGTCACGAGCCGGCGTCCAGTCACCGGGTGGCGGTCGGAGATCGCACGCGTTCTTGACGCCGGAGGCACGTACTTCGCGCAGCACGTGGGCGAACGGACGAACCTCGAGGTCACGGAGTTCTTCCGGGGACCGATTGACCCCGGCATTGGACGTCACCACGGCGTCGAGGCGAAGCAGGCTTGCGCTGCTGGTTTGGATGTCGTGCAGTGCCGAAACGAACGACGCCGCCTCGAGTTCCTCGACGTCGGCGCCATGGTGTTCTTTCTCCGCAAGGTGATCAGGACCGTCCCGGAGTTCACGGTCGACCGCTTCCGCGGCCGTCTCCGCGACATGCATGACCAGATCGAGCGCGATGGCGCCTTCCACTCGACGATGTCTCGGACTCTCTTCGAGGTCCGCACGCCTGCGACCGGACCGGTGTCAGGCGCGCCGCCTCAACGCATCGGTGCGGGTGGTCCCGTTTGAGAGTTGACAGTCGGGGGCGTCGGCCAGTTCCGACATCGACCGGCTCATTCTGGGCAGTCCGCACGGCGTTGGACGTCGTAACCTCAACTGGGTTGTTGAGTCGGGGGACCCAGCTACTGGGGCGGGAGGTCGAGTCGGCGTGACAGAGCCCGCTGGTGACAGATCACCCGTGACGTTGACAGACGATGTGGTCGTGCTCAGACCTTGGCGCCCCTCCGATGCGAGCTTCATGACCGAGGCGGCGAGAGATCCGGCGATCGAGCGCTACAACGGCCCGCCGCCTGACTCGTTGGCAGACGCCATCTCGGTCATCGAGTGCATCGAGCAGAGCTGGCGCTTGTTCGAGGTCCAGGGCGATCGAACCGGTGTCGCCTTCGCAATCGTTGATGCCGCCTCGGGCGAACCGGTCGGGATGTGCGGCATCGACGACTGGTCGGACACGGATGTGGCGCAGTTCGGCTACTGGTTGGCAGCAGATGCGAGAGGACGTGGTTTCGCGACTCACGCCGTCACGCTGATGACCGGTTGGTTGTTCGACCTCGGAGCGGCTCGCGTCTTCCTGACGATCGAGTCCGAGAACGCGGCTTCGGCCACGGTCGCACGTCGCGCTGGGTTCACCTACGAGGGGACGCTTCGTTCTTATGGCGTCTGGCGGGGTCGACGCCAAGACGTAGACGTCTTCGCTGCGCTGCCTGATGAGTGGATCGAGAAATGACGTCTCTGACTGCCCCGACAGCGGTGTATGCGGACGATTGACATCGTCAGGCGGCCTGCGCTGGCGCGTTTGCCCTGATCACACGCTGGCACCGTGGGGAACCATCGCGAGGCGGCGCCTCACCGCGTACCCTCCCCACCCACGTCGTTCGTAGCTGTCAATGGCCATTTCGGTTGGTGAGCCGGGAGGGTTCAGGTCGCGAAAGTCCAAGTCAAAGCCCACGATCGAGTTTCCGGCACCTACAGCCGGTGTGACAGACAGCGTCGCGAAACGCGGCGCGATATGAACTCGTCCAGCCCCCCGCCCACATCCCGATGCCTGGTTCTACGGCGTTGCCGCCAATTTGCGGACGCCTCGTGCCGGGAAGCCTGACTCCGTTCATGATCGGCTCGTGGTGCGCGGCACGGTTCCGGATCTTCTGAAAGTTGGCGGCGCGGGAGTGAACGGCATCGCGGGTCGGTCTGCGAATTCGACCCGTCGGAGTTGTGGAACCGGTGACGAAGGCGAACCGAAGGGCTGGTCGCCAGAGGTTCGCGTCGTAGTCGATGGCTCGTCCGAGGGAGGAGGTCCCACCGCGGCCGAGCAGCATCACCCAGGTACCGAGCATCAGATCGGCGACGACTCGGCCGGCGCCGACGGTGCCCTTGGTGATCTTCTTCTGGTGTCGCTTGACGACCTCGGTCAGGGTGTCGGCGGTGATGTCGTCGAGGACGAGCTTGGAGCTCGCCCACCAGTCCTCGCGGTCGAAATGGGCGGTCAGTTGGTCGTGGACAGCGTTCCGAAGCGTGACCTCCAGGTCGCACGTAAGGGGTGCCAGCACGGCGACCAGCTCGATGTTCCAGCGGTAGAGCGCCCAGGCGTGTTCGTCGTCGGTCGCGCCGTTACGGTAGGTGGCGAAACGCGGCGTCGAGACCGACTTCTCGAAAGAGGGGTTGTATGGCATGGCGCTGCGCGGGTAAGCTGCATCGAGTTCCCCGGTGTCGCTAATGCCCTCGTGGCATGCGACCGGGGTATTGCCTTTTTGGATCGAGCGCAGCGGGAAGCTCCACCGAGCCGGGGTCGTGGTGGTCGACCCAGATCACGTGGACGGCAAGGGTGGTCAGTGCGGGCTGGACAGCGCGACGACGGCGACTGTCCGGCGGTCGTCCGGGAGGGCGATTCCAGTCAGGTCCGCGCCCACCGAGACGAACGGCGATTGCCTTGTAGAGGGCCTTGCCGTGTGGTCCCAAAGCTGGTTCGGAGTGAACGGCTTCCCGTACCGAGCTGACGTGACGGAGGCAGACGTGTAGCCCTTCGCTTCGATCAGGGGGCGCTGCTCGGCGCGTTGAGCGATCAGGTCGACGCCAGTTGTCTTCGTCGTGAGTTGCTGGGTGATCGTCCCCCGGCCTCCCGCAGCGCGCGTGCGGTGGCCTCCACGACGTCGTCCTCGGTGACCATCACGCGGTGCCTCGGAGTGATTCGGCGATGACTGACCACCGTTCCCGTGCGCCGACGTGGTGCTCGATCGCGACCCGCTCGGCGATCATCGCGATACGGACCTCGCCCTGCTCCGCCAACTTGCTGACGCATCGGCGGACCTTCGTCCACGAGGCTTCGACGACGGCCGGGCCCTGTCGGACGACCTCGAGGACCGCGACCTCAGGCGGTCGCAACGCAGCCAGGCGGCGCTCGATCGAGCGCGATACGAATCGGACCCCGTCCACCGGCGCTGGGCATCGTCCGGGCACGGCGACGACCTCGACGGCGGGAACTTGCGTGGTGAGCCCGAGGACATGCGCCGCCGAGAGCTCGGCTGGGCCCGCACCCGGCCCGGCGACTTCGAGAGCGATGTCGTACGCGCGGGGGAGGGGCATGCCCAGTCGGGTGCTCGGGCCCTTCCAGTACAGGCCCTTCCGAACGCGGACGACTTCGCCTACGCAGAAACCAGGGCTGTTCAAACAGTTACCGGACCCGGTTGTGGAAGACCGAACTGTCACGACTGGCGACCGAGACCGATCTGATGATCACGGTCTTTCACTTCCCGCCCGGCACGTCGAAGTGGAACAAGATCGAGCACCGGTTGTTCTCCCACATCACAACGAACTGGCGGGGTCGTCCCCTCACCAGGGCGAATCACTCGCCGAGTTGATCGCTGCAACCACGACCACGACCGGCCTCACGGTCGAGGCCGAACTCGTTCGCAACTCGTACCCGCGGGCATCAAGATCAGCGACGAAGAACTCGCGGCAGCCGACACCAAGGGTCACAGATTCCACGGCGAATGGAACTACGACATCCGACCCGAACCGCAAACTACAGATACGTAACAACGGCAATGGTATTTCAGAACGCTCCTCAAGTGACTTCCTGGGGAAGATCGTGGTACGTGTCGTCGCGGACTCCACGATCGGTGTCTGGGTCGGGCGGGTCGGTGTCAGGAGGGTCGGGGGCTGGAGTGGCGCGGAGGGAGAGGAGTACGGCGCCGCCGATGATGGCGATGATGGTGGCGAGGGATGCCCAGATGGGGATCTTGTACAGGTCGGTGATCAGCATCTTGGTGCCGACGAAGACGAGCACGGCGGCGAGGCCGATCTTGAGGTAAATGAACCGGCCCACCATTCCTTCGAGTAGGAAGTAGAGGGCGCGCAGGCCGAGGATGGCGAACGCGTTGGAGGTGAACACCAGGAACGGGTCGCGGGTGATCGCGAAGATGGCGGGGATCGAGTCGACCGCGAAGATGATGTCGGTGGTCTCGACGGCGACGAGCACGGCGAACAGTGGTGTGGCGAGACGGCGGCCGGCCTTGCGCACGAAGAAGTGCTGGCCGTGGTACTCGGTGGTCATGGGCATGACCCGCCGCAGGGCGCGCAGCACGGGGTTGCGTTCGGGGTGGACTTCGGCGTCGTTGTGGCGGGCCATCTTGATGCCGGTGAACACGAGGAACGCGCCGAACAGGTACAGCGTCCAGTGGAACTGGTCGAGCAGGGCGGCGCCGGCGGCGATGAAGATCGCTCGGAACACGAGCGCGCCGATCACGCCCCAGAACAGCACGTTGTGTTGGTAGGCGCGCGGTACCGCGAAGTAGGTGAGCAGCATCACGAACACGAAGATGTTGTCAACCGAGAGGCTTTTCTCGATCAGGTAGCCGGCGTAGTACTCGCCGGCGGCCTGGCCACCGAGCCACGCCCATACGAGCCCACCGAAGGCGAGGCCGAGACTGATCCACACCACGCTCCAGGTTGCGGCCTCTCGGGTCGTGACCTCATGTGGTCTGCGGTGAAAGACCAACAGGTCCACCGCCAGCATGGCGAGGATGAACCCGATGATCGCCGCCCACGCCCACCACTGCACCATCAGTGCCGACCTCCACCAAAGGAAGCTTGCGTCGAGCGTGCTTCGCACCGTCGTGCCGCGAGCGCTTCGACGATCCCGCGGTCGCCGACCTGTGCGACCCCGCGCCGACTCTTGAGCACAATCTCACTGTCGCGGGATGTTGGGGCGAGCACCGGCTGCGGGTCCTCGCTCGTCCGGCGGGGGCTCGTCGGGTGGTTGCCGGTCAGCCGGGTCGAATCTGACGGACCTGGATGGTGCCCGTAGATGTACGTGGCTCGAATGTGATGCCGGAGCGCGTAGCCACCAACGAGTAGCGAGATCGTGATCATGAACCAGATGAGGTTGTGCCAGTCAGTAGAGAACGTGACCTCGAAGGCGACGGCCGCAGCGGCGACGATGAGGCACACGATGGAGATGGTTCGGATGGATTTGGGCATCGCTGGGGACTTCCAGAATGGACTGAACTCAAGCGTGCGACTTTGTGGTCGCCCGCGGCAACCGCGCAGGTAGGAGACACCGGCCCGGCCGCGTTGCCGGGTGTCGGAAGCAAAGCTGTTCGGTGGCGCGCGAAAAGCTGGGTGGCAGACCGCTTAGTGGGCCGGTGCCTGGCCGCGGTCGAGGAGTCGGCGACAACGCAGCGCGAGTTCGAGAATGAAGCGGCCTTCGGGGTCGACGGGGGAGTGGCGTGTCAGTTGTTCGACGCGTTCGAGGCGGTAGGTGACGGCGCGGGGGCTGAGGTGAAGGCGTCGCGCGGTGGCGGAGATGTTCCCGGTTTCCGAGAAGAACGCCTCGAGCGTCTCGATGAGGGGCTCGGCGCCGCCTCGGGCACCGCGCAGAGGACCGAGAACGGTCTCGACGGTGTCGGCGGCGGTCGTGGGGTCGAGGGCGAGGAGCCGGTAGGGCAGGAGCTCTGAGAACCGCGCTATTGGGTCGGGTAACTCGAGACGCTCGGCAACCTCGAGGGCCTCGCGGGCTTCGTGGTAGGAGCGCACCACGCCGCCCGGCCCTGCGTGGGGCCGGCCCAGCGCAATGCGCCACGGTGCCTCGCCCGATTCGTTCAGGGCGGCGAGGATGTCGGCGGTAGGATCCGACGACGTGGCGGGAAGCACGCATACGAGTGCGCCCTCCTTGGTGGCGACCACAACGTCGCGTCCCCGGAACGTGGCCAGGACGTGCGCCTCGACCTTTGCTTGCACGGGGCCAGCGTCGACCAGCGGGCGATGCGTGCGGGCAATGGTGACGATGTGGGTCGCGGCGAGCACGAAGCCGAACCGGGCCGCCCGTTCTTCGAGCAGTTCGGGCTGAGCGGTCCCCGCTAGCAAGTCATCGACGAACTCGCGCCGCTGTGATTCTTCGCGGCGGACCGCCTGTCGTTGTGCGGTGTCATAGCCCTGGGCGAGCGCGGCAACGGCGTCGTCCGCGGCGCGGAACAACGCTCCGGCGACCGCGCTGACGATTGGGCGGGCGGTCGCGTCGACCCGGTTTTCCAGGTCAGCCCACAGCCGCCAGGTGGCGCTGAGATACAGGTCGAGCAACGCGGGGAGCGCGACGCCCTGTTCCGCCGCGGTTTGACCCCGCTCGCGAAATCCCGAAAGGTCAGCCCTGGTGAGGCGGCGGCCGCCCGCGGCCGATGCGAGGGCGGCGTGGATGTAGTTGCCGAGCAACGCCGGGTCGACGCGAGCATCGCTCCCCCCGCGACCGCCGATGCTGACGGCGCGGGAAACGGAGGGGTTGGCAAACGTCTCCATCTGGGACAGGTGGACCTCATCGCGGTTGGTGCCGCGTGCACGTTGACCGGACATCGCCCACCAGTGTGCCCCACCCGTGCCCCCACCGACCGGCAGATCCTCCGGGTTACGGAAACCTTCCTGCCGGAAAATCACCGGATTCAGCTCTGACGCTTCCGAGACTGAGCGGCGACCATGAATTCCCTGTCCAAGGCAGACATGCATGAATCAGAGCTGACATCGGTTCCCGGCTGGCTCGTACCCCCGACACCCGACCCCTACCGGCCACGGCGCGGCCCGACTGCGGGAGTCGCGACAGCGGTCGCAACAACCGCACTGTCGGTTGCTGGTGCGTCGTGGGCCGCGGCCGCGATCGGCTTGGACCTAGCACCGCACGAGCTGCCCGAGGCAGGTGATGCTGCCGAAGTCCTGGGCGGTCTCTTGTTGTTTGCGGCGGTTGGCGCGGGCGGACTTGCCCGCGGTTGCACGGCAGGTCGCCTCGCCCATCGGGGAGGCATCTCTCGCAGCCTCGTCGTGTTCGCCGGAATGGGCGCACTCGGCGCGGTCGCGGTAGTCGGGTTCGCCATGCCGGAGGCCGCTTCGTACCTGTTCCTCGGGGAGCGCCCTCGAGGACCGATGGAGCATGAAAGCATCATGGCTATCGGCGTGCTCCTTGCGAGCACGATCGTCGGCGGTTTCACAGGCGAACTATTCGCGGAACGGTCGCGAGCCGCACGCACCAAGCGCCAACCGTCGGACGCTGTCTCGCGCGAGTCGGGCCAGAACGACGACCGGCCCTGGCCGGTGGTCGACTTTTCAGCGCCGACACGCACCGCGATTGACAGCGAGCAGACAACCGGGTGGACCCGCCGCCGTCACGCCCGTCGCCTACGCATGGCGATCGGCGCAATCGTAGTGCTCGCCGGGCTCGTCCTTCTCCTCCTTCCCGGACCCGGTTGGCTCGTCATCGTCGCAGGCCTGGGACTCCTCGCCCCCAGCGTTCCCCTCCGCAATCGGCTAGTCGACAGCGCCGGCCGCCGACTCCCATACAACGAGCACGGCAAATTCCCAGCCTCAACGGTCGCCGCGATGGTCGTTCTCGGCGTGGCCGGCACCGCCATCAGCATCCTGTTCATCACATGACAGACACCGGAGAAACCATGAATCGCGCCCCGCGCAAGAACCAACAGTACGTGTCCACCGTCGTTGACGCCGCGCTCGTCGACCGCCTACAACGAGCCCGGTCGAATCCGTCGGTATCAGTGCTCGTCACGACGACGCCCGCTGCGATCCTGACGAGCCGCGACGCCGTTCGTCTGCACCGACTCGTCGATGTAGCCTGCCGGCGCTTGCGATCCGAACCGGATCAGGAGCTTGCCACGGCCCTCGCCAAGCGCGTCCGGCACCTGACAGTCGCGGTGCGTCGGTCGTCGACGACTCGGGCGATGGCGCTGTTCGTATCCGAAGATCATTGCGAGGTCGTGTACCTTCCGGCGACGGTCGCTGACCGGGTCGTGATCGACCCGACATTCGCGACTCGCGATCTGGTGCGGTTACTGGCCGATCACCCCCGGTACCGGCTCGTGGCCCTCTCAGATCACGGCGCCCGACTGTTCGAAGGGCGCCCAGGCGAGCTCGCCGAGATCACCACCGGTCAGTTCCCGATCACGCTCCGATCGACGCCCGAGCACAACGACCGCGGCCGCCGTTTCGGACGAGACCGCTCCTCCGGCCGCGACGCTGCCCTACGCGCTCACCTACGAGCCGTCGACCACTTCCTTTCGTCCCGGATGGCTCACGACCCGCTGCCCCTCATCCTCGCTGGGGTGTCCCGACAAGTCGCCACGTTCCGCCAGGTGACCCGCCGCGAGACCTCGATCATCGGCACTATCGCCGGCAATCACGACCGCAGCTCCCCGGCGCGCCTCGACGCGCTGGCCCGCCCGGTAATCGAAAATCACCGTGATCACGAACGCGCTACGGGCGCCGCCAGCCTGGACGACAGCGCCCACTCGCGGCGACTCGCAAAGGGAATCGACGCCGTTTGGGTCGCCGCCCGCAACGGTCAAATCGAGGCGCTGTACGTCGAAGACGGGTTCACCTTTGCGGCGCGCCTCGCGCACGACGGCCGGTGCCTCTCGGCCGCGAGCGACGCCGAGCACCCCGACGTGCTCGATGACGCTGTCGACGAAGCGATCGAATACGTCAACGCGTCACATGGACGGACAGTCATCGTCGACGACGGCTCCCTGATCGCCCACAAACGCATCGCCGCCCTCCTCCGAACGTAGACCCACCTTCAACACCCGCCTACAGCTCAGCTCAATCCCCCCCCTTCACCGAGGAGCCACCATGGCAAGGAACAGGGTCAAGACCTTTGTGCTGGTCGCCGGTTTGGCGGGGCTGAGATTCTCATCGGCTCGGTGTTCGGCCGGGTCGGCGCCGCCATCGGGTTTCTGGCCGGAATCGGCATCGTCGGTGGTTCCTACTGGTTCTCCGACCGCCTCGCTATCCGCGCGGCACGGGCCGTACCGGTCACCGAGCCCGAGATGCCCGACTACTACCGGATTGTCCGCGAGCTGTGCGCGCAGGCCGACATTGCGATGCCCCGCCTGTACGTAACACCCGATGCCCAACCCAACGCGTTCGCCACCGGCCGCAACCCCTCCCACGCAGCAGTCGCGGCCACCGCCGGGCTGTTCGAGGTCCTGGACCCCGACGAGCCGCGCGGCGTGCTCGCCCATGAACTCAGCCACGTCTCCAAGCGCGACATCCCCATCGGGTCGGTCGCTGCCGCCATCGCCACCGCGATCTGCCTCATCGCGAACCTCGCGATGTGGGCCGCCGCTCTCGGGGGAAGCGACGATGACGACGCTGCGGTCAACCCGCTTGCGTTGCTCGCCGCCGCTATCCTCGCATCCCTCGCGGCCGGCGTCCTGCAGATGGCGCTGTCGCGCAGCCGCCAATTCGACGCGGACCGGTCCGGAGCGGACCTCATACACGACGGAGAACCTCTCGCACGGGCGTTGGTGAAACTCGACCACGCCTCACGACTCATGCCCATGGCGGTGCGACCTGAACAGGCGCAGGTCTATGCCGTGTACCCCCTCACCGGCCGCAAGATCCGCTTCGCGAAGCTGTTCAGCAGCCATCCGACCACCGAAGCACCAGTCGCCTGCCTCCGCGCGCAGTCGCTTGGACTCTCCGCCGCCGCGACCGTCGCGCCATGAGAAACGACGACCAGCCCGCCCGGCAACCGCGATGGCTGCTCCACGCGCTCGGCACGCTGGCACGAGTGCCCTCATGGCTCGTCGTCTCGGCCGCCCTCACCGGCGCGGCGGTGATCGCCGCCTTCGACATCAGAGGACAGCACGGTGCGGAACTCCGAGCGTTGTACGCCATTCCCGCGTTCGTGTTCACCTGGCGCCTCGGCCGACCAGCCGGCGTTGCGTTCGCGGCCGTCAGCCTGGGCACCGAGGTGGGTGTCGATCTCGTGCTAGCAAGCCACGCCCTCGAGAACTTCACCGGATACCTACCCGAGTTCGCCCGCTTTGCGGCGTTCCTCCTCGTCGTCGAGTTCGCTGCCGAGACCAAGAACCTGGTCGACCGCGAAGCGAGCGACGCCCGCGCCGACCCCCTCACCTCGTTGCTGAACCGCCGAGGGCTGCGGGAGGTCGGCTCTCGCATGTGCGGAATCGCTGACCGTCAACGAACGCCGCTTGCCGTTCTCTATGCCGACATCGACGACTTCAAGACCCTCAACGACCGCCACGGCCACGCCACCGGCGATAACGCGCTACGCGAGTTCGCTGCAGTACTGACCACAAACCTGCGCCAAAGCACGTCGCCGCCCGCGTCGGCGGTGACGAATTCGTTGTGCTGCTCCCCGGCACCGATCGCGCCGGCGCCAGCACCGCCGCGGACATCATCGAAGAATTCCTCGCCCGACGCGCCCAGCAGACCGGACTGGCGATGCAGGCAAGCATCGGCGTGGTCATAGGGAATCCCGGCGACAACATCGACATGCTCCTCGCTGCCGCCGACGCCGCCATGTACGAAGCCAAGCGTGACAAACCCGACACAAACGGTCACCACCCGACGACGACCGTCTCGATGAGGCCGCCGCTGGATCGGTCCCTCGTGCCCATTGCGGCCGGCCTCGAGCCAAGCCCGTCTTCGACGGAGCGCGCACGGCTCCTCAGGGGTTCGGACAATCGAACTTCGTTTGCCGGTTTCCGGCAAGACGAGAGTGCCAAAGTCGCCGGATCGGTCCCTCGTGCCCACCGCGGTCGGGCGGGATGATCGAAGACATGAACGCACCGAGTCAACCCGCTTTACAAGTATCGGCGAGGCCGGGTGCCTGCCGCGCGGTCGTGTCGTCCGGTGACACCTACCGGTTTGTCGAGCTGCCCCTCCCAGCGCTTGGCCGCCACGGGCTCAGCGGCGCCCACGAGTTGCCCGTCTGCCGGGGAGGAGCAATCG
>Ga0105047_10013675_pt1 | contig 12945 bp, 7 predicted proteins | sample MAT04_FD_78384 | JGI IMG/M metagenome (GOLD analysis project Ga0105047, IMG submission 78384) | Freshwater microbial communities from Lake Fryxell liftoff mats and glacier meltwater in Antarctica - MAT-04 (megahit assembly) | ecosystem: Environmental > Aquatic > Freshwater > Ice > Liftoff... | reverse complement strand
GGTTTGGCGGGTTGTGGGTTGTTGCTGGGTTTGTGAGAAGGGACGCGCATGGCATCGAAGGTGAACAAGAGGTTTGTGATCGGTCTGACGGCGGGCGTGCTGGTGCTGGTGGCTGGCACCATCGGCGTGCTGACGCTGGGGATGAAGAGCGCCGAGGACCACATGCGCGCGGGCGATGCGCTGATGGCCAGCAGCGAGTACGAGAAGGCCGCGGGCAGTTATGCGCGGGCCGTGAGCAAGGAGCCGAACAACACGGCGACGCTGGACAAGTGGATCATCGCGCTGAAGAAGATGACGCCCCAGTCGCGTCAGACCTATCAGGACAAGCTCAGCAACCTGCAGGGCGCGACGATGCGCCTGGCGGAGGTGAAGCGGTCTGACGTGGCGGCGCACCGCGCGGTGCTCGAGCCGATCATGCAGAGCCTGCGGCGTTCGGGCGCGAACGTGGGCAGCGGGAACGTGGGCGGTTGGCAGAGCCTGATCCAGGTGACCGAGCGGTCCATGAAGATGTTCCCGGTTGGCGACAGGAACGTTGACGGTCTGCGTCGCTATCGCGGCGTGGCGCGGTCTGCGCTGTTGGGGCTTGGGCAGACGGTGAGCACCCAGGAGTCGGACGAGGGCCAGGCGGACCTCGAGGCGGCGATGTTGTTCGACCCGACGGACGCATACGCGGCGTCGGGGCTCGCGGAGATGCTGCGTTTGAAGGCCGAGCGTGCCAAGGACGTCTCGGACCCCGAGACCGAGGCGCAGATGCGCAAGCGTGCGTTGGAGGTCATCAGCGAGTTTGTGGGGCGGAACCCCAACGCGTCGGTGGCGCGGAGCGTGCTGTCGAACATGCAGTTGCAGGACGTGGTCAACCGCCTGCGCGGGACGCCCGAGGCGCCGCAGTTTGCGTCGGAGATCAAGCCGATCATCGAGCAGCTTGTGACGACAGTGGAGCGTGACGACCCGGCGACGCTGGATTCGCTGGCGATGTTTCAGGCGGCGAACGGGGCGTTGCAGAACGGCCTGGAGAACGCCGAGGCGCGCGGGCTGGCGCTGTTTGACAAGGTGATCGCGGCGCGACCGACCGAGACGATGGTGCAGTTCGCGCGGGCTGAGTTCCTGCTCAGCGCGGGCAAGCCGGTGGAGGCGGCGGAAGGGTTTGCGAAGATCTCCGGGCTGCCAAACACCCCGCTGAGCAGCGAGGGGTTTCAGCTATTTGGGATGCGTGACGCGGCGCTGTCGCGGCGTGTGGACGCGCTGCTGCGAAACTGGGAGTTGCTGGGCGAGCAGCGGCCTGTGGACAACGCGAAGCGTTCGGCGGCGCTGGCCGAGGCGCGCAAGGCACGCGACGTGGTGAGCGCGAGCACGACCATCGACGAGCTGCCCAAGCTGCTGATGGACGGGAAGCTGGCGATGGCGGCGGGCGATATGTCCGAGGCGCGCAAGCTGCTGGGGGTGTACAACCAGCGGACGCAGGACAGCAACGTCGACGCGCTGCTGCTGATGGCGCGGGTGCTGGAGCAGCAGCGGCTGCTGGGGGAAGCGCGCCAGTGCTACATGAAGATCATCCAGGCACGCAAGGGCACTCTCAACACCTACCTGCAGGCGGCGAACCTGGATATCGAGCTGAAGAACTTCGAGAGCGCGCTGGAGCTGCTCACGCAGGCCGACCGGCTGAGCCCGAACAACCCGGCGATCTCGCAGAACAAGGAGCGGATTGAGCAGCTGCTGCGCGGGACGCAGACCAGCGACCCGCTGATCCGCCTGCTGGCGGAGGCCGAGCGGGCCGCGAACTCGACCCCGCCGGACTTCAAGCTGGCGGCGTCAAAGATGAATGAGGCGCGCCCGCTGCTCAAGGACGCGCCGCAGTTCCTGGCGATGTCGCAGGTGCAGGCCCGGATGGGGCAGGTGCCCGACGCGCTGAAGACCGCCGAGGACGGCGTGAAGCGCAACCCCGACAACGCGTCGCTGAAGGAGCTGGTCACGGCGCTTAAGAGCACCGACCCGATCGGCGACGCGGCCAAGCGGATTGCCGGGTCTGGGCGGCCTGAGGCGGACCAGCAGGTCGAGCTGTTCGTGCTTTACATGCGCGCGGGCGAGACGGCCAAGGCCGAGGCCGCGATGGTCGAGGCCGAGAGGCTCAACCCTGACAACCCGGTGGTGGTCAGCAGCCGGTTTGAGCAGGCCCTCGCGGCCAAGGACATCGCGAAGGCCACCGAGCTTGCGGGCAAGGCCAAGCGGCTGAACCTGGACAAGGTCGGCGGGCGGCTGTACGAGTCGAGCCTGCTGCGTCAGGACGGGAAGTTCCGCGAGGCGATCGTGCAGGTGGAGCAGGCCACGGAGCTGGACCCTGTGAACCCGATGGCGTGGCGCATGCTCGGCGAGCTGCGGCTGCTGAACCGGGAGTCGGCCAAGGGGATCACCGCGCTGGAGCGCGCGATCCAGATCCAGCCCAACGACGCGCCGACGATCATCGCGGTGATGCGTGCGCACCTGTCGACGGGCGACTCGGCCGGGGCGCTGGCCAAGGCGCGCGACGCGCTGCGCTTTGGCATCAACGACTTCCAGTTCGTGAATCTTTGGCTGAACTTGGAGTACGACCTGGGCGACAAGGCGCTGGCGATCGATCGTCGGCGCCGGATCTTCGACAACAACCCCGACAACGTCCAGAACGCTTTGGCGCTGGCGACGATCCAGCTCCGCGAGCGGTTCATCGAGGACGCGCTGGTGACGGTGCAGGCGATCGAGAAGTCTGGCCAGGCCAAGCCGCAGGCGAGCCTGCTGCGTGCGGGCATCGAGGGTGTGCGGGGCGACACTCCCGCGAGCGAGCGGATGTTCGACGAGGCGGTCGCGGCGATGGACCAGAACGACCTTGACGGGCAGGTGCACCTTGAGTTTGCGCGGCTGCTGACGCAGGCGGGCCGGGCTGAATTCGCGGCCAAGATCCTAGAGAAGGGCCTGCGCTACGAGAAGCCCGAGTCGATGATCGTCTCGCGCACGCTGGGCGACACCTATTTTAACGCCGGGCAGTACGCGAACGCGACTGAGGCGTACGGGCGGGCTCGTTCGGCCGTCAAGAACGACGAGGACAACCTGCTGCTCAAGCGGATTGTCGAGTGCAACCTTCGGCTGGAGCGGCTTGACGAAGTCGACAAGTGGCTCGGGCAGATCGACGTAACGAAGACCGAGGATGTGCAGCTGATCATGCTGTCGGCCGAGCTTAAGAACATGCGTGGGGACGCGGGTGGCGCACGCTCGACGCTCGACCGGGCGATCCGGGTGAACCCCAACAGCCCGGTGGCGTTCATCAGGCGTGGTGACTTCAACCTGGCCGACCCCAAGACCCTTGACGACGCGATGGCCGACTACAACCGCGCGCTGGAACTGGACGGGCGCTCGGTGCGGGCGCGGCTGAGCCTTGCCTCGGTGTGGGCGCGCAAGGGCGACGCGCAGCGGGCGCTGGACACGCTGGCGGCGGGGCTGAACCTGGACAAGACCAGCCCCGAGCTGCGCGAGGCGCACGTGCAGTTGCTGCTGAACATGGGGCGTATCGATGCGGGGCTTGCGTCGCTCAACGAGATGATGGCGCTGACGAGCGACCCGCGCTGGCCGCAGCTCGCAGGGCTGGTAATGGCCGGCAACGGCAACATGCAGGGCGCGACGGAGATGTTCCGGCGTGCGTGGAACGGCTCGCGCAACCCGGTGACGGGCAAGGCCCTTGCGGACACGCTGCTGGGGGCGACGCCGCCGAACCTGGCCGAGGCGCGGCGTGTGGTCGAGGCGACTGAGTTCCGCGCTGACGACGAGCCCTACAGCCGGCTGACGCGGGCGCGCCTGCTGAAGATGGAGGGCAAGGGCACGGCGGCGGAGGCGGACGCGAAGGGCGCGATCCAGATTCTGGGCGTGGACGTGGTCCGCGAGAGCATGGTGGTGATGGACGAGCTGCGCCGCACATGGACGGACCCTGTGGAGCTCACGGGCGTGATTGACCGGATCGTGCCCGAGGGCGGCTGGCCCGAGCCGTTTGCGCTGACGATCTCGATGCTGCGGATCGGCATCGAGGCGCAGAAGCCGCAGGCGATGGCCGAGCTCGAGTCGCTGATGGGCAGCAAGGACAAGCGTGTCGCGACGACGGCGGCGAGCATGATGGGCACGAGCCTGTTCCAGGAGGGCAAGGGCGAGCAGGCGGTGGCGGTCTACCAGCGTGGGCTGCAGATCGATCCCGACAGCGTCGAGATCCTGAACAACATGGCGTACGTGCTGAGCAAGGGGCTCGGGCGTCACGCCGAGGCGCTGCCGATGGCTGAGCGAGCGGCGGAGCGCGAGCCGAACAACCCCAACGTGCTCGACACGTTGGGGGCGGTGAATCTTGAGCTGAACGTGCTCGACAAGGCCGAGGAGCTGTTTAACCGGGCGCGGAACCTGACGCCCGATGCGCTGCAGCGGACGATGCCGACGCTGCACTTGGCGGAGGTGAAGATGCGCAAGCGTGACACGGCGACGGCGGACATCCTGCTGCGCGAGGTGGCGGAGTTCCGGCGTCGCGACCCGCGAGTGGCGGCGCAGTACGGGCGTGAGATCGATCGTGTCGAGCAGGTCCGGCAACAATTGCGCTAACGGGCCTTGAAGTAGCCCACGCGGAGGCTCCGCGGGGCGAGAGTTGTCCAGTTCCCTGACGGTCTATCCGACGAAGACAGGCAAGCACAGGCCTTATCTATGAGCACCAACCCCAACGCACGACCGTCCGCCCCCGCTTTTCGCTCAGCACCGCCGGCCTCGTCCTCGGGCGGGCTGAGCCTCACACCTATCGACCCTGTGAGGGTGCTGAAGCGTTGGTGGCCGTGGCTGGCGGTGGCGGTGGTGGTCGGTGCTGCGCTGGGCCTGGCGAGCAACGAGGTGCTCAAGCGCGTTTCGCCGCAGTACAAGACGGTGGTGTTCTACCAGGTGCTGCCGCAGAGCCAGGACCCGACCAAGGGCATCGCGATCGGCGAGGACAAGGACGAGATGGAGCGGTTCCTGCTGACGCAGAGCCGCGTGATGTCGTCGGACCGCATTTTGCGTACAGCGCTGACGACGGCTGCGCGGGTGTTCGAGGAGGACACGTCGTGGGGCCGCGGGCACGTGGTTGACTCGTCGGGCAGGGTTGACGTCAGCCGCGGGCTCAACGAGCTGCGGAAGATCGCTGGCGCGGGCGTGGTGGCGGGCACGAATTTGGTCCAGTTGACGGTGACGACCAACCGTGCCGACGACTCGGCGGCGATCGCGCGTGCGATCCACGACTCATACTGGACGGACTGGCGCAACCTGTCGCGTCGGTCTCGTACTGAGACGGCTTTGCCGATCAACGAGTCACTCAACCGGCTTCGGACGGAGCTGACGCGCCTTGACACGGCCCGCGACCGCCTGCTGGTGGAAAAGAACATCAACGAGCTGCGCGACCAAAAGTCGATGGCCGAGGACATCCAGATCCAGGCTTTGCAGCCGCAGATCGCTCAGAACGCCGAGTCGGTCCGTCGTCTGCAGTCGACGATCCGTCAGTACGAAACGCTGGCGGCGGGCGCGGGCGGGGTGGTAACGATCCCCGACGAGATCCGCGACCTGGTCGAGCGCGACCAGGTGGTGGTGGACCTCAAGCAGCGGCTCAGTGCTTTGCGCAGCGAGATGCAGGCCAACCTGCAGATGGGCGAGGACCACCCGCACAACCGTCAGCTCCGCCGGCGGATGGAGTCGACCGAGGCCGAGCTGGCCAGCATGAGAGAAACGCAGATGCGCAAGCTCTTCGACGCCGAGCTTGACCGCTCGCGGCGCGGGCTTGAGGGCGGGCAGTCGGTCCAGACTGACTTGATGGAGCGGCTGAACGTGGCGGTTGCGCGCAAGCAGGACGTTACCCGAGCGCTGGCCGAGTACGACAAGATCCAAGAGGACCGCAAGCGTGTTCAGGACGAGATCGAGCGCAATCAATCGGCCCTTACCTCTATCGACCTGACCCAGGACATTCGCGGCACCGACGGTGACCGTGTTGACCGCATCCGCGTGCTGGTGCCGCCCGCGGCGCCCGACGAGATGAGCTTCCCGAAGCTCAGCGTCATGCTTCCGCTGGGCGTGGTGCTGGTCTTTGGCCTGACGGCGGGCCTGATCCTGTTGCGTGAGCTGCTGGACCAGCGCATCAAGGGCCCGTCGGACCTGGCGACGGTCCCGCGTGTCCGCGTCATGGGCGTGATCCCGTCGGTCGAGGCGGACCCAACCCGCCCGGCCCCCGAGACCGCGTACCGCGACGCGCCAATGGGCGCGCTGGCCGACGCGTACCGCCAGGTCCGCTCGCCGCTGGTCAAGCGGATGCAGCAGGCCGGGTACAAGAGTTTGCTCGTGGCGGCGGGGCAGGCTGGCAGCGGCGCGACGAGCGCTGCGTGCAACATCGCCCTGGGCTGTGCGCTGGCCGACCAGCGGGTGCTGCTGATTGACGCGAACCTGCGGCGTCCGTCGCTGCACAGGATCTTCAAGGTTGGCGAGGGACCCGGGCTGGGCGAGGTGCTGGCCCGCAAGAACAGCCTTGATCAGTCCATTCAGCAAACTGGTACGCCCAACCTGCATGTACTTACCGCGGGCGCTGCGGCTAACCGCGGCGTGCCCGAGCGGCTCAGCACCGAGCTGATGACCCAGACCATCGCCGAGGCCGCCAGCAAGTACGACCTGGTCATCATCGACACATCGCCGGCGGCGATCACCGGCGACGCGGCGGCGATCGCCAACCGGGTTGACTGCTCTCTGCTGGTCATCCGCGCCAAGAGCGAGAAGCGCGGGCTGATCGTGCGATTGCGCGACCAGCTCGAGGGGGCGCATGGCGAGTTCCTCGGGGCGATCATTCAGGGCGTCGAAGTCACGCGCACCGGCTACCTAGCCAAGAACATCAAGGCCAGCCAGGAGTACGCCGGCAACGCGAGCTGAACCTCGACGTTGACCCGGCCCGCCGGTTCTGGCCGCGCGAGATCTGTGTCGCAATCTGGGCCCCGGGGCGCGCAACCCCGGGGCTCTATTCGTCCAAGGGGCCCAACGTGGCGGCTTGTGCGGGCGGCGCACACGCGCCGGGCCCCTACCCTCAGCCCTGACATGAACGTCACCACCTCATCCCGGCGCGTGCTTGTGACCGGCGGTGCCGGGTTCATCGGCAGCCATTTGTGCGAGCTGCTGCTGGCGCAGGGGGAGACGGTCTGCGTGGCCGACAACCTCTCAACCGGGCGTGCAACGAACCTTCACGCCGCCCGTGACCATGCGCGGCTGCGTGTGATCACAGGCGACTGCGCCCAAACGCTCGAAGCGCTGAGCCGCGCTGGCGAGGTCTTTGACGAGGTTTATCACCTTGCCGCGGCGGTGGGCGTGAAGCTGGTGGTTGAACGGCCCATCGAGTGCATCGAGACCAACGTGATGCAGACCGCGGCGGTGCTGCGCTTTGCGCTGAAGTGCGGGCCCGAGGGACGCGGCGCGCGGGCGCTGATCGCGTCGTCAAGCGAGGTGTACGGCAAGAGCGCCAAGGTACCTTTCGCTGAGGATGACGACGTGACGTACGGGCCCACCAGCAAGGCGCGGTGGTCTTACGCCGCCAGCAAAGCCATCGATGAGTACCTGGCGCTGGCGCACCACCAGCAGTCGGGGTTGCACGCGGTGGTTGTGCGGTTTTTCAACACCGTGGGCCCGCGCCAGGTGGGTGATTACGGGATGGTGCTGCCGAGCTTTGTTCGTGCGGCCCTCGCCGGCGAGCCGCTGAAGGTCTATGGCGATGGGCAGCAGACCCGCTGCTTTTGCGACGTGCGCGATGTGGTCGGTGCGCTCCCCGTACTGCTGCGAACGCCCGGATGCGAGGGACGGGTCTTCAACGTCGGGGGCGAGCGAAGCATCAGCATCGCGGAGCTTGCCGAGCTGGTCATCAAGACACTCGGCTCGCGGTCGCAGGTGCAGCGCGTGCCCTATGAGCGCGCGTACGCCGCGGGTTTTGAGGACCTGCGCCAGCGCCAGCCAGACCTGACGCGATTGCGGGCGGCCATTGGCTTTGCGCCGGCGGTGCCTCTGGATCGGACGATCACTGACATTGCCGCGCATATTGCCGCGCACAATGCCTCTCACCTTGGGGGCCACAACTCTGCATCGCTCGTGGGGCAAGCCGCCGGTAAACGTGAGGATCGCCCATGACACGCCGCGACGCGAGCAATCCTGGTTGGTGGTTTGCACCGCGACTTCGCACTTTGGCCCTGTCACTGCTGCTGGCGCTGGGTCTGCTCGGGCTTTCGATTCTCGACGTTGTTCCCGCCGCTGTTGCCGCCGCCCAGCCGGACATGCTGCTGGGCGCGCCGGTGGGCACTCCGGTGGGCACGGCGGGGGGCACAGGTGCTGGTGGCTGGGGTGCTGGTGGCTTAGGCATCTTCGGGGAGGCCGTGCCGGTGCGCGCGGTTGATGAATCGACTGATGTCTCTTGGATGGAGCGGATGGAGGTCTTCCACGGGCACATCAGCGTGTTTGTGGTGGCGTTCTTAACAACGCTGCTGATCACGCCGCTGTGCCGCCGGTTCGCGATCGCCAACGGGATCATCGACCGGCCCGACGAGGTTCGCAAGACGCACAAGTTCCCGATCGCGTACCTGGGCGGTCTGGCGGTGTTCATCGGTCTGCTGGCGGGCATCGCGTTCAGCTATCTGGCGGCGGCGAGGCCCGAGTGGGGCCTGATCACCTTCCACGAGAGCAGCAAGTTTGAGGGCGTGCGAACGGTGCCGGTGGCGATCGTTGTGGGCATGACGGTGGTGATGCTGGTGGGCCTGTTCGACGACGTGACGGACATCGCCCCGATGCAGAAGGTCGGCGGGCAGCTGATCGCCGCGGCGGCGCTGGCGTACTTTGACATCGGCACCAAGCTGGCGGCCCAGGTGCTCGCGCCCGTGGGCAACCTGATCGGGCACCCCGGGCTGGTCTTTGTGATCCCCGGCACCGGCTTGCAGCTTGACCTTGTCTATTGGGCCGGCGTCGCGCTGATTGCGCTTTTTGTGCTCGGCGCGTGCAACGCCAGCAACCTGGTTGACGGGCTTGACGGGCTGCTCTCGGGCGTGACGGCCATAGCCGCCATAGGCCTGCTGGTCATCGCGCTGGGCATGGCCTCTGGCGACGATGGCCCGCTGGACCACACACGCCTGGTGCTGTGCATGGCCCTGATCGGCGCGTGCCTGGGCTTCCTACCGCACAACTTCAATCCAGCGACGATCTTCCTGGGTGATACCGGCAGCCTGCTGCTGGGCTTTATGACCATCACGATCATCATGACCCTGGGCGACACGGGCCAGACCAACTTGGTGCTCGCGGGGCTGGTGGTGTACGCCGTGCCGATCATCGACACGAGCCTGGCGATCGCGCGGCGCAAGCTGGCGGGCAAGAAGATCAGCGAGGGTGACAGCGACCACCTGCACCACATGCTCAAGCGGTCCATCGGGGTCAAGGGTGCGGCGTTCGCGCTCTATGGGCTGGGCATCGGCTTTGCCATCTTGGGCGTGCTGATGACCCTTGAGCGAGCCCGAGTCACGTACGTGCTGGTGCTGGTCATGGCGTCGTTTATCGTCGTGATCGCCTTCAAGAACGCGCGGCGTAAGCAGTTTGAAGAGCAAGCCCAGCGCTTGGCTGACGCGGCCAAGAAGAGCGCGGTGCCCGCTTCGATATCGGCGCCAGCGGACGGGATGCTCGCGATGCAGGCTGGTGCTGTGGATCAGTCTGTCAACGCAGGACCCGGAAACTCCGTCACCTAGAGGGTTCACGAAGCACCCGCTGCGGCACAAGCATCGGGGAATCATCCTGAACACCGGCGCGCGGCCGCCCTCGCTCGCACCAATAATCACCCATGACCGAGGAGAACCCCTCCAAACTCGACTCTCCTGAGCGGATCCGCGGGGTCAGCTCGCTGGTTCGCACAATTGGCGCGCGCCTCGGCGCCTGGCTGGGGCACGAGTCGATACCGCAGATGGCCGCCGCGCTGGCCTACCGCACGATCTTTTCGCTGATCCCGATCCTGATTCTTTCGCTGCTGGTGCTGCGCTTGTTCCAAGACGAGCGGCAGGTTATCCGCGAGATGCTCGGGCGCGTGCTTGAGCTTGCGGGCCTCAACCAGCTCTCGCTTGGCGACGCCCAAGAGGTCAGCGTGCAAGGCCGGCTTGAAGAGCTCGTCAACAGCTTCAGCGGGCTGAGCTTCACGGGCATCGGGCTGGTCTCGGCCGCGACGCTCATCTATGCCGCGATATCGCTGATTGCCGAGGTAGAGAACAGCTTCAACCGCGTCTTTGGCAGCGTGCGAGGGCGAAGCTGGGTGCGGCGTGTGATGCAGTACTGGATGCTGCTGACACTCGGCCCGCTGCTGGTCTTTGCGAGCTTTTATACGGCGCAGCGGTTCTTCGGGATCGCCGAGGGCTTGGCCGAAGCTGGCGGCGGGACGGTCATCGGCGCATGGCTACTCGGGCTCGCCGGGTACCTCGTCAGCGTGTCGATCACCTGCCTGCTGCTGCTGGTGGTCTACACGGTGGTCCCCAACGCGGTGGTTCGCTGGCGTGCGGCCTTGGGCGGCGCGCTGCTGGCCGCCGTGCTGCTCGAGCTTGGCAAGTACGGCTTCAAGCTCTACCTTGAGAACGCGGGCTACCGCAACCTGTACGGCTCGCTCGCGCTGCTGCCGCTGTTTTTGATGTGGGTTTACATCACGTGGGTCATCGTGCTCTTCGGGCTGCGCAGCGCGTACCTCTATCAGCACGGCAAGCGTTTGGCACTATTCACGCTGCTTGAGAGCAGCGCGGGTATGCCGGGCCAGGGCGGCGCGGTGTGGACCGAGCCAAGCTGCTGCCTGCTGATCATGCAGGCTGACGCCGCGGCGTTTGCGCGCGGTCAGTCGCTGGACCTGCCACGCCTGGCGATGCGTGTGGGGCTCGCTGAGGAGCTTGTTCGGCAGGCCGTAGAGGCGCTTGAGCGGAATGGGCTTCTGCTCGCGGTGGGCCGCAGTTCACGCGGTGAGCGCTACGTGCTGGCCCGCCCGGCCGAGACCATCAAGCTCCGCCAGATTCTCGCCGTGGGTCAACTTCTCGCGGGTGACGTGAGTACTGATATCGGCCCCGCGGCCGGCGCGCTGCGAGACATCCGCCGTGCCCAGCTTGACGCCCTGGGCGAGCGGACGCTGGCGGACCTGCTTGCACCCTCGGCTGCGTCGCCCGTACGCGCTGAACCAACGATCGACAACCCGGAGCCCGCCAATGCCCAACCTGCCAACGCGCCTCTCGCCAGCGCTCCTCTCACCAGCGCGCCTCCAGCCAGCGCTCCTCTCGCCAACGCGCCTATTACCAGCGCTCCTCCCACCAGCGCTCCCCGCGCGAGGGCCTAGCCCGCGCGGCGCTCGCCTGCTCATGGCCGCGGTGCTCGCTGCGCCTGTGCTCATGGCGGGTTGCTACGAGCGTGTCGTCCGCGCGCGGGGGCCCGGGGCAGACCGCATCCGCACCGAGGAGCCCTACCAACAGAACTATCGGGTTGACGACTGGCTGTTCGGCAAGCAGCCGACGCCCAAGAAGCCGTGAGGACCGCGCGCCGGCGCGCGTGCTAAACTTCCGGTTGCCGGCCCACCACCGGCGAGCCTTGGTTTTCGGCCCGCCCCGGTGCGTGCGGGCAGGAGCAGTTTCATGGGTCTTGAGGCCGCGATACCCGCTGATGGCTTTGTCACCACGCAGCTGCGCCGGATCATCAACTGGTCGCGTCGCAACAGCCTGTGGCCCATGCCCTTCGCCACCGCGTGTTGCGGGATTGAGCTGATGGCGACGGCGTGCTCGCGCTACGACCTGGCCCGCTTCGGGTCAGAGGCCGTGCGCTTCAGCCCGCGCCAGGCAGACCTCATGATCGTTGCCGGTCGCGTCAGCATCAAGATGATGCCGGTGCTGCAGCGAATCTACCTGCAGATGAGCGAGCCGAAGTGGGTCGTCAGCATGGGCGCGTGCGCCAGCACCGGCGGCGTCTTTGACACCTACGCCGTCGTTCAGGGCGTCGACCAGTTCATGCCCGTGGATGTGTACGTGCCCGGCTGCCCGCCTCGCCCTGAGCAGCTCATCGAGGGCATCATGGCCATCCAGCGCCTGATCGATAGTGAGGGCATCCCGCCACGGATGCAGGGCGGCAAGCGCGTGGGGCTGGGCCTGACCGTCGCGGGCCGCACGCACGACGTTCGCCCGCAACCGCTGGGCGTGCCGGTGGGGTGAGGGGTTGGGTCTGTCTCTCGTGCCGTTGCGGGAGACAGCATCAGGCGGAGTGAGCGAATGAGCCCCTTCACGCCGCCGCTGTGGTCCATTGCGCCGCCAAGCCCGCCGCTTACCCTATCCTTCATGAGTTAACCCTCTCTCACATGGATATCACCATGAACAGCGCGTTCGCCGTCTCCTCCATCGTCGTCGGCACCGACTTCACGCCCTGCTCGGCGGTCGCGGTTCGGTTGGCGATCCGCATCGGAGCTTGGTCGAACGCCAAGGTCCACGTTGTACACGTCATCGACACGATCGTGGTGATCGAGCTCGAAACCGCCCTCTCGCCGATGCAGCAGGGCATCCGCGACAGCCTGGTCAAGGACGCCGAGAAGGCGTGGGCAGACTTTGCCAAGGTCATTCCCGGCGCGGCAGGACTGCCGATCGAAGTCTCCATCAACAATCGCATCGTGGGCATCCTGCGGCGTGCCCGCGAGAACAAGGCTGACCTGGTCGTGATGGGCGCGTTCGGGAATTGCGCACCGGACGTGGGCATGGGTACCGTCGCCACCGCCTGCGTGCGCAAGAGCATGACCGATGTGCTGCTGGTGAGGGACACGCAGCCCGAAAGCGGGAACGCGCCCTTCAAGACCATCGTCGCGGCGGTGGACTTCTCGCCGAACTCACTGCGTGCAGTCGAGCGCGCGGCCATGTTCGCGGCCAAGGATGG
>Ga0105047_10013673_pt1 | contig 12946 bp, 4 predicted proteins | sample MAT04_FD_78384 | JGI IMG/M metagenome (GOLD analysis project Ga0105047, IMG submission 78384) | Freshwater microbial communities from Lake Fryxell liftoff mats and glacier meltwater in Antarctica - MAT-04 (megahit assembly) | ecosystem: Environmental > Aquatic > Freshwater > Ice > Liftoff... | reverse complement strand
CGGGACTCCCAACCCCGCTCTCCGCCGCCGAAAGCCGTCTGGAGTCCCGGCTTTAGGCGGTTCTGGGCGCGACCCAGGGCCAACATGAGAACTGCTGACGGCGCGGCGGCGCGTGGGCGCCGCCCTCCCCGTCCGCAATAATTTCACCTACCCCAGCTCAAACGACGCGCCACGCCGTGCTCCATCAGCGGACCCCGTAGCTTCAGAAACCACCGCAGCAGGCACCGCCCAGCCCATCCGCGGTCGCCCTTGAATCCGCGGGGTGCCTCCAGCAGGGGAGCGTCGCCCCCAGCGCGTATGCATGAAGGCGAGGAAGGCCCTGATGCCGGGCTGGAACTCGGTGGTTGGGAGTCCCGGCTTCAGCCGGTCGGTGCCAAAACCACCTGAATTGCTTGGCCGAAAGGCATGAATGCCTTCATGCATACGCGCTGCGCCGCCCCTGATTTGCCGTTTCGCGGAATGCCAAATCAGCTTACTCTCCTGCCATGTCCGACAGTCTAGCTACCCCCAGTCCACGCCCCGCCCCAACCGTCGCGCCCCGCCATTCGCACTTGCGGCCCAGCCTTGGCTGGCTGCTGGCTGCCGTGGGCTTGGCCGCGGCGACCCTGCCCGCACTGGCCGCCGCGCCGAGCATCACCAATGCGCCCGTCGCGCAGACCATTTATCTTGGTGATCCGGTCACCTTCCGCGTCGGCGCCAGCGGCACCGCGCCCCTGAGCTATCGGTGGTTCCGCAACGGCGCCGCCGTAAGCGGGGCCACCAGCAGCAGCCTGGCCTTCACCACCGCCGCCCAGGATCACCAGGCCCAGTTCACGGTGCAGGTGACGAATGTTTCCGGCGCCGTCACTAGTGCGCCCGTGACCCTCACCATTGACTTCGGGATGCCCGGACCGACGCAGACGAATCGCCTGCTCCAGGTCACTGAAGTCTGGCGCTACAACGTCAGCAAAACCGACCTCGGCACCGCGTGGACCGCGTTTGGCTATCCGGACACGGGCACCACCTGGCCTGCCGGCGGCGGCCTGCTCTATCTGGAGGGCGCCACTTTGCCAGCCCCCAAAACCACCCAGTTGCCAGTCACCGCCAACTCCCTGCCCGTCACCTGCTACTTCCGCGCGCGATTCACCAACACGCTGGCCGACGCCTACTCCCTTAACCTGGTGGCGAACACGGTGATTGACGACGGCCTCGTGCTGCATCTGAACGGCGGAGAGGTATTCCGCTTGGGCATGCCCGCAGATGCGATTGCCTATGCCACCTGGGCGAATCGCACCATCGGCGACGCCACTTGGGAAGGACCTTTCGATTTGCCGACGACGAACCTACTCCCGGGCGCCAACGTCCTCGCCGCCGAAGTCCATCAGAACAGCGCCGGCAGTTCAGACATCGTCATGGGCCTCACCCTCGATGCGATCTGGCAGCCGCGCTTGCGGGATACCGCCGCGCCAGTCGTGGCCAATGTGTTGCCCGCGCCCGGTGCCACCGTGACCGCACTCGGGCAGGTCGAAGTGCAATTCAGCGAAGGCGTGCAGGGCGTGGACGCCGCGGATCTGCGCCTCAACGGCCTGGCCGCCACGAATCTCACGCTCATCGGTCCGGACGATTACCTCTTCCAGTTCGCGTCCCCGGCGACCGGCGTCGTCAATGTCACTTGGGCGCCGGCCCACGGCATCACGGATCGCTCCGCCAATGCGAACGCCTTCACGGCCACCAGCTTCAGTTACCTGCTCGACCCGCTGGCCTTCGCCACCAGCGTGCGGATCACGGAGTTCATGGCCGCCAATGACAGTGGCCTCCGCGACGAGGACGGGGATAACTCAGACTGGATTGAACTGTTCAACGCCAGCACCGGGACCGTCAACCTCGAGGGCTGGTCACTGACGGATGACGCAACCAAACTGGCCAAGTGGAAGTTTCCCGCCGTGACCCTGCTGCCGCAAAGCTATCTGCTGGTCTGGGCCTCGACCAAGAACCGGACCAATCCCGCCGCGCCACTCCACACCAATTTCAAGCTGGAGAAGACCGGCGAGTATCTCGGCCTCATCTACAAAGATGGCTTCACAGTGGCTTCGGCCTTCGCGCCGGTCTATCCGCCCCAGCAGGATGACATCGCCTATGGCCGCGACCGGCTCGACGCCGCGCTGACGGGTTACTTTGTGACGCCAACACCGGGCGCGGCCAATACCACTTTCGGTGCGGGCTTCGGACCCGACGTGCAATTCTCGCTGGCCAGCCGGCCGTTTGTCGCACCCTTCTCACTCACGCTCTCCCAGCCGGACACCAATTTCGTCATCCGTTACTTCCTCGTAACCAATGCCACTTCGGCGGCCCTGACGAATGTGCCGAATGTGGCTTCGCCCCTCTACACCGGCCCGCTGCCGGTGAGTCTCACCACGCAAGTGCGCGCGCGCGCCTTCCCGAAATCCAGCGGCTGGTTCCCGGGTCCGCCGCAGAGCGAAACCTATGTGCAAATGACTTCCCCGGCTTACAACTTCAGTTCCGACGTGCCGCTGGTGCTGGTGCATAACTTCGGTGCCGGGGCCATTCCAGCCTCGGTGGATCAAGTGGCAGTGGTGATGATCTTTGGCACCAACTGGGGCCGGGCCACCTTCGCCAACCCGCCCGACCTGTCCACCCGCGCCGGCATCAACCGCCGCGGCTCCAGCACTCAGGATATAACCAAATCGAGCCTGGCCGTTGAGGCCTGGGACGAGTTCAACAGCGACCGCAATGTCGCCGTGCTCGACCTGCCCGCGGAGTCTGATTGGATTCTTTATGCCCCCAATGCCTTCGACTCGGCGCTGATCCACAACCCGCTCGCCTATGGCCTGAGCCGAGCCGCGGGCCGCTATGCCTCACGCACGCGCTTTGCCGAGGTGTTCCTCAACACCGGCGGTGGCCCGGTGGCCTACGCCGCCCCGGCGGCGGGCCACTATGGCGGACTCTACGTCGTTGAGGAAAAGATCAAACGCAGCAGCGACCGGGTGGACATCGCCAAGCTGGAGCCCGAGCACACCGTCGCGCCCGAAGTCACCGGGGGCTATCTGCTCAAGATTGACCGCGCGGACGCCAACGAGCGGACCTTCGGCACGGCCTACGGGCAGGGGATTGTCTATCAAGATCCGTCGGGACCGGAGATCCAATTAGCCCCCCGCGCCGCCCAGGCCCACTTCATCCAGAACTGGTTCAACTCCTTCGAAACAGTGCTCTATGGAGCTAACTCAACTAATCCCGTCACCGGGTATGCGGCGTGGCTGGACCGGGATTCGTGGATTGACCATCACATTATTAATGTCTTCACCTTCAACGTGGATGCGCTCCGACTCAGCGGTTACTTCTTCAAAGACCGCGAGCGGAAGTTGGAAATGGGACCGGTGTGGGACTTTGACCGCGGCCTGGGCTGCTCCGGCTGGGGCGACACGCGCTCGTATAACCCGCGCGTCTGGCGCGTGCAGGCGGGCGGCGACCAGGGCACGGATATGTTCGGCGACCCCAACCTTTCGGGCATCCGTTGGTGGCAGAAGCTCTTCCGCGATCCTGATTTCTGGCAGCGCTGGATTGATCGCTGGCAGGAATTGCGCCGCGGTCCGTACTCCACCACCAACCTAAACACTCTGGTTGATGCCCTTGCCAATCCAATCCGGGAGGCTCAGGGCCGCGAGTACTACCGCTGGGCTGACACCCGCCCGCGGAATGGCACGGTCTCCGCCAACGGTTACAGCGCCTTCTTCCCCGGCAGCTATCAGGGCGAAGTTAACTTCCAGAAGCAGTGGCTGACCGACCGCGCAACGTTTCTCGACACCAATTTCCTCCGCGCCCCGATCTTCAGCGGCAATGGAGGTGCCATTACCAGCGGCTACCGACTCACGCTCACCGCTGGCACAGTGCAACCTAACTCGGTCATTTACTTTACCCTCGACGGCACGGACCCGCGCCTGCCCGGCGGGGCCGTTTCGGCGTCCGCTTTGGCCCGCACCAACTCCGGCACCCTCACCCTCGCTGCCAACGCCCGGGTCTTCGCTCGCAACCGCAATCCACTGCACGCCAATGTTACGAACTACCCTGGCAGCGTCGGCGGCAACCCGCCGCTCTCCAGCCCGTGGTCCGGCCCGACTGTCGCCACTTATGTCGTCGCGACCCCGCCACTGCGGTTGACAGAAATCATGTATCATCCGCCCTTGCCGCCCGCCGGCAATACGAATGCCGACGATAACTTCGAGTATCTCGAATTCCAAAACGTCAGTGCGGCGTCGCTGAACCTGGCTGGTTTCACGTTGGGCGGCGGCGTGAAGTTCACCTTCCCCAGTCTCGCGCTGCCGTCCGGCCAGCGGGTGCTGGCGGTAAAGAACCTCGCCGCCTTCCAATCCCGCTATGGCAGCGGCTTGTTGGTGGCCGGTGTATTTACGAACAACCTGGCCAATGACAGTGACCGCCTGGTGCTGGAAGGTCCCTTGCGCGAGCCGATCCACGATTTCACCTATCGCGATGACTGGTATCCGATCACCGATGGCGCGGGCTTCTCACTCGCTATCCGCGACGGCAACACCGCACTAACAAACTGGGGCCTCCCGGCAAGCTGGCGCCCCAGCGGCACCTTTGGCGGCACGCCTGGCACTATGGATCCGGAACCACCGGCCTTTGCACCCATTGTGATTAACGAGGCGCTCACCCACACCGATCCGCCCCAGGTGGATAGCATCGAGCTATACAACCCCACCGCCACCAATGTGAACGTCGGCGGGTGGTTCCTGAGTGATGACCTTGCAACGCCGAAGAAATACCGCATTCCGAACGGCACGATCATTCCCTTCGGCGGCTACACGACCTACACCACCAACCAATTCGGCGCTGGCCCGTCTGGCTTCGCCCTGAGCGCGCTGGGCGATCAAGTGTATCTCTGCTCGGGCGACGCGGGGACGAATCTCACCGGCTATCTGCACGGCTTCGCCTTCGACACCGCACCCAATGGCGTCAGCTTTGGCCGCCACCGGGATAGTTTGGGGCGGGATCATTTCCCGCTGCAAGCCGCGATCACGCTCGGTGCCACTAATTCCGCCCCGCGCATTGGCCCGGTGGTAATCTCCGAAATCATGTATCACCCGCCGGACGCCAGCGAAGACCTGAACGAGTTTGTGGAACTGGCCAACCTCGCCACCACCAACGCGCCCCTCTACGACCCGGCGGCGCCGACGAACACCCTCCACTTGCGCGGCGCAGTGGACTTCGATTTCCCGCCTGGCGTTGCGCTCGCTCCCGGTCAGCGGTTGCTGGTCGTAGGCTTTCCGCCGACGGAAAGTGCCCGCCTGGCGGCGTTCCGCGCCCGCTACCTCGTGCCGGATGCCGTGCCGGTGTTCGGCCCGTGGAGCGGCCAACTCAACAACGCCGGCGAGACGCTCAAGCTCAAGTGTCCCGACACTCCGAACCTCCTCGGCGCCGTGGTGGAAGTGCCCTATTGGACGGCGGAAGAGATTGCCTACGCACCCGCCGCACCTTGGCCCGCTGCCGCCGACGGACTCGGTTTCTCTCTCCAGCGCGCAAGCCTCGCCACTTTTGCCGACGACCCGGCAAACTGGTTTGCCTCTGGTTTTACGCCCGGTCGTGCCAATGCGCAGAATCAAGCGCCGCTCGTCACGCTCACCGCCCCCGCCAATGGCGCGACCCTCTATAACGGCCCGTGGATTCCCGTCACTGCCGCTGCCAGCGATGCCGACGGCGCCGTCCAGCGCGTCGAGTTCTGGGATGCGGACGTAAAGCTGCTGACTCTCACCAGCGCGCCCTATCTGCTCACCTGGCTCTATGCTGCGCCCGGCCCGCACACCTTGCGGGCGATCGCCGTGGACAACGTCGGCGTTAGTTCCACCTCGGCGCCCGTGACCATCACAGTCCTCGACGGCACCGACACCGACCGCGATGGCCTGCCCGATGATTGGGAACTCGCCAACGGCACCAATCCCAACGTGCCGGATGCCGACGTGGATCTCGACGGCGATGGCCACACTACCGGCCAGGAATTCATCACTGGCACCAGCCCCACGAACGCCGCCAGCGTGTTGAGCCTGACTGCGCAACTCACTCCGACCGGCCACCCGCGGCTCGGCTTCCAAGCCATTTCCAACCGCACCTACTCGCTGCTCGGCACGCCTGCGCTCGGTGATGGGTGGCAAACCCTGCAGAGCTTCGCTGCCGCACCGACGAACCGCGCGACCTGGGTGACTAACAACTCCGCCAGCCCACGCTTCTTCCGCGTGGTGACGCCCTGAGCCGCCTCGAGGCGCTGGCCAGTCAGGCGAGCTTCCGCTTGCGCGAGTGCCGAACCGCTCGCGGAATCGAGTGGTCGGCAATGAGCCGAGGCTTCACAACGGCCGGGTTGCCCACTCGCAAAACCGCGCTGGTTCACCCGCGAGGGGATTGTTAGCCTCCTGCCCGCCTTGACCACTATGCCTGAGTCCGCCCCTGTCCTAAGCTTTGTCATCCCGTGCCACAACGAGGAGGGCAATCTGCGCCCGCTCACTGCCGCGCTTGCCGCCGCCGCGAACGCGGTGCAACTCAGCTATGAAATCGTGCTCACCGACGACCGCAGCACGGATGGCTCGTGGAAGCTGCTCCAGGAAATGGCCGCTGCCGATCCGCGCATCCGGGCGCAGCGTTTTGCTAAGAATGCCGGGCAATCCGCCGCGATGTTTGCCGGCTTCAAGGCCGCGCGCGGGCGCTTCCTCGTCACGCTGGATGCCGACCTGCAAAATGATCCGCAGGACTTGCCGAAGTTTGTCGAGGCTTTGCAGCATTACGACTGTGTCTGCGGCACGCGCGTCGCGGCTCGGGCGCAGGGGGACAGCTTCGTCCGCGTCGCCTCGTCCCGCATTGCCAACTGGGTCCGCAACCGCCTCTCCAACGAGACGATCAGCGATGCCGGCTGCTGCTTCCGGGCGTTCAAGCGCGAGTGCGTCGCGGACCTGAAATTCTTCAAAGGCATGCACCGCTTCCTGCCCACGCTCATCAAGATCGAAGGCTTCACCGTCGGCGAAGTGGCCATCAGCCACCATCCGCGCGGCGCAGGCCAGACGCACTACGGCGTGTGGAACCGGCTCTTCGCCTCGTTCTACGATCTGCTCGCGGTGCGCTGGATGCAGCGGCGGATGTTCAAGTTCCACGTCGAGGAACGGCTGAACGGCTAAGCCGTATCCGTGCAGTTGCGCAGCGCGGCTGTCTCAGCCGCAGCCGCGTGGAATAGGGGACAAGCCAGGGACTTCGTCGAGCGCGCACGACCCCTGAAAAGTGAGTGTGAACGCGCCGATGGGCGCGGTGACAAAACCCTTGAGCCATCGGCTGGCGAACGCGGCTGCGGCTGAGACAGCCGCGCTCCGACTGCATCGTTACGGCTAAGGCTCGAGTTATTGGGGCAGTCCGTCCCGGCTGCCATCGTCGCGGCGACCGTCTCGGTTGCCGCCCCCACGTTCGGCAAGCGAGACGCTTGCCGAGACAGACGCCGGCCGGAGGCACTGCGCCACTACTTCAGTCTATTCCGCCTTCCACTCGGGCAAACGTCCCGGAGTGTAGGGAGCGCCAGCGGACTCCAGTTTGGCCTCGAAGGCTTTGAGGTCCGTATCGGCAAGCGTGCGCAGGGCGGCGAGTTGCTTGCCGAACGCCTCCGCGGCGAAGCGGTAGCCGTCCTCCTCGGTCTTGGTCGGTGGAGCCGTCACGCGCCACTGGCCGCCGACGATGGTGCCGACGCGGTCGTTGATGCTCGGTGCCGCGGGGATCTCATAAGCGCCATGCGTCGGGTCGCCGCGCAAGACGACGAGGATTTCCGTGAGCCGCGCGGAGAGTTTCTGGCCCTCGGCGAGCAGCGCGGGATCAGCGGCGGGCGTGTCGCGGATGGCTTTGCGGAGGTGGTTGAGGCGGGTCTCAGTTTCGCCGGCAAAACGCAGCGCACCGTCCACCGCGCGTTGGAGCCGGGCAACCTTCGCCTGGAACGCGAGCACCGCAGACTTGTCCTTCGCGGCGAAGGTGGCCAGTTCGAGCGGCACGACGTTGAACTTCGCCGGCTCGCCCAACTCCTTCACCTCGCCGTCCGTCTCTCGCGCCACCGTCACCGTGTAGGCACCGGGCAAGGCGAGGATGCCGCTGCTGTCGTCGTCCCACGGGTCGCGTTCGGCGGGTGCGCCCAGCGTGACCGGTTCGGTGGACGGGAAGCGCAAATCCCACGCGACGCGGTGCAGCCCGGCGTCGCGGCTTACCGGCATCCGGCGCACGACCTTGCCGGCGTCATCGCGCACGACGAGCCAGACCTGCGGCTCGCGCTCGCGTTGCTCGGCCTGGAGTTCGGCGAAGGTCGGCTGCTTCACAGGCTTGTCGGCTTTGATGTCCTTTTTCTCCTGCTCCTGGCGAAGCTCTTTGCGGGTCCTGAATTTCTCCGGCAGGTAGTAGCTGAAGATCGCGCCGAAGGGCGGGTTCGCGGCGGCGTAGTAACTCGCGCCTTGCGAGCCGCGGCCCTCGCGTCCACCGAGGCGGCTGCGCGGGACATAGCGGAGGGCGTCCTTGATCGGGAAGATCGTGGCCGGGGCGTTGGAAATAGCGGGCGTGATTTGCCGCAGCGGCGAGTAATCGTCGAGGATGTAAATGCTGCGGCCAAAGGTGCCGAAAATGAGGTCGTTCTCGCGCCGCTGAATTTCGAGGTCGCGCACGGCGATGGTCGGCAGGCCGGAAAATTTGCGCCACTTCTGCCCGCCATCGAGCGTGAACCACGCGCCCAGTTCCGTGCCGACGAAGAGCAGTTCCGGCTTCACGTGATCCTCGACGAGCGTGAGGACGAAATGCGGCTCCGGCAGGTTGGCCGCGATGTTGGTCCACGTTTTGCCGAGATCATCGCTGCGGAGGAGATACGGTTTGAAGTCGCCTTGCTTGTGATTGTCGAACGCAGCGAAGACGGTGTTCGTCGCGTGGCGGGAGGCGGTAAGACAACTGACGTAAGTGTTCGTCGGCACGCCGGGGAAGGGGTCGAGCTTGGTCCAGTTCTTGCCCGCGTCGGCGGTAACGTGGATGAGGCCGTCGTCGGTGCCGACCCAGAGGAGGCCCGCCTTCAGCGGGGATTCAGTGAGCGAGACGCAATTGCCGTAGGGCGAAGTCGAGCGGTGGCGCGCGACGGAGTCCACGCTGAGCACCTTGCCGAAGACGGGAAGCTGGTCGCGATCTAGGCCGCGGGTGAGGTCGCCGCTGATGACGCTCCAGGAATTCCCGCGGTCGTCGGAGCGATAGAGCCTGTTCGCGGCGAAGTAGAGCCGACCGGCTTGATGCGGACTTTGGAAGAGGGGGGAATCCCAGTTCCACTTGAGCGGCGGCTCGCCGGGTTGCTCGCGGGGCTTGATGTCGGTCACTTCGCCGCTGCGACAGTCGAAGCGCACGAGGCCGCCGTATTGCCAGAGGCAGTAAAGCAGGTTCGAGTCCTCCGTGTCCGCGAGCGTCTCGTAGCCGTCGCCGCCGACGGTGACAAACCAGGCTTCGGTCGGGATGCCCACGCGGTCGGTGGTGCGCGACGGCCCGGCCTGGCTGTTGTTGTCCTGCGTGCCGCCGAAGACGCGGTAGAAGGGCTTCGAGTCATCGGCGCTGACGCGGTAAAACTGCGTGACGGGAAGGTTGACCTTGTATTGCCAGTTCTCACCGCGATCCCAGGTTTCGTAGAGGCCGCCGTCGCCGCCGATGCGGAGGTGATCGGTGTTGGCCGGGTTGATCCAGATGGCGTGGTCGTCCACGTGGCGGTCCTTGAGGCCGAGTCGCTTGAAGGTCTTGCCGCCATCCTCGCTGACCGAGCTGAAGGTGTCGGGCACATAGACGCGGTCGGCATTGCGCGGGTCGGCGACGATCTCGTTGTAGTACTGCGGGCTGCTGCAGACATAGCTGCTGCGCTTCGCCCAACTCTCGCCGCGATTGCTGCTGCGGAAGAAACCGCCCTTGTCGCCCGCGGCTTCGACGATGGCGTAGAGCACGTCCGGGTTGGCCGGCGAAATCGCGAGGCCGATACGGCCCTTGTCGGCGTCGGGGATGCCCTGGGTAAGCTTGCGCCAGGTCGTGCCGCCGTCAGTGGATTTGTAAATCGCCGATTCCGGGCCGCCGCCCGCGAGCGTCCAGACGTGGCGGCGCCGCTGCCAGGCGGAGGCGTAGAGCGTGTTCGGATCGCGCGGGTCCATGAGCACCTCGTTGATGCCGGTGTCGTCGCTGACGTGGAGAATGCGCTTCCATTTCTTGCCGCCGTCCTCGGTGCGATAGAGGCCGCGGTCGCCGCCGGATTTCCAGAGCGGCCCTTGCGCGGCGACATACACGAGGTCGGAATTGGTCGGATGCACGACGATGCGCCCGAGGTGCTCGGAGTTGGTGAGACCGGCGTGCGTCCAGTTCCCGCCGCCATCGCGCGAGACATAAACGCCGTCGCCGAAGCCGACGCTGCGCTGGGAATTGTTCTCGCCGGTGCCGACCCAGACGGCATTGGGGTTCTGCGGATCGAGCGTGACGCAGCCGATGGAATAGGATCCCTGGCTATCGAACACCGGCTTGTAAGTCGTCCCGCCGTTGACCGTCTTCCACACGCCGCCCGAGGCGACCACGACGAAATACTCCGCCGGATTCTGCGGATGCACGGCGAAATCGCCGATGCGCCCGGACTGGAGCGCCGGGCCGATGAGCCGCGGCTTGAGGCCGGCGAAGGCGGCATCCGGGATGCCGCCGGTCACGGCGTTCGTGGCGGGCGTGGACTCCGCCTCCGCCGCAAACACGCGGGGCAGGGTGGCGACAGCGAGCAGGAGAGGCAGCAAACGGGTCTTCATGTTCGGGATGTGTGGCGCGCAATGTGGAAAGGCCACCCGCCGTGGGTCAATGCGGGGTTTGGGATGTTTCGGGGGGCCACCTGACGGACTGCGCTCGCCGTCCCCGCGCATCCGGAATTCTCAACTGGTCGGCTCTTGCCGTCGAGGAGCCAGCCTCAGAACTCCTGACCCGGGGAATTGAAGCGAGTCCGGCGCGCTCACACCTTAACGGGTAAAATGTCCCGTACGGGACATTTTACAGGTACACCGATCCATGATGCGAACCAGGCGGTTTCCTTGGCCAGACACACTCCAAGCGCAGGGCTCAGGAGTTCTGAGCCTGCCGCTTCTGTGCGTCGCTGTGTTTCTCGCTGGCTGGTTCCGGGTGGCGTGAACTGGAAGGTGACGCGAAGCTGGTGGCGCAAAGGAGCATCAAGCGCACTGCGGTTGTCGCGGTGGTATTCAACCGTCTCGGGCAGGATGCCTTCCGCGTCAGGAAATCGTTGCAGGCCAGTGCAGATTCGTCTCTCGCAAGGCGCATCTTTTCCACGCGGTGGGAGAATGGAATGCTGCGTTCAGACAGGTGGCAGCCCTTGAGATGTGGACCGGGAGGTTTCAGCGACTGTGAGCGGTTTGCCAAGAATCTCAGCCAGCGGTTCAAAGTGCTTCCGATTTTTTGTGGCGATGATGTAGCCGGGTGGTGCTTCGAGACAGATGAGCGCATCTCCGCAGCGGTGGCATTTCTTTCCTTCGAAGGGTGCGCCGGGCGCCAAGGCGAGAAGGTGTCGCAGGGCATCAATTCGGGCCACGGTTTCCTTGTCTTTGCTCGAAGCGGGAAGCGCTTCCAATCCGGCAGCCACGGCTTTCACTCGAGATTCTCTGGTTTGGATGAATGACTGAAGCCGGCAGGCCGCAGGCTGACCACATTCGTCATCCGGTAGGCGCTGATCTATCCGCTGGTCTTCGCGCGCGGCCGGCTGTGGTAGGTCTTCCCGACAGCCTATTTCATTGAACAGGGTAAAGTCATGTTGCATTTGCCGCCAGCCACGTCGAATCCAGCCTCGCAGTTTAGCTCGGAGTTCCTCAAGCTTGAGCGCTTCACTGCAAGCTCCATCCTTCGCCTCAAGCGTGGCGAAGTAGTCATCAAACGCCCCCAGCCAAGTATGCATGGCGTAAGGCTTGAACCGTCGCTGGCCGGAATGAGCGGCTTGGTGGAGGCTGGCGAAGGATGTGAACTCGAATGAGCAGTTGTGCAGGGCTATTAGACTGCGCAGGAACCCGCGGGCGACCTCGAAAATCACGTAGCGAGAGCAAACAGGTTTCCCATCGGGGGGCAATGCCGCCTGACAAGCAGCACGTTCGCCCGCATGGCGAAACACAAGCCCTATCAGGACGCTCGAATCGAGAAAAGCATCAGCCACTGGATTCGCGGAGGACATCTGGCGCCAGAGAATCAATCCCACCCGCTTCGAGAGTTTCAACGATGCGATCCACCAATGCTGGATCGAGCCGTTTGGCTTCGGCGATGAGGCGAAGCGCTGACGCGACAGCTTGGAGCGACCCCGACGCCGGTGGCGAGCGAGGGGATCGTGTATGGCGGCTCCGCCGGGACGGGCGGCGGCGCGGTGAAGCTCCAGGCCAAGGACGGCGGTGTGACGGCGGAACCGCCTTATTTCGAGTCGAAGCTGCCCACGGCCATCGGCGGAGCGGTCGAGGTCGGCGACTATCTTTACGGGACGACGGCGCAGGCCATGATGTGTGTGGAATTCAAGACTGGCGCGGTGAAGTGGCAGGAGCGCGCGCTGGGAGCGGCGTCGCTGTGCCTGGCTGGCGGCCGGCTCTATCTGCACGGTGAGAATGGTGAGGTGGCCCTCGTCGAGGCTTCGCCGGAAGGCTATCGCGAGCACGGACGCTTCACCCCGCCGGAGCCACCGGCCCACCCGAACAGCATGGAAAAGGCCTGGGCCTACCCGGTGGTAGCCAACGGAAAACTCTATATCCGCGACCACGGCTGCCTGTGGTGCTACGCGGCGCAGTAGCGGCGGCCTTGGGGAACTCTGCGGCAGGGGGACGTTCTGCTTTGAGGGCACCTGGCTCCCTGGTCACTCAGTCACCACGGCGCGCGCGGAAGAATCCCTTTGAACCGGAGG
>Ga0105047_10013672_pt1 | contig 12946 bp, 10 predicted proteins | sample MAT04_FD_78384 | JGI IMG/M metagenome (GOLD analysis project Ga0105047, IMG submission 78384) | Freshwater microbial communities from Lake Fryxell liftoff mats and glacier meltwater in Antarctica - MAT-04 (megahit assembly) | ecosystem: Environmental > Aquatic > Freshwater > Ice > Liftoff... | reverse complement strand
CCGGGCCTGTTGCTCATCGGCCTCGGTCGCCAACGTCCACACGTGCTCCTCAGGGTTCTCGGTGTCGAACGGCATCGGATCATCCATGACTCGAACATACGAGCGACCACCGACAGAACGGGAACGCATCACGTGCTTGGGGAAAGCTCGCCCTGGCCGTGGAGGAAGTCGTCAAGTCGCTAAGCACATCTCACGGCGGCCGCACCCCACGGACCGGCGGAAGGTCGTTGTGACGCCGGTCCCGGCATCGCTTGCGGCAGCCCGAGAACGCTCCCGCCCGAGCACGGAGGGCATCGACCGGCTCACCGCCACGCTGACCCCGGATGAACGAGCCGTGGTGGCCGCGTTCGTCGACGGTCTGGTCACCGTCTACCAGCACGCGCTGAACGACGAGAGGTGACGAGCCCCTGAGGGCGAACCCGCGTCAGCTCGACGACGAAGAGTTCTTGCGCATCGAGACCTTCTGCGGGACCCGCGTCAACGGCATGGGCGAGGCTGTGTGCTCGTCCCGACACCTCGCAGAGGTGGCACTCGCGCACGTTGGCGCGGTGACGGCGGGTCAGCCGTTCGAGGTACCCCCAGGCGCGTCATCCTGCGGCCGCCGTCAGAGCAGCGTCAGCGCCTCGACCTCGACCGGTCCGGTCAGCAGCGCGCCGAGCTGGGCTTCTCCCGGGAGGTCGGCGCCGTAGCGCACCGCCTCCCCCGTCGAGACGTAGAGGAAGGTCGCGTCGACGGCGGCCGGGTCGACGCCGACGAGCCGGGACCAGGCGAGCCGGTAGACGGCGAGCTGCAGCGGGTCGGCGCTGTCGCGGCCGGTCTTCCAGTCGACGACCTCCCACCGGCCGTCGCCGAGGTCGTAGACGGCGTCGATCCGTCCGCGCACGACCCGACCGGCCAGCGGCAGGTCGAAGGGCGCCTCGACCTGGTGGGGCTTGCGGCTGGCGTAGGGCGTGGCCAGGAACGCCTCCTGGAGCGCGGCAAGCTCGCGGTCGTCGACGAGACCGTCGTCGGAGGCGCCCGGCAGCTCATCGGGGCCGAGCAGCGGCCGCTCGCCGAACAGCGTCTCGACCCAGGCGTGGAACCGGGTCCCCCGGCTGGCCGCCGGCGCCGGGCGGCGAGGCAGCGGACGGGCCAGCTCGCGGGCGAAGGCGTCAGGGTCCGCCTGAAGCCGCAGCAGCTGACTGGCGGACAGCGATGTCGGCAGGGCCACCTCACGCACCCCGCGACGTGACGCGCGCTCCTCCTCGAGCAGCAGCAGCGCCTCCCTGTCGTAACGGTCGAGCTGCTCCCGCTCCCACGGCGCGAGACCAGCCAGGTCGTCGGCAGGCAGGGCCGAACCCGCCTGCAGGGCCACAAGATCCGCGAGCACCGCGTCGGCCGCCTCGCGCCGGGCACGGTAGGGCTCCTCGTCGTACGGCGCCGGCCACACGTGCGCAGCCGGGTCGGCGAGCGCCGGGTTCGTCACCTCGAGCGGCTCCTCGGCCCACCGCTCGACGTGTCCGCCACCCGACTGCGCGTGAGTCTTGAGCTCGTGGAGGAAGGGCGACGGACCGCGCGGCTTCTTCTGGGTCGCCCCCCACCAGTGACCGCTGGCGATGAGCACGTGGCGGGCCCGGGTGAAGGCGACGTAGCCCAGGCGACGCTCCTCGCGCTCGAGGTGGTCGCGGCCCTCCTGCACATAGGCCTTCAGTCCCGCCTTGTCGTAGGTCCGCAGGTCCGGCTGGTCCGCGGCGTCCCCCCGCAGCGGCCCGGGCAGCACCGACGGGGTCGTGGTCCAGCCGCCCCGCAGCGTCGCGGACGGGAAGACCTTGACGGTCAGGTCGGGGCACGCCACGACGTCCCACTCGAGCCCCTTGGCGCGGTGGGCCGTCAGGAGCTGGACGGCGTCGCTCCCGGTCGGGCTGACGGCGTCGAGCCCGCGCTCGTGCTCGTCGGCCGCGCGCAGGAAGGCCAGGAACGAGGACAGGCTGCTCTCGCCGTCGAGGTCGTTGAAGCCGGCGACGACGTCGAGGAAGGCCGACAGGGACTCCCGGCGACGGGCCTGCACCGCCTGTGGCGAGGCGGCCAGCTCGACGTCGAGGCCGGTGACCTCGACGACGCGGTGGACGAGGTCGAGCAGCGGCTCGTCGCGAGAGGATCGGAGCAGGCGCAGCTCGGCGTTGAGGGCCGTCACCCGCTGCAGGGCCTCCAACGACCAGCCGTCGTGGCCGGGTCGGTCCAGGGCGTCGGACAGCGCCACGACGTCGCACGGGTCGACGCCGGACACCGCTGCCTCGAGGGCGTCCACGTCGGCCTGGCTGCTGCCGCTGTCGGCCCGCAGGACCTCCCGCGCCCGCCGGCCGAGCACAGCCAGGTCGCGCGGACCGAGCCGCCAGCGCGGACCGGTGAGCAGGCGCACCAGCGGGGCGTTGGCCGTCGGGTCGTCGAGCACCTCGAGCGTCGCGACGACGTCGGCGACCTCCGGCAGGGACAGCAGCCCGCCGAGGCCGACCACCTCGACGGGCAGACCCGCGGCGGTGAGCGCGGCGTAGAGGTCGGCGAAGTCGCTGCGGGCGCGGACCAGGACCGCGCACTCCCTCGGCGCGGTGCCGGCCGCGACGGCCGCCGCGACCTGCGCGGCCACCCAGTCGCACTCCTCGGACCAGGTCGTGTGGAGCGCCACGACCGCCTCACCGAGCTCCGCCTTGGCCGGCGGTGCCTGCAGCTCGACGACCCGGTGGCGCAGCCGCAGCGTGCTCGCGACGGCATTGGCCAGCTGCAGCAGCCGGCCGCCGGAGCGCTGGTTGACCGCAAGGGCGAAGGTCTGCGCCGGGGCGCCGTCGGCCTGGGCGAAGTGGGTGGGGAACCCGTCGAGGTTGGAGACCGACGCGCCGCGCCAGCCGTAGATCGCCTGGCACGGGTCGCCGACCGCCGTGACGGGGTGGCCGCCCCCGAACAGGCCGACGAGCATCCGTCTCTGCGCGACGCTGGTGTCCTGGTACTCATCGAGCAGCACCACCGTCGCGCGCTCCCGCTCCGCCGGCCCGACCTCCTCGACGGTCTCGGCCAGCTGCGCGGCCAGCGCCACCTGGTCGCCGAAGTCGATGGCGTCCAGGTCGGCCTTGGCCTCCCGGTAGGCCCGCACGAGCGCCGTCAGCTCGGTGCGCCGGCGGGCGACGGATGCCATCTTGCGCAGCTCGCCGCAGTGCCCCTTGGTGCCTCTGGTCCCGTCGTACGACGAGCACTCGGCCTCGACCAGCCGCAACCACTCGGCGTCCCAGGCCAACAGCTCCTCCGGGGTGACCAGGTGCTCGGACAGCTCGCTGTCCAGGCTGACCAGGTCGCCGACGAGCATCGACAGCGGGCTCGTGAGGTGGGTGACCGGCCCGCGGTGACGCCGCAGCACCCGCGCGGCGAGCTGGTAGCGGGTGGCGTCGGCGAGCAGCCGGGAGCGCGGCTCGACCCCCAGACGCAGCCCATGCTCGGTGACCAGCCGCCCGGCGAAGGCGTGGTAGGTCGAGACTGTCGGCTCCCCCGGCTCCTCGGCCGCACCAGCGGTCGCCGAGCCGGTAGGCCCACCCCCCGTCGCCGGCACGACACCCGCCCGCTGCAGAGCGGAGCGCAGCCGGCCCGCCAGCTCGGCGGCGGCCTTGTTGGTGAAGGTCAGCCCGAGCACCTGTTCAGGGGCGACCTGGCCGGTGCCGACGAGCCAGACGACGCGGGCCGCCATCACCGACGTCTTGCCCGACCCGGCGCCCGCGACGATCAGGCCTGGCTCGAGCGGAGCGGAGGCGGCCGCGAGCTGCTCGTCGGTGAACGGGATGCCGACCAGCTCGCGCAGGTCCTCGGGGCGCATCACGTGACCACCTGACGGCCCTCGGGCTGCGCCGGGCAGCAGGTGCGGAACGGGCAGCGACCGCAGCGCTCCTGGGGCGTCGGCGGGAAGCTCTCGCCGAGCACCCGTCGCACGGCCGTGTCGAGCAGATCCTCCACCCATGTCGGCGAGGGCTCGAGGGGGTCCTGACCCTGGACCTTCGGCCCGCTCGCGGGTGCATCGGAGTCCGGGACGCGCAGCATGACCAGCTCAGCACCCCCGACCTCGGGTCGCGGTGACCCGGGGTCGGACGGCATCGCCTCGTCCAGCGCGCCCTCGCGGACAGCCAGCTGGTAGGTGCCGAGCTGGGCATGGGCGGCGATCGCCCCCCTGGTGAACGGCGCCTTGCCGGTCTTGAGGTCGACGACGTGGACCCGACCGTCGCGGTCGAGCTCGACCCGGTCCATGAACCCGCGGAGCAGGACCGAGCCGCCGGGGACGGAGACCTCGACGGCGAAGCCGATCTCGGTCGCCACCAGCTCGCGGTCACGGGCCGCGCTGTGCCAGACCAGGAAGCGCCGCAGGGCCTCGCGCGCCTGGTCGTGCTGCTGCGCGGACTGCCACGGCGCGTCGTAGGCGAGCTGCCCCCAGACCGTGTCCAGTCGCTCGACGAGCACGTCGAGCGCGGCGGGCGTGCGGCCCGTCGCGACTTCGTCGGCGAGTGCGTGGACGACGCCGCCGAAGCCCATCGCCGAGGTGGCCGCCTGCCGGGCGTGCACCTCGTGCTCGAGGAACCAGCGCAGCGGGCACTCCTGCAGGCCCGACAGCGATGTCCCAGACAGCGGCACCGGTGTCCCCTCCGGGTGCACCGGCGTCATGCTCTCGCTGGGCAGCGCCAGGCCCCACCAGCGCGACGGGTGAGCGGCCGGCGCGAGCGGCAGGCCGGCGTCGTCGGTGGCCGCGGCCAGCGTCGCCAGGCGCGACGCGGCGGCCCGGCGTGCGGCATGGCTACGGGCCGGGTCCACCGCCGTACGGCGCAGCGCCGCCACCAGCGCCGGCAAGGACAGCGACCGGGCCGTGCGGTCGAGGTGCACGACCGGCTCGACGCCGAGCTCGCCCAGCAGCCGGCTCGGCCGCTCCCCCTCCTCGTCGACGCCGGCGACGGCGGTGACGACGAGGCGGCGGCGGGCGCGGGTCAGCGCGACGTAGAACAACCGCCGCTCGTCGGCCAGCAGCTCGGTGCGGTCGGACGGGGCCCGCAGCTCACCCTCGGAGACCGGGGCGAGCCGCTCGGACTCGAGCAGCGTCGAGCGGCGCCGCAGGTCGGGCCACACGCCCTCCTGAACACCGCAGACCACGACGAGATCCCACTCCAGCCCCTTGCTGCGGTGGGCGGTGAGCAGCCGGACGGCCTCCCCCCGCACACCCCGCTCCGCCAGGGTGTCGCCCGGGATCTGCTGCGCCTCGAGCTCGTCGAGCAGCGGTCCGACCCCCGCGAGCCGGCGCCGCTCGCTGGCCCGGCCCACCGTCGCGAACAGCGACACGACCGCGTCGAGGTCCCGGTCGGCCGCGCGCCCGGTCGCCCCGCCGGCACGCGACGCCGCCTCCAGCCGCTCGGGCCAGGGGCTGCCGGACCACAGCTGCCACAGCGCCGCCTCCGGTCCGTCGGCCAGGGCCTGGTGAGCCCGCGACAGCAGCGCGGCCAGGCGGCTCACCGATCGGGCGGTGCGCTCGTCGACGAGCAGGAGCACCCGCGGGTCGGCGACCGCGGCCCGCAGCAGCTCAGCCGAGGGCGCGGCGAGCCGGCTGGGCACGGCGCCGGCGGCCGCCGCCTCGAGTGCCTCCGCCCGGTCCAGGGCCCGCAGCTCGCGCCCGAGCCGTCGCAGCGCGGACGGGTCGGCGCCGCCGAGCGGCGAGAGCAGCAGCTGCCGCGCGACCTCGATCGTCAGCGTCTGCGGGTCGCCCGCCACCCGCAGCGCGAGCAGCAGCGGCGCGACCGCCGGCTCGCGGGAGAGCGGCAGCTCGTCACCGGCCACCTCAAGCGGGACCCCGGCGGCGGTCAGCACCCGCCGCAGCAGCGGCACCGACCGCGCTCCCGAGCGCACGAGCACGGCCATACGTGACCAGTCGGTGCCGCGCTCGAGGTGCTCGCGCCGCAACAGCTCCGCGATCGCGTCGGCCTCGGCGCCGACCGAGGGGTGGGTGTGCGCCTCGACCGTGCCCGGTGGGATGCCGCGGCCCGGTGCGAGCTCCCGGTGCGCGCGGAGCTGCGTGGTCGGCAGACCCGGCGCCGGGAGCCGGCGGGCCACCAGGCGCGAGGCCTCGAGCAGCGCGGCGCCCGACCGGCGGCAGGTGCGCAGCGCCACGACCGGCGCCGGGCTGCCGTCGGCGCGCGGGAAGCGGCGGGGGAAGTCCAGCAGGCCGTCGACCTGCGCGCCGCGGAAGGCGTAGATCGCCTGGTCGGGGTCACCCACGACGACCAGGTCGCGACCGCCGCCGGCCAGCGCCTGGAGCAACCGCTCCTGGGCGGGGTCGGTGTCCTGGTACTCGTCGACGAACACCGCTCGGAACCGCTCCGACAGCAGCGGCCCCACCTCGGGGTCCTCCGCCAGCAGCACCGCGCGGTGCACCAGCTCGGCGTAGTCAAGCGCGCCCTGCGCGTCGAGCACGTCGAGGTACTCCCCGAAGAAGCCCGCCAGCGCCTGCCACTCCTCCCGTCCCTCGCGCTTGCCGAGCGCCGCCAGGTCGTAGGGGTCGAGCCCCAGCTCGCGGGCCCGGGACAGCAGCGACCGGACCTCCTCCGCCAGCCCACGCGTGGTCAGGCACGCCCGCAGCGTCGGCGGCCACGACCGGCCGAGCTCCAGCGAGCCCTTGAGCAGCTCGCGCAGCGCAACGTCCTGCTCGGGACCGGACAGCAGCCGCAGCGGCTCGCTGTAGGCCTGCGCCGGCTGGTGCTCGCGGACCAGCGCATAGCAGAAGGAGTGGAAGGTCCAGGCCGTCGGCCCGGCGCTCGCGGCGCCGAGGCGGGCGGTGATCCGCTCGCGCAGCTCCTGGGCCGCCTTGCGGCTGAAGGTCAGGACCAGCACCTGGTCCGCCGGCAGGCCGGCCTCCACCCGGCGCGCCACCGCCTCGACCATCGTCGTCGTCTTGCCGGTGCCCGGACCGGCCAGCACCAGCAGCGGACCGACTCCGTGGGCCAGCACCTGGGCCTGCTGCTCGTCGGGCACGAGCCGCCGGGGCGGCGGCGCAGGGGTGCGCACCAGCCGGTACGGCGAGGGGGTGCGGGACACCGGGGTGCGGGACACCGGGGTGCCGGATGAGGTGCTCACGACCCGGGAGTCCACCACGACCGTCCGACAGCGCAGGTCAGGCTGTGGACGGCCGGTCAGCCTCGGGTCGCTGCCCCCCGGCTCCGGCTCATCCGCCCAGGCCCTTGCCCCCGCGAACGTTCAGGCGAGTCTGGCCCGCCACGCCGGCGATGACCTGACGCGCCTTGGCGATGAGCTCAGGAACGCCCTCGTCGTGCAGTGACGCGTCGTGGGACGCCTCATCGGTCCAGACCTCGGTCACGGCGACCTCGTCGGGCTGCTCGGTCGTCGCGACGACGTAGAGCAGGCAGCTCGCGTTGGCCTCCATGAGCTGCGCTGCCTGCAGCAGGTAGCCCGCGAGGTCGTCCCGCCTGCCAGGTGTCGCCATGAACGATCCGAACAGTCCGTAGGTCATGGCCGGCATGATGACGCAGAACCGCAGTCCGTGGACACGGAACGAGCACCCTGCCACCCTGCACCCATGACCCCGGCGCACCCATGACCCCGGCGCACCCATGACCCCGGCGCACCCATGACCCCGGCGCACCCATGACCGCCTCCCCCGCCGGCATCGCCGGCGTCTTCGACCGGGCCGCCGACACCTACGACGCCGTGGGGGTCCCGTGGTTCGGACCCATCGCGCAGGGGCTGGTCGACGAGCTCGACGTGCAGCCCGGGGAGCGGGTCCTTGACATCGGCTGCGGCCGGGGCGCCGCCCTGCTGCCCCTGGCCGAGGCAGCCGGCCCGACCGGCCACGTGCTCGGCATCGACCTGTCGCCGCGGATGGTCGCGCTCACCACCGCGGACGTCCGTGACCTCGCCCACGTCGAGGTGCGCGTCGCCGACGCGGGCGCCCCCGGTCTGGCCCCCGCGTCGTACGACGTGATCGCCTCGTCGCTGGTGCTGTTCTTCCTCCCGGACCCGGCCGCGGCGGTGCGCTCGTGGGCCGAGCTGCTCGTCGAGGGCGGTCGCCTGGGCGTCGCGACCTTCGGCCCGCAGGACGAGCGGTGGAAGCAGGTCGACGCGCTGTTCACGCCCTACCTGCCCCCGGCGATGCTCGACGCCCGCACCAGCGGGCAGCGCGGGCCGTTCGCCAGCGACGAGGGGGTCGAGCAGCTCCTGCGCGACGCGGGGCTCATCGACGTCCGGACCGCGCACCGCACGGTCGAGGCCGGGTTCAGCGGACCCGAGCAGTGGCTGGAGTTCTCGTGGTCGCACGGCCAGCGCGCCATGTGGGAGGCCGTCCCCGTCGAGGAGCAGGCGACCGTCGCGCGCCAGGCGACCGGGCTTCTCGAGGGCTTCGTCGACCGCGACGGGCACCTCGGCTTCAGCCAGGGCGTCAGGTGCACCCTCGGCCATCGCTGAGGCCTTCCCACCGCGCGCGCCGGAGGTCGACCCGCTCACCCAGCAGCGGGCAGCCCTCCGCCGCCAGCAGCCGCAGCGCCTCCTGCACGTGCGGCTCCGCCGGGCGGCCCGAGGCCTGCACGACGCGCTGCCACGGCACCTCGCGGCCGTGGTCGGCCAGCACCGTTCCGACGTTGCGCGGCGACCCGCGGCCGACGAGCTCGGCGACATCGCCGTAGGTCATGACCTTGCCGGGCGGGATGCGGTCGACGGCGTCCAGGACCAGCCGGGCGTACGGCGTGGGCGGAGCGCCGGAGCGGGCGCGCACCGACAGCCCGGCGGAGGCGCTGGCGGGCCGACGGGTCATCTTCCCAGTGTGGGGTAGGTCGTCTGAGGGCCAACGCCCCAAAGATGCCGAGGACAGGGACAAGGTGAGCTGCGACCGGGTGCTGACCAGGGCGCTTCCCGCGGACGACGCCGTCCAGGTCACCCACCACCTGCACCTCGATCCGCTGCCCCGGATCGTGCGTCAGGCCCGGGACTTCGTGCGAGCGCACGCCCCCGACCTGCCGTCGGACACCGAGGACGTCCTGCTCCTGCTCACCTCGGAGCTGGTCACCAACGCGGTGCTGCACGCGCGCACGCCCCTCGAGGTCGGCGTGACCGTCACGCAGCGATCGGTCGTGGTCACCGTTCACGACCTCGACCTCACCCGGTCGGCCCAGCAGCCCTCTCCTGCTCGCGAAGGCGGCTGGGGGCTGGGCCTGACGACGGCCCTGGCACAGCAGAGCGCGATGGAGGTCCATGCCGAGGGCGGCAAGACGGCCTGGTTCAGCGTGCCGCGGGGCGCGATGCCCGATGTGTCGGACAACGCGGCAGCCCGCCCCTCGGTCCGGGCCTGCGCAGGGAACGGGGCAACGCCGTGAGCAGCGGAGGCACCCAGGCCACCGACGGGACACTGCTCGACGTCGGCCGCGACGGTCACGAGCGCGGGTTGTCGGTGCCGAAGCTCGCCACCGGGATCCCCGGCTTCGACCACGTCGCGATGGGCGGCCTGCCCGCCCGCCGGGCCACGGTGGTCGCCGGACAGGCCGGCAGCGCCAAGACGGTGCTCGCCGGGCAGTTCCTCGCCCAGGGCGTGCGCCGGGGCCAGCCCGGTGTGTTCGTCACGCTGGAGGAGCCGGCTGCCGACCTGCGTGCCAACCTGCTGACCTTGGGCTGGGATGTCGCGGCCTGGGAGGCGGCTGACGACTGGCGCTTCGTCGACGCCTCGCCGCTCGCCACCAGCCCCGGCGCCGCGCCGTACAGCCTGGAGACGCTCGCGGCCCAGATCGGCCACGCGGTCGACGCCACGGGCGCGGACCGGCTCGTGCTCGACAGCCTGAACGCGATGCTGTCCCTGCACCAGGACGCCGCGGCCGCCCGCCAGCTGCTGCGCTCGCTGATCACGAGTCTGCGGGCCATGGGCCTGACGGTGCTGCTGACGGTCGAGACGCCCGGTGACCCGGGAGGGACCCTGTCCCGCTACGGCGTCGAGGAGTTCGTCGGCCGACAACGTCGTGCTGCTGCGCAACGTGCACGAGGGCTCGTTCCGCCGGCGGACCCTCGAGGTCCTGAAGATGCGCGGTGCGATGCACCACAAGGGCGACGTCGCGTTCACGGTCCTGCCCGGTCGCGGCCTGATGGTCCTGCCGATCGGCGCGCCCGACCCGTCGCCGCAGGGCATGCACGAGCGGGTGTCAACCGGCAACGCCGGTATCGACGAGCTCGCCCAGGGCGGGCTGTTCCGCGGGACGAGCACGCTGGTCTCCGGCCCCACGGGCACCGGCAAGACCCTGATCGCCACGCAGTTCGCCGCCGAGGGGGCGGCACAGGGCGAGAAGGTGCTGCTCCTGGCCTACGAGGAGAACCGCGAGCAGGTCTACCGCAACGGCACCACCTTCGGGCACGACCTTCGGGCGTACGAGGAGCAGGGGCTGCTCACGCTCGTCTCGCTCTACCCCGAGGCGGCCTCCCTCGACGACCACCTGGTCGCGATCCGCGACCTGGTCGAGCGCCACTCCCCCGGCCGGCTGGTCGTCGGCAGCCTGTCGGCGCTGGAGCGGCTGGGCTCCGCGTCGGCCTACCGCGAGTTCGTCATCGGGCTGACCTCGTACGTCAAGCAGCTGGGGCTCGCCTCGCTGGTGACGGCCTCGTCGCCGCACCTGGTGAGCGGGACGTCCGTGACCGAGAGCCACATCTCGGGGCTGATCGACACGATCGTGGTACTGCGCTACGTCGAGGTCGACAGCGAGGTCACGCGCGGCATCCTGCTGCTGAAGATGCGCGGCAGCGGCCACGACCAGAAGATCCGCGAGCTCATCATCGAGGACGGGTCGATGGTCGTCGGCGAGCCGTTCAAGGGCCTCACCGGGATCCTGACCGGCCAGACCTCACCTCTGAGCTGAGTCCGACCAGCCCGCCCAGGGTGAGCGCCGCGCTGCCCCGCGCGTGACCGCCGGGGGCTCGGTCGCCGCCCATACCCGCCGCCAGCGCGCGCCCTCCGGAGCCGCGGTCAGCGGGCCGGTGCCCTCGACCGACCGGCGCATCGAGGCATACCAGTCGGTGGCGTCCTCGTCGCCGAGCCGGCCCACCTCGACGGCGATCCGGGCGGTGAAGCCGGCCGCGTCCTCGTCCGCCGCCGGCCGGATCGGCTGTCCGTAGCGCACCCGCACCGGCGGCCGACCCGGCACCGGCCACCCGCGACCGCGCGGCATCGCCGGGAACGAGCCGCGGATCGCGATCGGCACGACCGGGACGCGGCCGGCCATCGCGAGAAGCGCTGCGCCTCGACGGAACTCACCGGCCCAGCCGTCGGAGGACCGGGTCCCCTCGGGGAACACCAGCACGCTCCAGCCCTCGAGCAGCAGGTCGGTGGCCAGGGTCGTGCCGGACGCACCACCGCCGCGGCGCTCCATCGGGAAGGTCGAGAACGCCATCGTGGAGCCGATCCCGCGCGCCCAGGTGTCGAAGAAGTAGTCCGACGCCGCGGCCACCGCGACCTGGCGGCGCCACCGCTCGGGCAGCGTCGTGAGGATCAGCGGCGCGTCGAGGTGGGAGGAGTGGTTCGCGACGAAGACCACCGGCCCGCGCAGGTCGCGCAGCACCTCGGTGCCGGTCGTGCGCACCGCCACCTGCGAGCGCACGAGCGGGGCCAGCCCGACCCGCTGCACGGCCGTGCGGACGGCCACCGCGGCCGGCGAGCGGGCCCAGGTCGTCGGGAACTCGCGGGCCTCGAGCGCCGGCCGGTGCGCCTGCGCCGACGCCGGCACCAGCGGGGTCCTGCCCCAGCGCCAGCCGCGCGAGACGGTGCGCAGGTCCTGGCGCAGGCTCACCGGACGTCCGCGATCGCGAAGGGCGGCGAGTGCAGGTAGGTGATCGACGGCGAGCGCCCGACGGTGCCGCCGGCCATCTCCAGGGCGTCCTGCAGCGTCGAGGCGGCCCGGAAGCCCATCCGCCCGACAGTGCGCCGGTCGGCGCCGACCCAGATGACGTCGCCGAGGTGCTCCATGGCGTGCGCCCCCCAGTACCACATGTAGAACGGGTGGACGCCGTGGTAGGCGTAGGAGGTCCGGTAGAGGTGGACGTACCAGGGGTCGGTCGCGTACTGCTGCTCGAACTTCGCCTCGATGGTCGCCGGGTCGGTCGACTCCGACAGCACCTCCTCGAAGAAGTCGACGTAGCTCGGGTGGTGCAGCTGCGAGAACTCCCACGGCACGGGGTGATAGAGGATCATGGCGCCACCCGGCCGCACCAGCGGCTTGTTGCGGTACATGTTGAAGAAGTAGCCCATCCCCAGGCACATCGCGAGGATGGGGTTGAGCGTGCTGTTGACGTTGTACGGCCCGACGTACGGGACGCCGACGACCAGCACGTCGCTCTGCCCGTCGACCTCGACCAGCTGCTGGCGGTGGACGTTCTCCAGCGTCAGCGCGTGCACCGGGTCGGTGGCGCCGGCCTGCACCGACGTCACGCCGTACGGCGCCTCCATCGAGCGGAACAGGCGGCTGCGCACCTTGGCGGGGGCGATGTCCAGGCCGCGCTTCACGGCCAGCATCGTCGCCTGGTCGCGGGTCGACCACTCCCACTCGCGCTTCATCATGAAGCGGTACTGCGACGGGAACGCGTCGTTGTTGAGCGTCGTCTCGATGTGGAAGATCTTGACGTGCTCCTTGACCACCTCACCCATGCGCGCGGCCGAGCCGTGCAGCGCCGACTTGGGCGGGTCCATGTAGCTCTTCGAGTGCAGCATCGTGTGCACGTTGTGGTGGTGCCGCAGGCTCTTGTAGGACGCGAGACCGATCGGCACCGACTTGTGGCCGCCGTCCATCGCCACGATGTTGATGTTGACGTAGATCAGCAGGTCGGACTCGGCGGCCCGCCGGTTGATCTCCACGTCCTCGCCGTGGTCGGTCGTCCCGAGGTGGAGCAGGTTGTCGCGGTCCTCGGCGTCGTGGTTGGT
>Ga0105047_10013669_pt1 | contig 12947 bp, 14 predicted proteins | sample MAT04_FD_78384 | JGI IMG/M metagenome (GOLD analysis project Ga0105047, IMG submission 78384) | Freshwater microbial communities from Lake Fryxell liftoff mats and glacier meltwater in Antarctica - MAT-04 (megahit assembly) | ecosystem: Environmental > Aquatic > Freshwater > Ice > Liftoff... | reverse complement strand
TCCACACTTTCACACCAATAATACCCATCGTCGTCGCCGACTCGGCCAGGCCGTAATCGATATGACGACGAAGTGTCGATAAGGGAATCGATCCTCGACTCGCCTTTTCCTGACGCGACATTTCGGCACCGCCCAAACGCCCCGACATCTGAATTTTTACACCATAAACACCCGAGCTCATTACTTCATCAAGCGTTTTCTTGATGGCGCGACGGAAACTTCCTCGCTTCTGCAGCTGCTGGGCAATCTTCATCGCAACCAGTTTTGCGTTGCGGTTCGGATTCGTAATTTCGACGATTTTCACATCCATCCGGCGACCAGTCAGATCTTCGAGCTCCGCCTTAAGCTTATCGACCTCCTGGCCCTTACGCCCAATAATCACACCTGGACGAGCCGTATGCATGTGGACCACCACCTGGTCTCTGGTCCGCTCGATTTCAACTCGCGCAATTTCCGCAAACGCATACTTTGTCGCCACGAATTTCCGGATCTTCTGATCTTCCAGGAGCAGATCACCAAATTCACGCTTTGATGCATACCAGCGGCTGCGCCAAGTCTCCATGACTCCGACACGAAACCCGGTTGGCCTGACTTTCTGACCCATAACACGAACCCTGCTTCAAGCAAACCGTTTATGAAATACCTAATTCCGGAGCATCCACAGCCACATGGATGTGAGCCGTACGACGACGAATCAAATTCGCCATGCCGCGCGCTCGAGCGTGAACACGTTTGAACATCGGACCGCCATCCACCCGCGCCTCGGAGATCTTCAATCGATCCGGATTGCGAACGCCGCGGTCCTCCGCATTTGCGATCGCGCTCTTCAGAACACGTTCAATAAACCGTGCACCGCGGTTTGGTTCGTACGCCAGCGCACTCAAACCTTGCTCCGCAGACATCCCACGGATCATATCCGCGAACGGACGGACCTTTGTAGGCGAAATTCTTGCAAACTGATGTGAGGCACGTACTGACGCCATAACTACTTCTTACCTTTTGAACCGTGCCCACGAAAGGTCCGGGTGGCGGAAAATTCGCCCAATTTATGCCCAACCATATCTTCTGTCACGTACACACTCATGTGCATGCGACCATTGTGAACAAGGAATGTGTGACCAACGAATTCTGGTGAAATCGTACAACGACGAGCCCAGGTCTTCACAGGCTCCTTGCGTCCGGCTGAATTCAGCTTTTCAACTTTCTCAAGCAGACGAGGGTCAACAAAAGGACCCTTTTTCAACGAGCGACCCATTCAAACACCCTTCCAAAAACCTTACAACTTGACCTCACCATAACGCACTGAACGCCGACGCCGAATGATGGCCTTGGCCGACGCTTTCTTACGATTTCTCGTGCGCCCGCCTTTCGCCAACTTACCGGTCGGACTACACGGATGACGGCCACCTGAATTTCTACCCTCACCACCACCCATCGGATGCGCGGTCGGATTCATGGCCGTACCACGAACTCGGGGACGAATTCCCTTCCAGCGATTACGACCGGCCTTGCCGATCACAATGCTGCTGTGTTCTGAATTTCCAATCACCCCGATCGTCGCGCGGCAGGAGCCTGGCAATCGACGAACTTCACCACTTGGCAATGTCACTTGTGCCCAGCGACCTTCGCGAGCATTCAAGGTCGCTCCGACGCCAGCACTTCGACACAACTGACCGCCACGCCCCGGTTGCATTTCAATATTATGAACTCTGGTTCCGGCAGGAATTGATCCCAGCAACATGCAATTGCCGATGTTCGGTTCCAGATTCGTGCCACTTTCAACAACCATTCCGGCCTTCAATCCTTCGGGTGCCAGAATATATCGTTTTTCACCATCCGCGTACTGCACCAGAGCGATGCGGCTACTGCGGTTCGGATCGTATTCAATGTGAGTCACAGTGCCACGTACGCCGTCTTTGTCCCGCTTGAAGTCAATCTTGCGATACAGGCGCTTGTGCCCGCCACCACGATGCAATGCCGTGATTTTTCCCTGGTTGTTACGACCGCCCTTTTTCTTAGCGCGAATCGTCAACTCTTTTTCCGGGCGTTTCTTCTTGTCAGTGATTTCGGCAAAATCACTGACCGAAGCACCACGGCGACCTGGCGTAACTGGTTTGTAAAATCGAATCCCCATGACACCCGCTCACATCCACACGACTAAAATCTTTCAGACCTCGACGCCAATCCTAGAAGAACGCAATTCGATCTTCGTCGTGCAGCTTGACCACTGCCTTTTTCCATGATTTGGTATGTCCGACCACCATCTTGTGGCGGCGCGGCTTGCCTACTCGAGTCTGCGTCCGCACAGCTACCACGCGGACATCCCAAAGCTGCTGTACAGCCGCCTTGATGTCTGTCTTGGTCGCGAGCGGATGCACCTCAAATGAGTATGCATTGAGCTTCTCAGACAGGTGCGTACCTTTTTCAGTCACCAACGGTCGACGAATGACCTGATGCGCTGCGAGCGTGACACCACTTACTACAAATGAACTCATTGAATCACCCAAACCTGAACTCAACCTGCTAACAACTCGTTACGCATTGCGACCAAGAAGTCGATCCATTTCGGCAACCGTGATCACCAGGTGGCGCTGACGCAATAGCGTGTATGCGTTCAGATCTGAACCCGGAAGGATCACGACACCTTTAATATTTCGAGCCGACTTCCAAACATTTGTATTCAGACCTTCGGTCGTCAGCAAAACTGACTGTCCAGCCAGACCAACTGCGTTCAGGAATCCCGCCACAGTTTTTGTTTTAGGCTCCGAACACTGCCAGCTGTTCAACATCACAGCCTGTGAATCCTGAAACTTGCTGAGCAATGCCATTCGCATGGCCTTACGAACCGCCTTCTTAGGCATCCGATAATAATAGTCTCGAGGCTTCTTTGCGAAAGCATGACCGCCACCGCGACGCACGGGCGTACGAATCGCTCCGGCACGAGCACGGCCAGTACCCTTTTGCTTGAACAGCTTGCGAGTACTGCCGGACACCATGCCGCGTGATTTTGTCTGCACTTCGCCGACACGGCGATTTGCGTTGTACATCACGACCGCGTCGTGCAGCAACTGATTGCAAATGACGTCAGAAATCTCTGACGGCTCAAAAGCATAAGTGCCACACTCAGCACCAGCCATATCTCGAACAGGAACGGAAATCATGAAATCACCGACCAATATCAAATACGATTCTTGACGGAACGACGCACCACCACAAACCCACCGGTTGGACCAGGGACCGCACCCCGCACCAGCAATACATTCGACTCGCCATCGATCCGCACAAGCCTCAAATTCTTGGATGTTACACGTTCACAACCATAATGGCCCGGCATCTTAGTTCCGGCCAATACTCTTGAGGGGTCCGCACTCTGACCGATCGAACCACCACGCCGATGGACTCGCTTTGCACCGTGACTTGCCGGCATACCATGGAAGTTGTGTCTTTTCATCACGCCCGTGAAACCGCGACCCAGAGAAACACCGATCACATCGACAAACTTCAGGCCTTCCAGCATCGTCGGCCCGACAACCTGACCAACCTCAAACCCGTGAGCTGCATCTTTGCAACGAAACTCACGCACGAAACGCTTCGGTTCACACTCGGCCTTCGCAATCGCAGCCACTCCGGCCATGCTGCGAGACTGCTGGCGGCGACCACTCAACACCGCGACATGACCGCGAACAGAACGAGAAGACTTTGCCCGAGAGCGATCACCGAATCCGATCTGCACTGCGTCGTAGCCATCCCGATCCATCGAGCGAACTTGAAGCACAACGCACGGGCCAGCCTCAATAACCGTCACAGGCACAATAACGCCATCAGCGTCATAGACCTGAGTCATTCCAATTTTTCGACCAAGCAATCCGACAGACATAGCTCTGCACCCGCGAGCAGAAAATAGAAAAAGACAGACTTAGACAGTCCGCCAGAATAAGACGACACCAATCGCGATCAACCAAAACTAGGCCGTAGCGGTCGCTTTGATTTTGATATCAACCCCAGCAGGCAACGAGAGCTTGTTCAAAGCATCCACCGTTTTCCCAGTGGGCTGAATAATGTCGATCAGCCGCTTATGCGTCCGAATTTCGAACTGCTCACGTGACTTCTTGTCAATGTGAGGACTTCGGAGAACCGTATACCGCTCTATTCGAGTCGGCAACGGAACCGGACCATGAACAATTGCCCCGGTACGTTTTGCAGTATCGACGATTTCCGCTGCAGACTGATCCAGCACGGAGTGGTCATACGCTTCCATCCGAATCCGGATACATTCTTCTGCACCAGCCACCGCAAACCACCTTGAGCAAACAAGTTACGTAAAACGAAACAACCCCCGAAAAACGGGGAATCGGGGATTCTAAAGTTCGTCAGCGATTCTGTCAATCAACAGCCACGAGAAATCACGTACTTCGACAGAACGTCTCTGAAACTGCAATCACATCATATGTTCCACAGCATTAGATGGAGCAATTTCATAGCGGCATGGCTGCATCGAGTACGATGCCCGACCTTGAGAAAGACTGCGGATCTGATTTGAATAGCCGAACATTTCCACCAATGGTGCTTCACATTCAAGCACGCACAAGTCCCCGCGCCGGTACGAATTCATAATCACCGCACGCCGAGAATTCAAATCCGACTGGATATTCCCGAGGAAATCCTCAGGTGTCACAACTTCCAGGGACATGATCGGCTCAAGGATCACCATTTTACCGTCGCTCAGTACCTTGCGAAATGCATCCGCTGCTGCCATCCGAATGGCGACCTCGTTGCTTTCGCCTTCCCGATAACTCGCCGACGTGATCGTCAGGCTAAGCCCCATGATAGGGTTTCCGTAAACCCCGCCACCTTCCGCTTCTTTCTGAATTGACTCAAGCAGGATCTGCAGTGATGGCTTCGGCATCGTTTCCGGTGCCAGCCGATGTCCCACGGTGATCCCGGTCGTGCCATCTTTGATTTCCCGCGCGAGCAACGAAACGCCGAAACCAATCACACCGGACGGCAGATGCTTCGAAAAATCAATGTTTACGCTGATCTCGCCCGTCAATCGTTCACGATAGCTGACTCGGGGTTTATGGAATCGCACCTTCAAATTGAAATCACGCTCCATTCGGTGGCGAATGACTTCCAGATGCAATTCACCCATTCCACTGATGATCGTCTGTCCGGTTTCGGCATTGGATTTGACGTGAAATGTCGGGTCCTGACGCTCCAGCCGCTTCAGCGTTTCATCCAGTTTCTTGCGGTCATTGCTTGATTCAGGCTCAATCGCTACCGAAATCACTGTCTCCGGAAACACAATGGATTCCAGTGCAATTGGCGACTGAGCGTCGCATAACGTGTCGCCCGTCGCAGAATCCCGCGGTCCAATAATTCCGCAAATGTCTCCTGTTTCGACTTTTTCTACCTTTTGTCGCGAATCTGACTGAATGTGCCATAGCTGCGTGACCATCTCCTTTTTACCGGTACGCGGGTTTAACAGCTTGGAGTTTCCGGTCAGGACCCCGGAATAAACACGCGCAAAATACAGATCTCCATGAGATTCCGCCTGTACCTTAAATAACAGCACACAGACAGGTTCATCCACCGAAGGCTTGCGAAGTGCCGTTTGGCCTGCCTGTTTTCCTGACGGAATCTGGCCTTCCACAGGGGGGCGATCGAGCGGGCTTGGCAGAAAGTCGCGGACGCCATCAAGCACTGGCTGTACGCCGATATAGTCGAGCGAAGCTCCGCAGAATACGGGGTGCAAAGTTCCGCTGAGCGTGGCCTTTCGGATCGCAGAAATCAAGACATCGTGCGGAACAGAATCGCTTTCCATGCAGGCCGCCATGACGTCGTCATCGATTTCTGACAAGACGTCGTACAGTTCCGACCGCCACAAAATGGCGTCTTCCGTATACTGCTCCGGAATCTCTTCCACCCGGAATTCCAGACCACGGGATTCCGTGTCCCAGTACATGGCTTTCATTGTCAGAAGATCGATCACACCCGTGAATCCATCGGTGTTTGTCGTCGGCCCGGCTCCGATTGGAATCTGTAACGGCAGCGTCTGGCACTTCAAACGGTCGCGAATCTGATTCAGAACGCGGTCAAAACTCGCTCCAATGCGGTCCATTTTGTTAATAAAACAAATCCGTGGCACGCCGTATTTCGTGGCTTGCCGCCAAACGGTTTCGCTTTGAGCCTCGACCCCCTCGACTGCGCTAAAAATGACGACTGCCCCGTCCAGCACTCGCAGACTGCGTTCGACTTCCGCTGTGAAATCCACATGTCCCGGCGTGTCGATGATATTGATCGTGCAGCCTTTCCACGAACAAGTCACCGCTGCCGAATAGATCGTGATTCCTCGCTGCGCTTCTTCGGGGTCGGAATCGGTCTCGGTCGTTCCGTCATCGACGTTCCCCATCCGGTGCGAAGCCCCGGTGTAGTAAAGGATTCGCTCAGTCGTTGTCGTCTTTCCGGCATCAATATGAGCGATAATGCCAATGTTTCTGATAGTTTCAATGGGACGAGACATGATCAGGAATGACCGTCAAAAGGAATGTTCCAGGAATCGCCCGACCTCAAAAACCGGCGCGATATTTCCAACAGCAGACAATTTGCCGCGAACATTATCAGCTTCATCACTCGTCTGCCAGGCGTTCCAGAATCTCTGGCGATTGTCTGATCGCGAGTATGGCGTGGTGCAGGCGGGACTTGACCGTTCCCAGCGGGACATCCAGAGCGGCAGCGATTTCGGGCTGAGTCATCTCATCGACAAACCGCATCAGCAGGATCTCGCGATGATCGTCCGACAAACCGGCAAGCGTTTGAGTCAACTCGTCGCGATTCGCAGTATCTGACGACGCTGCGTCAGTGATCAGTGACAGCGTTTCCTGATTGTCGCTCACTGACCGCATCCGTTTTCGCCGCGCGGCCAGTGCGAAATTCCTGACAGCCGGATACAGAAACGTCGTCAGCGCTGCGGTGAGTTGAAAACCGGGGAACTTTCGGACGAAATACGCGAACGTTTCCTGCAGCACGTCCAGCGCGTCTTCATGGTGCCCCGTGAACCGCATCGCCAGCCGCATCACCCAGTCGCGATGCCGAAAGTACAGCACGCCAAACGCCGCCCTGTCACCTAGATTCAGAGCTTCCACAAGCTGCAGGTCCGTCCAGTTGTCGTGCGGTGCCGGTGACATGTGGTGAGAATGTCCAATGATGAATTCACAATGACCAATGAAAAACGACGCTGCGATCGGTGAGTCGAATGCCGCTGTCCCAATAGCTTTTTGTTTTCAAGCAGGATCCACGACCCGGATGAGACTTCTCGGTGTTCGAAAAAGTTCCCGGATTCTTTGAACCAATGCGGCATACAGCGCACTTCATCAGGAGAGGAATCTTGAAACGGTGTGTGGAGTTGACCCATGTGTGTCAAATGCGTGATGGCTGGTACAACTGAAAAACGGGTGTGCGAAGGGTAACTTTATGAACGACGAAAGAGAATCTGACGATGCCGAAAATGGACTTCCGGACTCAATCAGAGCGGCGTTAAAAAATCGCTATGGGCCGATTGCGGATGTGTCGTCTGAGATCGATAACGCCATTCTGGCCGATGCGCGGCGGCACTTTGAACAGCATGGACCTGCGACTCTGCGACCGGCAGGACGACGCCGAATTTCTGCATGGCAGTGGACTGCGATCGCATCAACGGCGGCCGCAGCCTGCATGATGCTTTTTGCTTTGAGACCGCAGCAGCAGAATTCGGAAAATGACACGATCGCCAAATCGGATGCCTCAATGGTGAATGATGATCTCCGCCGCGATGTGGATCTGAACGGGCGAGTGGACATTCTGGACGCATTCGCGATGGCTCGACAGTTCCGGGACGGAAGTGCAGAACCTCGAGACTTCAATCACGACGGGCGATTTGATCAGCTGGATATTGAAATTGTGGCGCGGGAAGCCGTCAAGTTGTAGTTTCCAAATCAAACGAATCGGCGAGCGGCAGGGCGTCAGCCCTCCGTGGATTCAGAGAACATGGAGCAAGGATTGGGCGACAATCGCAGAACTCGGAGGGCTGACGCCCAACCGCTCGCCTGATGTAGACACCCCGCTCTTGAAGGAATTATCCAATGAATACCAATGAACCAACCCACTCCCAAAGCTGCTCACGCCGCCTTCACATCCCGTTGTGCTGGGCGTTGCTGATTGCGTTTGATGTCAGCCTGATGGCATTGACGTATGCTCAGGAAGGCAACGCGGGTACGGCTGATCCGCCGGTGCAGAGCGTCGAGACAGAAATTCCGGGGCCGGATGATGTTGCGGCGGATGTCAGCCGGTTTGAAGCGATCGATGTGTTTGTGGATTCCGGCAACCAGCGATTGGCCGCATGGCAACTGCAAGTCAAAAGCACGGCCAATGACGTGCAGATCGCGGGCATCGAAGGCGGTGAACATCCGGCGTTTGCCGAGCCTCCGTATTACGATAAGCGGGCAATGAACAGCAATCGCGTCATCATCGCGGCCTTCAGCACAGGCGAGAATCTGCCCAGCGGACGCAGTCGCGTCGCCCGCATTCACGTGCAGGTCCGTGGCTCCGGGGCCCGCACATGGTTGTCCGAACTGACGACTTCGGCCACGACGGATGGCACAAGAATTCCCGCTGAGATATCGCTTGTGAAAGTGGCGGGATAGGGCGATGCGTCGCCAATTTCAAATCTCAAATTTCAAATCTCAAATACGACAGTTCAACGACTGTTGAATCATCGAAAGGTAATACTCATGGACATACTTCGATCTCGAATCAGCGCCGTGCTGATGTTGTGTGTGGCGGCGACGATGTGTGCGGTGCAATTGGGTTGTGGTTCCGAACAACCCACTACCGATAGTGCTCCAAGCTCGATGCCTGTGAATTCGAAAACGTCTGCTCCGGCCCTGGACGGAAACGTTTTCGAAGATGCATTAGAAAGTTTAGCAACTGGAGGTGCTTCCGCTCGCCAACGGGGAAGCGTATTGACGAGTCCAAGGCAACGTTTTCCAGGCGATGGAAGTTCACCTCGTCCAGCAGTCGTCCGTGCCACGTTCGAACTCATGCCGGGCGAAGAATTATGGGTCATTGCAAAAGGCATTGATCCGGCAGTTCCCACGAATGAAGAAATGCCGCCGGGTTGTGGAGCCTTGATGGCCAAGTCGCCGGACGAGGAAAAGGAAGTTCCCGTGCCGCTCAAGCACACAGCCGTTGTCGGAAATATCGACGGCTATATCGCCACCGTGGATGTGACGCAGCAGTTTCAGAATCCGTACAACTCAAAAATCGAAGCGGTCTACGTCTTCCCTTTGCCCGACAATGCGGCCGTGAGCGAATTCGTGATGACGGTTGGCGAACGCAAAATCCGTGGCATCATTCGTGAACGTGAAGAAGCGGAAAAAATCTACAACGACGCACGAGCCCAGGGACATGTTGCATCCTTGCTGACTCAGGAACGCCCGAACATCTTCACACAGAAAGTTGCCAACATCGAACCGGGCAAGCAGATCGACATTAATATTCGCTACTTCAGCACGCTGCAGTATGACGACGGAGCCTACGAATTCGTGTTTCCGATGGTTGTGGGCCCGCGTTACAACCCGCCCGTCACAACTGACGGCATCGGAGCCGTAGGGCGTGGAAATCAAGGCGCCAGTGGTCAATCCACCGAAGTCCAGTACCTGACTCCCGGAGAACGCAGCGGCCATGATGTATCGCTCAGTCTGAACATCAGCGCCGGCGTGAATATCGAATCTGTCCGCAGTATCAATCACGACGTGGCAGTGAAAGATGTGACCGGAACAGAACGCAGCGTGACTTTGTCGGCCAGCGATTCCATCCCAAACAAAGACTTCGTTTTGCGATATCGGGTTGCCGGCGACAAGATCAAGACCGCCATGATGACGCACAAGGATGATCATGGTCAGTACTTCACCATGATGCTGTATCCACCGGCGGAACTGAAGAAGGTTCGGCGGAGCCCGATGGAAATGGTGTTCGTACTGGATTGTTCGGGCAGCATGAATGGTCGCCCGATTGACCAGGCTCGTGCGGCAATAGCCCATGCTGTGCAGTCACTCACGCCACGCGATACGTTTCAGATCATCAACTTCAGTTCCACGGCGTCTCAGCTGGGTGAAGCGCCTGTCATCGCGACTCCACAGAATATCCAGAAGGGTCTGACGTATCTGAACTCGCTCAACGGCCAGGGCGGGACGGAGATGATTCAGGGCCTCAAAGCGGCATTGGATTTTCCTCACGACGAAGGTCGCTTCCGCCTTGTGTCATTCATGACGGACGGCTACATCGGCAATGATCACGATATTCTGAATGCGTTGTCTGACAAGCTGGGTGATTCTCGAATCTTCAGTTTCGGTGTCGGCCAGTCGCCTAATCGATTCCTGATGGACCGCATGGCTCTGATCGGACGCGGTGCCGTGGCTTATCTGAGTCTGAACGATGATCCAGTCGAGATTATGAATCGATTCAACGAACGCATCAGCCATCCGGCGATGACCGATCTGTCGATCAACTGGGGCAACATGAACGTGACCGACGTGTATCCTCAGATTTTGCCCGACCTGATCGTGGGACGTCCGGTTGTCGTCACCGGGCGATTTACGGGTGAACCGAGTTCCGTGAAAGTCGGGGGACGTCAGGGAATGCAGCCCGCCTCCTTTACAGTTGCCGTCGATCCAGCCGATGCGACAAAGGAACACAAGGGAATCGCGTCTGTGTGGGCTCGGCTGAAGATCATGGACCTGATGACGCAGTTCTCACGGACACCCGATCAGGCTGAGGAACTCCGTCAGACGGTGACACAGACGGCTCTGGAATACAGCCTGATGTCTACTTTCACGGCCTTTGTGGCTGTGGATTCCATGAGCAAGACCGAAGGAGAATTCGGGACAACGGTCGCGGTCCCGGTGAACGTCCCGGAAGGCGTGAAGTATGAAACGACGGTGGAGAATTGATGGAATTGAATGTGCCCGCAAAATGCGGTGTGCAAACTACAGCGTAATGGGTTAGAATTCCCTCCGTTCGTCAACGTCTCGGAGAATTTTCATGGCATCCGTCATTTCGCCACCGGATTCGACTTCACCGCAAGCCACGATATCGCCATCTACCACGATGTCGCAACAGAAATCGGAATTGTCGCAGAAAATGATTTTGCCATCGAGCCCCATCGTTCGGCACCGGTTTACCATTGAGCAGTATCACGACATCATTGATCAAGGAATCTTCGCTGAAGATGAACCGATCGAATTGATTCGAGGAGAGATCGTCAGAAAAATGCCGATTGGAAATCCCCACGCTGCTACTGTCAATATCTTGACGCGCCTGTTGCCAAAACTCATTCCCGACATCGCAATGATTAGTATCCAAAACCCGGTTTTGCTGTCAGACAGTGAACCCGAACCCGACGTTGCGATCCTCAACTTCTGCGATGACTTGTATGCATCGCGTCGCCCCGTTGCTCAGGATGTGCTGCTCCTGATTGAAGTTGCAGATTCATCTCTGGCATACGATCGCGACGTCAAAGGACCGATTTATGCCGAAGCAGGCGTCCGCGAATACTGGATTGTGAATCTGATGAATTCGACGGTCGAAGTCTACCGTGATCCTCAATCCGATGGTCGTTTTGCGACGGTCACGACGGCGGTGTCCGGCGAGATTCTGACGCCGCTGCTGCTCAGTGGTCTTTCAGTTTCGGTTGACGAAATTCTGGGGCTGACTCAGACGCAGCGTGTTTGAAATTGTTTCGGATTCAATGTCCTTTGGAGGCCAGCCGTGTCACTTGCCGCAATTGATCCAGCGGTTACCCAGCCTCAGCCGGGCACTCGGGTACCCGCCCGATTCTCGGTCGTGCAGTTCGATGCGATGATCGACATTCCGCATCGATCACTGATTGTTCATCTCGACCCGGTGGCAGGGCGTTATCGCAGAGTGCAGACGTTTGCCGAACATGAGCTCGTAAGTTCGCAATCCGTGACCGACGTTTCGCTGTCGGTCAGCCGGTTGTTCCGCTAAGGTTCGATCGGAAAATAAGTGTCGCCTTTCGCTCCGCGAAAGTTGCGAATACGCTGCTTTCGCGGAGCGAAAGGCGACTATAAAAAGCCGAGCGGTCCTAACTGGCATTTTCATCGATCTGCCGTGCGTTGATTCTGTTGTAAAGGCTGTCCCAGTCGATCAGCGTGATCTGAGTCTGCCAGACGTCTCCGCGTCGAAGGTCGTCGATCTCATTATTCTGTGATTCGAGTGTGATGACCTGAATTGCCTGATCGGTGCCGTCGATTGTGCCTGTCACTGACTTTCCGTATTCGTATCGAGGATCGGAGACCGTTACGCCCATCAATGAAGTGACTCGGTCGATCAAAATGGCTGCTTCGAAGATCTGATCGGCTGCGTTGGAGACAATATCCCCCCGCGCGTTTCCGTGTCGCGGTGCGGCGTTCAAGGTTACGACAAGCTCGAGCAGGTCGGACGACATTTCCTGAATCGCTGATTCAACCGACTCTTCTTCGTCGGATTCAAGCGATTCAGAAGCTGTGGCTGGCGGTGCAAGCGATGTGTTCGACTTGCTCGGAAAAGATGCATTGCTGTCGGAGGAAGTCATCAGCGGTGCGTCTGTCAGATTCCTGAGAAACGAAACGGGCACGACCTGGAGAGGCTGCGTTTTGGACCAGTCTGGAAACGCAGGGATATCAATGCGCACGGTGGCCGTCCATTGGATCTTGTTGTCCGACAGCTCAAGGCTGAAGGCATCCGTCGGCGGGAATGCAAAAGTGAATTCTTCGGAAACCAGTTCGCCTGCCGCCAGCATGTCGTTGGCGCGAACATCCAGTTTCTGTTCCAGAATCTTGTGCGTGTGGGTTGTCGCTTTCGTTCCGCTGCCGGAGGTGGCGGTTTCTTTTCCCAGCAGTGTTAGTCCGATG
>Ga0105047_10013668_pt1 | contig 12948 bp, 10 predicted proteins | sample MAT04_FD_78384 | JGI IMG/M metagenome (GOLD analysis project Ga0105047, IMG submission 78384) | Freshwater microbial communities from Lake Fryxell liftoff mats and glacier meltwater in Antarctica - MAT-04 (megahit assembly) | ecosystem: Environmental > Aquatic > Freshwater > Ice > Liftoff... | reverse complement strand
GTCCTTGAGGAACGCGCGCGCGATGGCCAGCCTCTGGCGCTGGCCGCCGGACAGGCGGATGCCGTTCTCGCCGACCAGCGTGTCGTAGCCGTCGGCCATGCGCAGGATGAACTCGTGCGCGCTCGCGGCCTTCGCCGCCTCGATCACCGTATCGCGCGAGCAGGCGGCCATGTCGCCATAGGCGATGTTGGCCGCCACGGTGTCGTTGAACAGCGTCACGTCCTGACTGACCAGCGCGATGTTTCGGCGCAGGCTCGCGAGCGTGAAGCCTGCGCCATCACGCTCGTCGAACAGGATGCGTCCACCGCCCGGCGAGTGAAAGCGCGGAATCAGATTGGCGATGGTGGTCTTGCCACCGCCCGAGGTGCCGACCAGTGCCACCGTCTCGCCCGGGGCCAGCGCGAAGGAAACGTCGGTCAGCGCCGGGCGTACGGTCGCCACCGTTCCCGGGTAGCTGAAGCTGACCGACTCGAAGCGCAGGGCGCCGGCAAGGCGTCCGGCATCGATACGCCCAGTATCCGGTTCCGGCAGCGTATCGATCATCTCGAACACGGTCTGTGCCGCCGCGAGTCCTTTCTGTATGTGCTCGTTGATGCTGGTCAGGCGTTTCAATGGCGCGGTGAGCAGCAGCATCGCGGTGACGAAGGCGATGAAGCCACCCACCGTGGTCTGGTCCTGCAACGCGCGCTCGGCGGCCACCCAGACCACCGCCGAGACCGCGAACGCCGCGATCAGCTGCACGATCGGCACGTTCGATGCCCCGACGATCACCTGCTTCATCGTGTAGCGGCGCATCCGGTTGCTCACGTCGCTGAACCGCACGCGCTCTAACGCCTGCCCGCCGAACACCTTGACGACCTTCTGGTTGTCGACGCTCTCCTGCAGCACATGGGTGATGTCGCCCATCGTGCGCTGCGAGGCCAGGCTGATTGCACGTAGCCGCCGGCTGACCATGCGCACGATCCAGGCGATCAACGGCGCCATCGCGAGCACGATCAGGGTCAGCACCCAGTCGAGCCAGAGCAGGACACCGATCAGCGCAATCAGCGACACCCCGTCCTTGACCAGGATGGTCAGCGCATCGGTGGCCGCGGTGGTGACCTGGGCTGCATCATAGGTCACCCGCGAGATCAGGTTGCCGCTCGGATGCTGCTCGTAGAAGCCGGTGGGCAGGCGCACCAGGTTGTCGAACATCCTGTTGCGCAGGTCCATCACCACCCGGCTGCCGACATACTGGGTGCAGTAGGTCATGGTGAAGGTGGCAGCACCCCGGATGGCGAACAGACCGATCAGCAGCAGCGGGATCCTCTTGATCCAGGCCGGATCGCGTTCGACGAAGGTGCCGTCCAGGATCGGCTTCATCATCGCCGGCAGCGCGGCCTCGGTGCCGGCGACCAGGATCATCGCCACGATCGCCGCGGCGAACACCCAGGCGTAGGGCTTGACGAAACCGAGCAGGCGGCGGTACAGGGCGACGCTGTCGGCGGGCGGAGCGTTTGCGGCAGATTCCTTCGTAGCAGCCACGGCAGAGAGGCAAGCCCATGGACCAGCCCCGGATGCGCCCGACGGGTAGCCGGGCGAAGGGTGGATTATGCCCGACCCCGGATCGCCGTCCGCACGCCTGCGCACAGCGATCCGTGTGCAGCCCGATCAATTCTACTGGAACCGGTAACGGACAGTCGCCAGCAGCGTGCGCCCGGGCAGCGGATACGCGTTGTAGCGATCCGGCGTAAACGCCGAGGTCGAGCGCACTGCGTAGTTGAAGTAGTTGCGGTCGAACAGATTGTTCACGGCAACGGCAAACTGCCAGCCACCATGGTCATAGGCGCCGCGCAGATCGACCAGGGTGTAAGCGGGAATCCGGGTGCCAAGCGTATTGCCTTCATCGTTGTCCATGAAAGCGGCCCCGACCCGGCGGGCATTGGCCGACAGGGTCAGGGCCTGCACTGGCGTCCATGCGCCTCCAACCACGAGCTGATAGTCCGGTACCAGCGGCACGGTGCGCCCGGTCAGCGCGATGTTGGTCTGGCTGAACGGCGGCGAGCCGGCCAGCACGCCCTCCTGGAAGCGGGCTCGCGTATAGGTATAAGCTGCGTTCAGACGCAGCGTACGCGCGGCCTGCCAGTGCCCGCCCAGTTCCAGGCCTTCTCGCCGCAACGAAGGCAGGTTGGTGTTGCCCACACCGGAGGTGAACGGGTCGAGCCGGATCTCGTCATCGACGTCCATCCGATAGAGCGCCAGCCGCGCCGCCGCGCCTGGCCTGCTGTAGTCGAGTGCGATCTCGCCGCCGGTGGAAGTCTGCGGCTTCAGGAACTTGTACTGCCGGCTGAACGTGGGCGTAAAGCCATAGATTTCATCCACATTGGCGAAGCGGAAGCTGCGTCCGGCCTTGCCGATCAGCGCAAGTGAACTGGTCAGCGCCTGGCGCACACCCAGTTCCCAGGCATGCTGGTTGGTGGACTGCGCGCCCTGCTGTGCCGCCGAGCCGAAACCGGCGCCCGGCGCGGTCGGGTCGAACACATCGGTGGCGGAGATCTCGTAGCGCTCGCCGCGCAGCCCGGCGGTGAGCGTGGTGCCGGTGGGCATCGACACCGTGGTCGCCAGGTAGAGGGCCTTGTTGTCCTGCGCTGCGTCGACCGTATTCACCGGGCGCGCGATGTTCGCCTGTGAGTTGCTGCTCAGCAGGCGATAGTCCCAGCGATAGACGTCGACCCCGATCGTGGTCGAGGCGCTCGCACCGGCAAACAGGTGTGCGATCCGAAGCCTCGGGGTGAACGCCAGCACCGTGAGTTCGCGTTCCGAGTAATTGGGAAAGCCTCCGAAATCGAAGTACGCATCCTGAGTCTTGCTGCGCCAGCCCAGTCCGAGGTTGAACTCGCCGATGTCCAGTACGCGGTCGAAGTCCAGGCTGGCGCGCGCGCCATCGCGGGTGGCAAAGTCACGCGGGGTGGAAGTGCCACGCGGGTCGGTGACCACCTCGTTCACGCCGGCCGACGGCTGCACCCGGCGCGCGCCAGGCAACCGGCTGCTCTGACGATCCAGCCCGAAGCGCGCGGTCAGCGTGTTTACGCCGTCCCGCCAGCGCATGTCGGCCTGACCCACATCCTGCACATTGCGGCTGTTGGCGCGGTAGCCATCGGACTCGATGGTCGACCCGTAGAGGCGCAGCGCCAGCGGGCCGCTGCCGAAGTTGCCGGCGAGCGCTGCGGCACGGGTGGCCAGGCTGCCCATCTGCAGGGTCGCCTCGGCCGAACGCTCGCCGTCCCGCGGCAGGCGCGTAATCACGTTGATCACCCCGGCGGTGGCACCCGCACCGAACTGCACGGCGCCGCCACCACGCAGGATCTCGATCCGCTCGATCGCGCTGAGCGGCAGCGACGACCAGGCGACGCCGCCCAGATCGATGTCGTTCAATGGTCGGCCATCGACCAGTATCAGGGTGTTCTGCGCCGCCACCGAACCGAACCCGCGCAGGTCGACCGTGGCGCCGGAGGACCCGCCACCGAACAGTTCGCGCACCGCGATGCCGGGCTGCGTCGACAGCAGCTCGGGCACGGTCCGCGCGGCAGACCGGGCAATCTCGTCACGGGAAATCACGCCCAGATTGACCGGGCGCTCGCCGACCGGCTCGGCGAAACGGGTCGCAGTGACGACCACCTCGCGCAATGCGACAGGCTGGGCAGTGGACTGTGCCCAGGCAGACGACAGGCAAAGACAGTACATCGTCGCCGGCTTCGCAGCGGCGCGCAACAGGACGCGTAGCGTCATGGTTCAGGCTCCAGGCAACGGCACGCCCACCGCGCGCCGGTCACACCACCTACCGCTCGGGCCGGTCTCCGGGCTCGCAAGTCTTGACGTGTCGCCTTCCCATGGTCATCCCACAGTGGCCTGTTGACACGCCCGCACTCGCTTACCGTTGCGGGGGCAGCACCGGCATCACGCCCGATCACCCGATCGGACACTCACCAGTTTCCCGTTTAACGCCACCGGAAAGATCGGCGGCGCACCCAAACTGCGGGTCGAAGTATAGCGTTGTCGGGCGCGAGCGCAACTTTGTCGAGGCAACGTCCGGCATCGGCACGGCGCGCACCGGGTCACGGCCGGTCTCTGCACGCTCGCCGCACGCTTTGACTAGGTACGCTCGATTCCCCTATAGTCAGCCGATGGATCTAGATCTGGACGGCCTGGAAGAGCGCGTGACACAGTTGGTCGCGCTGTGCCGACGGCTGCGTGCAGAGAATGGGGGGTTGCGCCAGCAACTGGTGAACGCGCAGAACGAAAACAAACAGTTGTCCGACCGGATCGATGCAGCGAAAGTGCGTGTGGAAGCGTTGCTGGACCGTATTCCGGCCGCCCGGGTGGGCGCAGGCGATGATGACTGAGGCGCTGGGGGGTTGTCATGGCTGAGTCCAGACTGTCCGCCGACGGCAAGGCGCTGGAAGTGACCATCATGGGTCGCGAGTTCCGTATCGCCTGTCCTCCGGGACAGGAGCAGGAGTTGATGGAAGCGGTCAACTATCTCGACGGCAAGATGCGCGGTATCCGCGACGGCGCCAAGGTGATGGGCACCGAGCGGGTGGCAATCATGGCAGCGCTCAATATCGCCAATGAACATCTGACGACGCGAGTGGCGGGTCCAGTGGATGTGTCCGAACTCAGGCGTAGAATCGGCGTATTGAACGAGTCCCTGGATGAGGCACTGTCCGAGCAGGACAAGTTATTCTAGCGGTTGCAAGATCAATCCCCTGCGGTGTTGTGCGGGCCAGAATCTCTTGAACCAATGCGGTAATCACGGTTGTCGACCTACAGAGCGCGGTGTGCGCGTCCCACGTCGGACGTGCCTGATGTGCTCGGAAGACAACCACTCTTGAACCTGATGGTTCAAGACTCCGGTTCACATGGCATCCGCAGGGGTCCCCTTTTTCGCGTCGGAGCCGGCAATTGAACGCTCCGGTCGGGGACAGACCTTAAGGGTCTGTCCTCAAAGGTCTGTCTGGAACGCGGGTGGGGACTGACCCTCAGGGCTGTCCCCACGGTTCCGTCCCCCGAGCTCTGCTCACTTCAGCACGACGACATTCAACCCCGCCACCCGTTGAAACGAAGCATCACCAGTCAGCAGCCTGTGGTCGGCACCCAGTTGCAGGCAGCAAGCGGCCTGCAGTGCATCCGGCGTGCGCAAACCATGGCGCACCCGTGCTGCCGCGGCGAGTTCCACCACCTCGCGGGTGAACTCTACCCACGAGAGGTCGGGGCGGGCAAAGAACGCGTCGTAGAGGCTTAACGCAGCCGCATCGTTGCGCTTCATGGGCCCGACGCGGCATTCGAGCCAGGTCAAGCGGCTGACCGCGATACCCAATTGAGGGTGCCGCTCGGCGAGCATGTGCAACGTGGCGCGCACGCTGGCTGCAAAAGGCTCACGCCCTTCGGTCATATAGATCAACGCGCTGGTGTCCAGAAAAACAATCACCGCGCGATCACCAGTTGCGTTCGTCGCTCAATGCCTCGTCGATATCCTTCTTGCTGCGCTGGTTCACGGTGGGGTGTGACAACAGCCACTGCAGCGCCGTCTGCCCCGGCAATCTGTTCGGCTGGCCGCTGGTGAGGCGCAGGTACTCGTCTTCCGACAACACCACGGCCGCCGGCTTGTTGCGCTTCACGATGTGGATCGGGCCGCTCCGGAGTCCCTCCTCGATCGCCGCCATGCCTCGCCGCTTGAGCATCGCTGCAGTCAAAGTGTTGTTCATATCAGCACTCCAGTCAGTACTATAATCGCCCTTAACAGTATCGAATACAGTACCAAACATCAATGCCTGTCGATCAGAATCTGTTTCCTCGAAGGCAGAACGGCGGTATCTTTCGCCTCCTGTAATGTGAATGACTGGTCATGCGCTACTGGTTGATGAAGTCCGAGCCGGACGTGTTCGGCATCGAGCACCTGGCGGAAGAGCCGGGCCGCACCGCCGCCTGGTGGGGTGTGCGCAACTATCAGGCGCGTAACTTCATGCGCGACGACATGGCGGTCGGTGATCCGGGGTTCTTTTATCACTCGAGCTGCGCCGAGCCGGGCATAGCCGGGCTGATCAAGGTGGCCAGGCGCGCCTACCCGGACACCACCCAGTTCGATCCGCACAGCGAGTACTTCGATCCGAAGTCGAAGCAGGATGACCCGCGCTGGATGAATGTCGACGTGAAGCTGGTGAAGAAGACCCGGCTGCTGCCGCTGAGCGCGCTGCGCGCCCATCCGGCGCTGGCCGACATGCGCATCCTGCAGCGGGGCAACCGGCTGTCGATCACACCGGTCGAACCCGCCGAGTGGACCTTCATCCTCGGGTTACTGGACGCCGCCTGAAACATGGGCACTGACTTGATGGGCGATCGTTACCGGATCGGTCGTGTCGGCGTCGCACTCGCCTGCGCCGTGTTCATTGGCGCGATCTTCGCCCTGTACTGGCGGGCGCTGGACAACCCGCTGGTGTTCGACGACCGACCGCTGATGAACGCCAAGGTGCTGTCGAACTATGCACAGTCGATGTTCCGGCTCGACCTGCGCTGGTTCGCCTATGCGAGCCTGGGCTGGACCTGGGCGCTGGCCGGCGACGCCTGGCACTGGTATCGCATCGGCAACCTGGCACTGCACGCGGCGACTTGCATCGCGCTGTTCTCGCTGCTGCGGTCGCTGTTCGCACGACTCACCCTGCCAGAAGTGCGCCCGGGTGGCCGACTGCCCGGGATGACCCACTGGTCGGACGACCAGCCCTTCTGGTATGCATTCGCCGGCACGCTGCTGTTCGCCGTGCATCCGGTCGCGGTCTACGGGGTGGCCTATCTGGTCCAGCGCAGCATCGTGATGGCCACGCTGTTCTGCCTGATCTCGCTGCTGTGTTTCATGCGCGGCCTGGAGCGCGGGCGCAGCGCCTGGTATGTCGCGGCCGCCCTCGCCTACTTCGTCGCGGTGTTCTCCAAGGAGCACGCGCTGATGTTGCCTGCGGTGGCGGTCGCCCTGGCGATCGTGCTGCGCGGCACACGGGTCGGCGGTCTGCCCGCGCTGGTGCGCTCGCTCTGGCTGCCGCTGTTGCTCTACGGCGCGGTGGCGGTGCTGATCATGCTCAGGGTGCGCGGCATTCTGGGTGCGCCCTACGAACCGTTCGCGCTCGAGATGCTGGCCGAGGTCGAGGAAAGCCGTCCGCAGCTCGCGCTGGAGAATCTTTTTCCACTTTCGATCCTGACCCAGGCCTGGCTGTTCTTCAGCTATCTCGGGTTGTGGCTGCTGCCCAACCCGGGGTGGATGTCGGTCGACCTGCGCCCGGATTTCGCGCAAAGCCTGTTCGCCTGGCCACAGGCGCTCGGGCCGTTGCTGTTCGTCGCCTGGGGCGCAGCCGCCTTGCGCGCCCTGTTTTCGGCCGGGGTCTGGCGGCTGGTCGGCTTCGCGATGATCGCCCCCTGGCTGCTGTTCCTCACCGAGTTCTCGGCGGTGCGACTGCAGGAACCGCTGGTGCTCTACCGGAGCTATCTCTGGATGTTCGCCCTGCCGGCGGTGCTGCCGCTTGCCGGCCGCGTACTGCTCACCCGCACCACACTTGCCGTGCTGCTCTGTCTGGCGCTGGCGTTCGCCCTGTCTGCAACCAATCGTCTGCGCAGCTTCGACAGCGCGCTCATGCTCTGGGACGACGCAGTGAAGAAGCTCGCCCAGCCCTGGCATCTGGGCGCGGAGCGCGCCTTCATCGTGCGCGGTCTGGAGTATCTGCGCCTGGGCCGCGCCACCGAGGCGCTCGCCGACTTCGAGCGGGCCAGCGAGATCGCGCCGAAGGAATACACCTCGGTACTCAATCAGGGCGTGGCGTTGATGAACCTGCGCCGTCTGCCGGATGCGCTCAAGGCCTTTGACCGCGCCGCCAGCCTGCGCCCGCAGAGCGCCGAGCCGCTGGTCAACGCCTCTGCCGCATTCATCGGGCTTGGCGAGGCAGCAAACGCGCTGCGCCTGCTGGAGCGCGCCGAGAAACTGGACAAGCCGAACACGCTGGCCTGGACCAATCGCGGCATCGTGCTGGCGCAGCTGAAGCGCCCGGATGAAGCGCGCAGTGCGCTGGATCAGGCGCTCATGCTGAAGCCGGACAACCGCGACGCGCTGCTAGCCCGCGCGCAACTCGCGCTGGAGCAGGGGCGCGCAGACGAAGCACTTGCCGATCTCGATCGACTGGTCGCAGCCAGCCCGGCGTCGGCCGACGCCTGGTACAACCGGGGCACGCTGCGCATCGCCCGGCGCGAGCCCGACCAGGCACTGGCCGATCTGGACCGCGCGCTGGCGCTCGATCCGAATCATCTGGATGCGTTGAACAACCGCGCCAATCTGGCGATGGTGCGTAACGACTGGAGCCGGGCGCAGACCGATTTCTCGCGCATGCTGCAGGTCGCGCCGGACAATCCAGTTGCGTTGTTCGGGCGCGGGCGGATGCTCGCCCAGCAGAACCGGTTCGACGAGGCGGCGAAAGACTTCGAACGACTGACCCAGGTCGCACCGAAGGAGGCGGCCGGCTGGTGGCTGCGCGGGCTGGTCAGCCTCGACCTGAAGCAACCGGCGCAGGCGGCACAGTCGCTGGAGCGCGCATGCACGCTCGGCCTGCGCGAAGCCTGCGAGCGGGCGCGCAGCCTGCGCTGACCGGGCTACCGGAGCGCACGATGGTCAACCCGGACGCGCTGCTTTCCCGCTAACCCAGGGGCCGGACCAAGACACCTTGGGCTTGGCGCTGCAACCGCTCTGCTGACCGAATCCAGCGCTCAAATCACACCACGCGCGCGCAGTTGCGCAAGCGTGGCTGGATCGAAGCCGAGTTCACGCGCAAGCACCGCTTCGGTATGTTCGCCCAGCATCGGCGGGGCGAGCCGGTACTCGATCGGCGTGCCGGAGAAGCGCATCGGACTCGCGACCATCGGCACCTGGCCGGTCACCGGATGCGTCACGTCGACACGCATGCCGCGTGCGACCACCTGCGGCTCATCGAACACCTGCGCCAGATCGTTGATCGGGCCATTGGGCACACCGGCCGACTCCAGCGCCGCCACCCAGTCGTGCGTGCTGCGCGCAGCGAACAGGGCATCCAGCAGCGCGGTCAACGCGGCACGGTTCTCGACCCGCTTGCCGTTGCTGGCGAAGCGCGGATCGATCGCGAGTTCGCCGCAGCCGGCCACATCGCAGAACTTGCGAAAGAGATTGTCGTTGCCACAGGCGAGGATGATCGCGCCATCCTGGGTGCGAAAGGTCTGGTAGGGCACGATGTTCGGATGGGTGTTGCCCAGCCGCACCGGAGCTTCACCGGTGGCAAGGTAGTTCATCGCCTGGTTGGACAGGAACGCCACCTGGGTGTCGAGCAGCGCCATGTCGATGTATTGCCCGACGCCGCTCTGTGCGCGATGGGCGATCGCAGCGCACACCGCGATCGAGGCATACATGCCGGTCATGATGTCGACGATCGGCACACCAACGCGCTGTGGACCGCCCCCAGGCAGATCGTCGCGCTCGCCGGTGACACTCATCAGGCCACCCATGCCCTGAGCCATGAAGTCATAGCCCGGGCGGTCCTTGTACGGGCCGGTCTGACCGAAGCCGGTGATCGAGCAGTAGATCAATCCGGGGTTGATCTTCGCGAGATCCGCATAGCCCAGCCCGTAGCGGGCGAGATCGCCCACCTTGTAGTTCTCCAGCAGCACGTCGCATTTCGCTGCCAGATCGCGCACGATCTGCTGCGCCTCGGGGTTGGCGAGGTCGAGGGTGATCGACTGCTTGCCGCGATTGGCACAGACGAAATAGGCAGCCTGCGCGGTGTCGTTGCCGGCGGCATCCTTGATCCAGGGCGGGCCGAACGCGCGCGAGTCGTCCCCCTTGCCGGGCCGCTCGACCTTGATCACTTCGGCGCCAAGGTCGGCGAGATTCTGTCCACACCACGGCCCGGCGAGAACGCGGGTCAGGTCGATTACACGAATATGCGAAAGCGGACCAGCCATTATCATCTACCCCATACGTTCCAACGGATCGAGCACCCGCTATCTACGTAGCTCGTCAATAACGCGACTCGCGCATCGTTCGAACGAGCGTTTCCGAACTCGGGCCGTGGCCAGCCGACTGAAGCCTGATCGCCTTGCGCAAGGCTTCGATGTCGAATGGCACGCTCGGGGCTGCTGCGGCACAGATACGCGCGACCGGCGACCCACGCCGCGTGATGACTACTTCCTCGCCGCGTTCGACGAGCGCAATCAGCTCACTCGAGCGGGACTTTGCTTCGGTGATGTTCACTGTCTTCATCGAGCGCCTCCGAATAGCCATTCAGCCCGATTTTATCAGGCCAGCTTGATCACGGCCTGGGTGAACGCGCGCGCGAACGCTCCCGCATCGCAAAGCGAAGACGCCTTGATCTGCTGCTGCAGGGCGCTGCGGACGAAGCAACCTGACCGGATGTCCTCGGCGAGCTCGGCCACGCGCCCGGCGAATGCCGCGTGTGTATCGACCGCCCACTGCGGCGTCCCTGCGGCTGCGAGCAGACTCGCGCCGACGCGGCTGGCATGCCGGTCGCCGATCAGGGACACCACCGGCACGCCCATCGTCAATGCCTCGCAGCTGGTCGTCGTACCGTGATACGGATAGCTGTCCAGCGCAATATCGACGTCGGCGTAGCAGGCAAGATGGGCAGCAAGGGTCGGCGCGCGCGGCAGGAAGCGCAAACGCTCCGGGAGGACTCCGTGACTGGCGAACGCAGCCAGCAATCGGATACGCACTCCGGCCTGCTCGGTGCCGGCGGCCTTGAGTACAAGTCGTGAGCCCGGCACAGCGACGAGCGCAGCGCTCCAGAGGGCGATGGTCGACTCGGACAGCTTGGCCAGATTGTTGAACGATCCAAACACCAGCGGGGCGCGCGGGTCGCGGGCAACAACGGCCTGGATGGCCTCGGTCAGGTCAGCGGACGGCTGGTAGCAGACGAAGCAGCGGTCCAGCCGCAGCAGGCGCTCCGAGCCGCGCGTGTCCGGTGCACGATGGGCTGGTTCGATTGCATCGCTTGGGTCGGCCGGATCGGTGATCGCATCGACGATGCGCGCATCGATGAACGGCTGCCCGGTCGAGGCCGGATACCCGAGCCAGCTCACCTGCACTGGCGCTGGCCGGTATGCGAACACGCCGAGGCGATGACCGGCGGTGTAGCCGGACAGGTCGACCAGCAGGTCGATCGCGTCTTCAGCGATCATCCGGGCGGCGGCCCGATCGTCCAGCGGCAGGATGTCCCGCCAGACGCTGCTCGCCGCCTGCAGCCGCTGCGTCATGCCGTCCTGGATGGACTGGTTCGCATAGCAGAACACCTCGAACCGGCCGGGGTCCAGCGATTCGAGCAGCGGCAGCAGGAAGGACGCGACCGAGTGCAGACGCAGGTCGGCAGAGACGAAACCGAGCCGAAGTCGCGATGCCGACAAGCGCGGCTGAACCGTCTCGCCCGGCGCGCCAGTGACCCCAGCACGGAAGCGCTGCCCTGCAGCCGTCAAGGCCGCGGGAGCCGCGGCGGGGACGGCAACCGGCGCCCAGTGGCGACAGGCACCAGCGATCTCGTCACCGGTGGCACGATCGGCGTAGTTGAGCGCAAGCAGCAGGTTCTGTGCTGCCTGGGCATGCGTCGGGTCGAGCGCCAGCGTGCGCCTGAACGACTCGATCGCTGGCTCGGTCAGACCCAGGCGCAACTGCTGATTGGCGAGGTTGTAGCGGATCTGTGCGGAATCCAAATCCAGCGCTGCCGCCCGGGTGAAGGCTTCCAACGCCTCATCGAAACGCTCCAGCCCATGCAGCGCATTGGCGCGTCCGTTTTGCGCTATCGCCAGACCGGGCGCGCTGGCGAGAACCTGCTCGCAGCATTCCAGCGCCTCGGCGAACCGCGAGGCAGACAACAGCAGACCCGCGAGGTTCAGACGTGCCGGCAGATCGTCGGCACGCAGGCCGAGCACGGTCCGGTAGGCGCGCTCGGCCTCATCCACTGCACCGGCCTCGCGCAGAAGGTTGCCCAGATTGAACAGCGCCTCGGTGAACGCCGGGTCGATCGCGATCGCTGCAGCGAACTCAATGCGCGCACCGGAAGCATCGCCACTCGCATGCAGCACCGTGCCCAGGTTGTAATGCAGTTGGGCGTCGCCCGGAGCGAGCCGTACAGCCCGGGTCAGGCTGGTCACCGCCTCCCGATGCTGGCCGAGCGCGGACAGCGCGAGCCCGAGATTGCCGTGTGCGACCGCTAGCGCCGGTCGAAGCGAGACGGCTCGGCGAAGCAGCGGCAATGCCTCTGCCGGACGCCCGGCCGAGATGTGAATCATGCCCAACGTGACCAGCACTTCGGTCCGCTTCGGGTCGAGCTGCCTGGCTTGCACCAGCAGCGCTTCGGCTTGCGCCAGGTCGCCGGAACGCCAGGCCTCGGCAGCCCTGGCGACCAGGGCGACCGCCTGGGCCATCGCGGCAGGGGACTTGGACACGCGCCGGGACTCTTTCGATGAAACACCATGAAAAACGGGCACCCGAAGGTGCCCGTATGCCGACGCTGCTGCTACCTTACGTCGATCAGAACGAGTGAGCCATCCCGATGCCGAAGATCGTGATGTCCATCCCTGCCCGGAATGCACCGGCGGGGATCGAGGCGTGCCCGCCCGAGTGGTTCACGATGCCATTCCTGTCGTTGTCCATCATCGAGTAGAAGCCGTAAACCTCGGTGCGCTTGGACAAGGCGTAGCCGTATCCGAGTTGCCACATCTGCGCTCCGGTGTCGCCGCCCTGCACTACGTTGCCAATGATCGTGTTCGCCGGCGCGCCGCTGCCGTCGCCCGCATGCTGATACTGGGCGCGGAAACGATGCATACCCATCGAGTACTGGCCACCCACCAGCCAGTTGTTCCGCTTCAGATCGCCGCCGACAGTGCCGTAGCTCAGGCGGC
>Ga0105047_10013667_pt1 | contig 12949 bp, 11 predicted proteins | sample MAT04_FD_78384 | JGI IMG/M metagenome (GOLD analysis project Ga0105047, IMG submission 78384) | Freshwater microbial communities from Lake Fryxell liftoff mats and glacier meltwater in Antarctica - MAT-04 (megahit assembly) | ecosystem: Environmental > Aquatic > Freshwater > Ice > Liftoff... | reverse complement strand
TTTCTTCAAATGCTCTAATACCTTTTTCAGGTTCCCAAATAGTTTCTTCGCGTTTCCAAAGCTTCATTGTGTCACCAGCAGAAATTAAAATCATTAAATTGTACTGTATTCTACGATAAGAATATCAATCTGACCCAACTTTATTTTTTTTTTAGTAACCATTGACAAAGTCTTTTTTTCAATTATGAAATCATTTATTGTATTTAGTTGCTGATGGGTCAGTATGATACAAGGATTAACTAATGACGAGATACAAATTATAATACATGGTTCCTTTGGATGACCCATGGTTATAAAATAGCCCATGGTTTAAACCCTGAATTAATTGGACACATACTTCATACAAAAAGCAATTAATATCAGCCTTTCAGCATTGCAAAAATTCCAATGTGAGAAAAAAACTACACAAATAATTCTCTTTTAATTACACTTACCCCTTTTATCATCAACTTAGTTTGTGGATGTTTTTAGACTCACTAATTACAGTAAAGTAGGAAAGATATAATTTGTTTCAGTAATTATATAATATTAAAAACAAAATGCCCCTTTACCTTTGTAACTTAAAAATATAAAATTTCAGTCAAAGATTCATCATAGAAAGGAATTAAAATTTAACGCAAAGATTTGAAAATAAAAACATTTCATTAAGTTCTTTTTCTGGACAGCGCAATACTCACGATGAAGGTATAGAATATTTTAAAACTGATAGGGATTAAAATAGAAGCAGAACAAGTTTACTCTTAATATCAGGAAAAAACTTATTGCTGTCGGCCAAGTAAAATCGGTGAGTTGAAATAGAGTTGAAGTTTATCCAATATTTATAAATATTTTAAATTAAAATCGAATGATTAAGAATCCTAAAGACCAGCATGAAGGGGAAAACCTTAGAAGTCAGCAGCAGAATCAAGGTAGCCAGCAAAATAAAAGAGATCGAAACAGTGAAGATAATACTGTTCTGAAAAAAATGAATAAAGGAGAAGATGAAAAAAATGTTCGGTCCGAAACACTAGAAGAAGTACATCGACAAAACAAAGAGAAGCAAATAAAAACACCAAATGCTGAAAACTGCACTGACAAAAATGAAGACCACAGAAACGATGAAGATAATACTGTTTTGAAAAAAATGAACAAAGGAGAAGATGAAAAAAATGTTTATTCCGAAATGCCATAAAAATCATCTCAACAGGATAAAGAAGAGGAAACATAAACATATACTAGAAGGTAGAATGATGTAAAATTTAACAGAAATTACATAACAGTAAAAACAGATTCTACCTTTATCTTTGTAATATTATACATCCAAAAATAGAGCCAGTGTTTCAAAACAGAAAAGAATTATATAATTAGTTTCTTTAAGTGGGCAGAGCACTAGATATCTAAACATACACCAGCATTTAGGAAGGCATGCGATAAATATTAATCATAATCTAAATAAATAAAAGTGAACGACACAAAAAATTTGCACGATACAGAAGCCATTGACAAGCTAAAAACTTTGGTCGATGAGATAAACATTTGCCTTTTTTGTACTAACCTTAAAGTAGACGATGGCGCTACTTGCAGACCTATGGGCGCTCAAGAAGTTTGTGATCAGGGCAATATTTGGTTCTTTAGCGAAAAGAATAGCGTTAAAAATAAAGAGATAGGACAAGATAAAAATGTGCAACTATTTTTTTCGCATCCCGGTAAAAGCAGTTATCTTGTTGTAAATGGGGAAGCTGAAATTATTTTTGACCGTGCTAAGACCGAGGAACTATGGACACCCATAGTTAAGACTTGGTTTAAAGGAGGAAAAGACGATCCTAATATTTCGATCATCAAAGTCAAACCAACTTCCGGTTACTATTGGGATACTGATGGTAACAAAATGATAAACTTTATTAAAATGCTTGCGTCAGTTGCCACAGGAACAAATCTCGTCAATGGTAAGGAAGGCAAGATAAACGTGTAAGGAAAATAAATATTTTATTTTAAGAGTAAAAGTAATATGAACTTCATAAAATCAAAATCATCTTCAGGTGTCAATGCTTTAAATATATTTTATCAGGAATATGGAAAAGGTAAACCAGTAATATTTATACACGGATGGCCCCTAAACCATGAAATGTGGGAATACCAATTGTCCGAACTCCCAAAACACAATCTTCGTTGTATTGCCTACGATCGTAGAGGTTTTGGCAAGTCAGATAGGCCTTGGGAAGGTTATGATTACGATACCCTTGCTAGTGACTTGAATGAATTGATCACCCAATTAAATTTATCATCCGTAACACTTGTTGGATTTTCAATGGGTGGTGGAGAGGTCGCTCGATATATAGGAAACTATGGGACTGATAAAATTGAAAAAGTTGTATTCATCAGTTCAGTAACACCTTTCAGGCTCAAAACAGACGATAATCCCGATGGCGCAGAAAAAGAAACGTTTGAAGCTACTATAGAAAAAATAAAGGCTGATCGTCCAGCATTTCTTGTAGAATTTGGCAAAAAATTCTACGGCGTAGATAAGCAAAACAAGCCAGTAAGCGAAGCATTATTAGCTTGGAATCAGGCCTTATGTCTTATGAGTTCTACTAAAGCTAGCATGGATTGTGTGCGTTCATTTTCAGAAACAGATTTCAGAGATGATTTAAAGAAAATAGACATACCCGTTTTGATTATTCATGGTGATGCGGATACCATTGTACCCATAAAAGTATCAGGAGATAAAACAGCAGCACTAATTCCCCACGCTACATACTTGGTATATGCTGATGCTCCTCATGGGTTGTTTATCACCGAAAAAGAAAAACTGAATGCCGACCTGATAACATTTATTACAGCATAAATTCAGGTTGTCTAACGAAGTAGGAATAATTGACATTTGCACAAATAGGCTAGAAAGATACTCAAAAAGAGTAGGTATTCTACCTACCAATATTACAAGTAAATGAAATGCAACCATATCAATAATAAGTCAAATAATTTTTCATAATATTAATTAAAATAACCAAAATGCAAACGCAAAACAGTATCGAAGTGTTAAACACACTCATCACTATCAACAACGATAGAATCGAAGGTTACGAAACCGCATCAAAAGAAACGGAAGAACAAGATTTGAAGGGCCTGTTTGCAGAATTCATTACAACCAGTCAAAAATGTAAACAAGAATTAGTATCTGAAGTTACAAAATTAGGTGGAGAAGTAGAAGAAGGCACCTTGTTGTCTGGAAAGTTTTTCCGTGTATGGATGGATGTGAAAGCAGCACTTACAGGAAAAGATCGCAAAGCAATCCTAAACTCTTGTGAATATGGAGAAGATGTGGCAGTAGACACCTATAAAAAAGCTTTAAGTAATAATTTGGATGACATCTCATCCGAGCAAAAAACAATGTTGACCGCACAACAAGCACATATAAAAGCTGACCACGACAAAGTAAAGGCGATGCGTGATGCATTGTAATTATTAATAATTTTTTGACAGCAAAAGTGCCGAATTATTAGAATTAAGAAACTTACTAGTTTTAGTCAACGAAGCAACATTAAAAAGATATGAAGCTGAAATTTGAAAAATTAGGTTTACTGTTTAAAACTGCATTTTATAAGTGGTGGGCAAGAGACCCATTTAGAGAAAGTGCTGTTATTGCTTATTATGCCATTTTTTCATTGCCTGGTTTATTGGTGGTAGTCGTATCTGTGGCAGGATATTTTTTCGGTGAAGAAGCCGTGAACGGCCAAATTGTAAAACAAATTAGTTCTACATTGGGAGCTGAAATAGCTCAGCAAATTCAGGACATCATCATCAAGGGTACCGAATCCAAAAAATCTTTTTGGGCAGCAATCATTGGTGTATTCACTATTTTATTGGGTGCGACAGGCGTCTTTGTTGAGTTTCAGAAATCTCTGAACACTATTTGGGAAGTGAAGGTAGATGAATCCAAATCTGGAATTTTAAGCATACTTAAAGCGCGCTTGATCTCTTTTGGACTTATTATTGCCATTGCATTTATACTCATAGTTTCCCTTGTAGTTTCAGCAACACTAGCCGCCTTCAGTTCATGGCATACAGATTATTTTTCTGAATCGTTTCTTATAGTAAGCCAAATTATTAACTTTCTGGTATCTTTAGGCATACTTGCATTATTGTTCGCACTCATGTTTAAAAGTTTTCCCGATGCAAAAATTAAATGGCGGCATGTTTGGATTGGCTCAATCGTTACTGCCATACTTTTTGAGACTGGAAAATTTGCACTAGGATTGTATTTTGGAAAAGCTGAACCTGGCTCCGGTTACGGAACAGCAGGTTCCATCATATTAATCATGCTATGGGTTTCGTATTCATCCATGATTGTATTTTATGGTGCGGAGTTTACACATATCTACGCAGAAGATAAGGATGGCAGGATTCCACCTGATGAAAACGGGGTTAAAATGGTAAATATACCCATATCATAATACGGAAATTTACTTAAGGAATGGTCCAAAAGCGCAATCAGTCAGGAAAGTGTCGTATAGTTAATATTGGGATATTAATCAAAACTTGAATTCTTATACCTTTATAAATCAAATAAAACTAATTCAAATAAAACAGATCGCATTATATGGCAATAACTGATATCAAGTCTCCTTTATACTTAAAACTCAGCGTAATTACGATGGGATTGGTTTCCTTCTTATTTATCCTTTATGTAGGTAGGGAAATTGTGGTTCCATTAATTTTTTCAACCATCATTGCCATTTTACTAAATCCAATGGTTATGTATTTATGCAGGAAAAAATTTAATCGGACTATTGCCATAATGATAGCGGTGTTAAGTGCTTTCATATTAATTGCTATTTTGGCTTATTTTATTTTTTCGCAGGCAGCACTGTTTAGTGAAGCGTTGCCCGAGTTTAAAGTGAAATTTATAACCATGTTTAATGAATTAATTGATTGGGTATCGGCCAACTTAAATGTAAGTGTCCGCAAAATTAATGTATGGATTGAGCAGACTAAATCAGAAGGGTTGGATAATAGCTCTGCCGCTATTGGTACTGCACTTACTACTGCAGGCAGCTTCTTAGTTTTATTTTTTTTATTACCTGTCTATATTTTTTTGATTTTATATTACAAGCCTTTGTTTTTAGAATTTATAGCGCAGCTTTTTAGCAATGGTCAACAAGAAGTAGTCAATGAAGTATTAGCTGAATCAAAAACACTTGTACAAAGCTACCTCATTGGCCTACTTTTGGAGACAGCTGTGGTGGCTATTCTCAATTCTGTAGGCTTGCTTATCTTAGGGATAGATTACGCTATATTAATAGGAGTAATTGGTGCATTACTAAATTTGATACCATATATCGGAGGGCTTGTGGCTATTAGTTTACCTATGTTGATGGCAATTGCTACTAAAAGTCCCATTGATGCATTTTGGGTTTTTGTACTTTATATGATTATACAGCTTATTGACAACAACTTTATAGTTCCTAAGATTGTAGCAAGTAGGGTTAAAATAAATGCGCTCATTTCTATAGTAGTTGTTTTAATTGGCGGTGCAATGTGGGGTATAGCAGGTATGTTTTTATCCATTCCGATTACTGCTATTGTGAAAGTCATTTTTGATAGGATTACTCCACTTAAACCGTATGGTTTTTTGTTGGGGGATAACCAACCAGATATAGTAAAATTCAGGTTGACTTTACCAGAAAAAAAAATAAAATAAAACACCCATCAGCATTATTCAATTAAGCTCTCTGAGCGTAGGACATCAGCTTTGGAAAAAGGGAGTAATTTGGATGGAATAATTTTAAACCGTTCAACTTATTAAAATGAATCTAACAACAGGATTTCCATATTGGTTATTAAATAGCGGGCTACCATACAAATATCAAAAGCTCGAAGAGTCAATTAAAACAGATGTGGTTATAATTGGTGGCGGTATTTCAGGTGCATTGTCTGCTTACTATTTAATAAATGCAGGTATAAAGTGTATTGTAGTAGATGCGCGCACCATTGGGTTAGGTAGTACTTGCGCAAGTACTTCACTGCTGCAATATGAATTGGATAAACCCTTATCAGAACTTGCAGGACTCATTGGGTGGAATGCAGCCGAGCGTTCTTATAGATTATGTTCAGATTCAATTGATACCTTAGAAAACATTTGTTCAACCATAAAATTCAAGCATTTTCAAAAACAGGAAAGTTTATTTTTTGCAGCATATAAAAAAGATAAATTATTATTGAAGGCAGAATTTAATTCACGCAAAAAGGCAGGGTTTGATGTACAACTTTTAGATGAAAAAGACATCAAGAAAAAATTTGGTTTTTACGCCCCATCAGCTATTTTATCTGCACAAGGTGCAACCACTGATGCATATTTACTCACCCACGCATTGCTTCAGGTTAGTATTAAAAAAGGACTCCAAGTTTATGACCGGACCGAAATTTCAAAAATCAACTACAATAAAAGAAGTGTGACTCTAAGTACTTTAAATGGATCCACGATTTATGCAAATAAAATTGTAAACGCATCAGGTTATGAAATATCAGAATTTATTGAAAAGAAAATTGTGAAACTAAATTCTACTTATGCCCTGGCTTCAGAACATTTATCTCCCAATATTCTTCCCTGGAAAAATAAAGCATTGCTTTGGAACACTGCAGACCCTTATTTGTATATGCGATTGACCGACGATAACAGAATTATCCTTGGCGGAAGAGATGAACCATTCTATAACCCGCAAAAGAGAGACAGACTCATCGAGAAAAAAACATCATTATTAAAAAAAGATTTTCAAAAACTTTTTCCAGAAATAAATTTCATTCCTGAGTTTAGCTGGACTGGTACCTTTGGTTCTACAAAAGATGCACTTCCTTATATTGGCACTTATTCAAAAACACCTCACACCTATTATGCATTAGGCTTTGGCGGAAATGGAATTACTTTCAGTGTCATCGCAGCAGAAATTATTTGTGATTTGATCGTAGGAAAAAAGAACGATAATAAAACTCTCTTTTCATTTTTTAGATGATCCTTATTTCTACTTCTGATTCTTAATGAAAGGGATCATCACTTCTGTGAGTTTAATTATTTATTCTCAGTGTCCGCTATTACAAGAAAGTCCACTTTACTTAACATACTTTAATATTAAATGAAAAATAGTGTGATGCTTTAAATGCCCAAACAAAATTATCTTGGTAGAGTTATATCCGGCGGATAATGTAGATTAATCAAATCCAATATTCCAAGAACTAAGTTGACATGGTAGGTTCACCCAACTCCATTAGATCCTGAAAAATAATAAATCATTAAAACCATTGTGTGATGTGGTTTTAATATAAATTCCAACCAAATTCATTTTCTTTTTTATATTTGTCGCTGTTAGAAGATTGACTGCGTTTACAAATGTGGATTAAGCATTTGTAAAACTGCTGCTTTTAGCAAACTTTTGGTTATTTAATAGTTGTAATATGATTTGGGTATCATAACATATTCACTCAGATTTGCACCGCCAGTATCAGTTAGGTTAAAAAGCAATATTATTTCCAATGTGTATAAAGTAGCATTCCTTACACCAAATGGCGAAAAAAAAATTATTACAGTCAATGTCACGGACAAATTTGAATGATTTAATATTCCATAAAAAAGTAAAAATATTTTGATGTCCTTGCTACATGTATTTGCTAGACAATCTTACTCGACAGATGAGCTTTGAAAATTTAAAATTTTACGTTCTAATAAAATAAAAAAAATGAAAGGTTTAAAAAGTATAATATTTTACACTTTGCTGATGGCAGCGCCAATTTTTACTTTTGCTCAAAAAGGTAATAAAGTACAGATCTTTATCACCGCTTCCAATACAGAGCATAGGCTTTCACCTGCCGATGTTCGTCCATTTGAAAAATCAAGACAACCCTTTGAAAATGAAGTTTTTATTCTGGTTGATACTTTGATTAAGTTTCAAAAATTCTTAGGGATCGGTGGCGCTTTTACCGATGCATCTGCCGAGACATATTATAAGCTTTCCGCAGACAAACAAAAAGAATTTTTACGATTGTATTTTGATGAAAAAGAAGGCATTGGGTATTCTTTCGGAAGAGCTAATATGAACAGCTGTGACTTCTCGTCAGATATGTACACTTATGTGAAAGAAGGAGACAAAAACCTGAAATCCTTTGATATTGCTCATGATATGAAATACAAAGTGCCTTTTATCAAAGAATGTATGGCAGCTACCAAGGGCAAACTAAAAATGTTTGTTTCACCTTGGAGCCCTCCTGCCTATATGAAAGACAATAATAACATGCTGCAAGGAGGAAAACTACTGCCGGAGTATCAACAGATATGGGCAGATTACTTTGTAAAGTTTATCAAAGCATATGAAAAAGCAGGGGTTCCTGTATGGGGTCTTTCGGTACAAAATGAACCTATGGCCAAACAAACTTGGGAATCTTGTATATTCACAGCTGATGAAGAACTGAATTTTATCAAAAATTTCCTCGGCCCTACCCTGCACAAAAACAAAATGCACCACAAAAAACTCATTGCCTGGGATCACAACAGAGATTTGCTATATCACCGTGCGCAAACCCTCTTGCATGATAAAACGGCAGCAAAATATATATGGGGCATCGGATACCACTGGTATGAAATTTGGAATGGAGGCAGACAGTACGACAATGTAAAGAGGGTCAAGGAAGCCTTTCCAGCAACCAACCTTTTACTTACAGAAGCATGCAATTATCCTTTCAGCTGGGAGACTTTTGACCAGTGGCAATGGGGCGAAAATTATGGTGAAAATATGATGCATGATTTTAATAATGGCGCCGTAGCATGGACCGATTGGAATATACTTTTGGACGAAACTGGTGGACCGAATCATGTTCAGAACTTCTGTTTTGCTCCGATTCATGCCAAAACGAATGATAATTCCATCCATCTTATGAATTCGTACTATTATGTAGGTCATTTTTCCAAGTTTATTCGTCCAGGCGCAAAACGTGTAGCTTCTTCAAGCAACAGAGCACAATTGTTGACCACAGCTTTTAAAAATATAGATGGAAGTACGATAATCGTCGTGATGAATAAAACAGACGAAAAATTTGAAACTAAAATTATGATGGGTTATCAAGCTTTGCCAGTAAACGTCTTACCACACTCTATTATTACCATAACATTATAAAAGAATCAATCCATCCACATGATAAAAGTCATTTCAGTAATTTTATGCGTATTTATACTGCATTCAATTCATGGTCAGTCAAAAAATAAAGATATTGTTGTAGCACATCGAGGTGCATGGAAAAGCAATGGACTGCCCGAAAATTCTATAGCTTCATTGACTATGGCGATAAATATGAAGTGTGCCGGTACTGAATTTGATGTAAGAATGACCGCTGATAATGTATTGGTAGTTAACCATGATTCTGATTTTTTTGGTTTGGAAATAGAAAAAGTCAAGTATGAAGCATTAACTTCTTTTGCCCTTAAAAACGGTGAAAAAATCCCGACGCTTGAATCCTATATTTTGGCCGGTGTGAAGGATAGTCATTCCACACGTTTGGTCTTGGAGATCAAGCCTTCTGAAATCAACAAAGAAAGAGGAAGATTGATCGCCAGAGAAGTCATACAGCAGGTCAATCACCTAAAAGTAGATGACAAGGTAGATTACATCAGTTTTGACCTCGATATCTTACTGGAGTTAATCCGTATCAACCCAAAAGTTTCCACTCAATATCTAAATGGTGATCGTTCTCCCAAAGAATTAAAAGATTTGAGCATAGCGGGTCTGAACTATAATTACAAGGTATTTTATAAAAAACCTGAATGGATCCAACAGGCAAAAGCACTTCAAATGATACTCAATGTCTGGACCGTCAATGGCGCAAAAGACATGGATTTTTTCCTTACACATGACTTTGACTACATCACCACCAATGAGCCTGAACTATTGTTTAACAAACTAAATAAATCAACTTCCACATCTGGTTGGAAATTGATATGGAGCGATGAATTTAATGATGCAGGGTTACCCGATGAAACTAAATGGAGCTATGACACTGGTGGACATGGATGGGGCAATAATGAAAAACAATATTATTTGGCAAAATCATTAGAAAATTCATATATAAGAGATGGTCAATTGCATATTGTTGCCTTGAAAAAATATCATGAGCAATCCAAATATACATCAGCAAAACTTACCACATATCAAAAATTGGATATACAGTATGGTAAAATCGAAGTCAAAGCAAAATTGCCTCGAGGCAAAGGAAGTTGGCCTGCCATATGGATGTTGCCAGGTAGCATCAAAACTAAATCAGAACCTTGGCCATTGTGTGGTGAAATCGACATCATGGAGCATGTGGGAAAAGATCCTAATGTAGTGCATACTTCGCTACATTCAGAGTTGTACAATCATATAAAAGGTACACAGATCACATTTTTTGATACTTTAAACAATCTTTTTGATGATTTTCATACCTATGGTATCGAATGGGACGAAAAGAGTATCAAATTTATTTTTGATGGCAAATTGTATTTCGAAACATACAAAGGTCAGGATGGTAGAGTGGCGACCAATGAAGGATGGCCATTTGACAAACCATATTTTTTGATATTGAATGTTGCTGTAGGTGGAAATTGGGGTGGAGAAATAGACGACAATATATTCCCGAATGAAATGATAGTGGATTACGTGCGGGTGTATAAAAGGTTGTAGTACCATCGTCAGTTCAAAAGCAATTCTCGTCGATACAACCATAGCGAAAGTGAATATCAACCAATTTGGACATTATCACAGACACACACTATAAATTGACAAATTACCATGCTAAAGATGTAAGCTTTTTAATTAAAAAATTACAAATATCTTTACTCATCGATACATCCACTGTCTGAAATATTTATTTTTTACGAGTTTCAATTTTACAATAAATTAAAGAGTACTGATTTTAAAGATAATAGCCAAATAGATTATTTGGTTTAATTTGTTTTTGTTTTTGGTGGTGGGTAACAAACTTGTCTATTGATGTGAACTAAATATTAGAGAAAAAATTATCAAGACAGTAGATCTTGTAAATACATCCTATAATTGTGTAACGTTTTAACAGTTTAAGACACTTATCTTTGTCATATCTTCGGGCGTTTGTGTTCGGGATGTAATTTATTCATCATTAAAATTTAATCTTATGAAATTATTAATTCGTTTCTCCACCTTGTTATTTATTGTATTCAGCATGATTTCATGCGACAAAGACGATGATACAAATCCAAATGTAACATTTAAAGCTACATTAAACGGCAACAGTGAAGTTCCTTCAAACGCCACGGCAGCCACAGGGACAGCTACACTCACTTTTAATACTACTACAAAAGTATTTTCCATAGTTGTAGCACACAATCTAGCTGCCGCTACAGCAGGACACATCCATAAAGGAGCCATAGGAGTGAACGGTGCTGTTGTATTTCCATTTGTAACCGTAGTCACTCCTATAAATTTTACTAGTAGCGCTTTGGATGCCACACAGGTATCAGATTTGAACGCAGGTCTGTATTATGTAAATTTGCATACTGCTTCATACCCAGGTGGTGAAATAAGAGGTCAGTTAATCAAACAATAATTGTGTATACTATTCTGATTTAAAAAAAAACATACACAGCCCGATGCAAACAGTCGTTTTCATCGGGCTATTTTATTATGAGGACTATTGAATTGTTATGATAAAATTAAATATTCAGGATCTGTTGATCATGTAATTATTTTACAGGAACAAAGGATAATATTAGGATGTAAAATTTATAAATAAAGTAAATGTGGGTGTGAGTAATATTTTGGGAAACAATAAAATTTGGATAGTCTGTCTCGAGTTAAAGAAAGAAATCGGTCAATAATTTGAATAAGGTTGAAAAATTAGATATATTTGTATCGCTGATTAAAAAGATATAATCCAACAAATATTAAATGTAGATGAAAACACAACTATTATTATTTACCCTTTTATTCAGTTTTAGGTTTTGTCAGGCACAAGTAACCACTATTTTAGATAGTCTGGATAATCCGATAGCACTTACTTTTGTTGGAGATAATTTATTTATATTGCTACACGGTGAACCCGAAAATGGTAAATTAATTTCATTTAATATTAATGATCCGTCGAAAACCATCAAGATACATTTAGATGGTCTTACATATCCAAGAGCAATTATTGAAAAAGATAGTATAATTTATATTGGTCTACCATCTTCGATTATTAGTTATGACTTAAGGTCAGATGATTCTGAATATAAAGTAGTATATCTCAAAGAGTATTTTTTCCCTAGGTCATTTTTATTTGTTGGAAATGAATTGTTTTATGCAGAAAATAACGCTTTATCAAAGATAGATATTTCAGCAACGAATATTACAAGTACAAATCTATTCTATTTTTTCCAGAAGCCTTTATCGCTATTTATGGAAGGTACGGATATATTTATAGCTTCGGGCACTTCCATTTTTAAATACAATTTACAGTCAAATACAAAAAAAGAAATTATAAAGAATCTTAAATATACACCATATTCGATCATTGTAATCGATAACTTTTTATACATAGATTATCGCAATTTAAATTTTCAGAATGAGGAAATTATTACATTCAATTTAAATAATTTGGAGTTGGGGTATGAAGTATTTTGTGATGATTTGATTAGTGCAATAAGCTTGCAGGAGTACAAAGGATTCATTTATTTAGCCAGTCAAAAACCTGTATTTGATAGTAGACCTGAGGGCAAAATCATTAGGATAGATAAAGAGCTACTTAAGCAGCCCAAAGAAAACGACATAACAATATTTCCAAACCCTACTTCCAGCCACATTGACATAAAAACACTATACATAAATGACATGGCTTATAAATTGTATGACAGTAATGGGAAACTCATATTTATTAGAAAAAATATATCTTCTATTGACCTGAGTGAATTTCCAAGAGGCATGTATTATTTGGGTTT
>Ga0105047_10013666_pt1 | contig 12949 bp, 9 predicted proteins | sample MAT04_FD_78384 | JGI IMG/M metagenome (GOLD analysis project Ga0105047, IMG submission 78384) | Freshwater microbial communities from Lake Fryxell liftoff mats and glacier meltwater in Antarctica - MAT-04 (megahit assembly) | ecosystem: Environmental > Aquatic > Freshwater > Ice > Liftoff... | reverse complement strand
GAAGTCAGGCGTCATCGACGAAGACGAACGCCTCATGCGTCTATGGAGAATCCGCCCCGATCCCGACTGGCACGCCGAGCAGCGGAAGAAGTTCGAGGCCGAGAAGAACGCCTACACCGCCACGTTGCATCGCTCCTTCGAGCAGCACGCCCGCGGCGTCGTGGCGGTCGATTACAATCGCTGGAAAGCCACCGGTGCCGAAGGCCGTGGCGATTGAGGCGAAGGAATGGCTCCCGCTCAATGGCCCGCACTTGCCGTCGGTTGGCACGAGCCGCTATGATCAATCGGGGAACCAGAACATGCTTGAATTGACTGAACTGCAGCACCTGGAATTGCAGCGATCGGATGAATCGCCGCCCGGCATTCTCGATCCGGTGACGAACACTCGCTATGTCCTGGTGCGCAGTGACGAGTTTGATCGCGTCCGGTCCATCGTGGAAAGCGGTGGCCTCGATATGCGGCAAGTTGGTCAACTCGTCAATGCGGCGATGCGGCGATGCGCGAAGATGATGCGGGCGATCCGACCCTTGAATTTTATCAGAAAGAGTACGGTCGACAGCGATGATCAACCGCGGCGACGTCGTCATTGTTGATTTTCCGTTTACCGACGCCGCGACGTCGAAAGTTCGTCCCGCGGTCATCGTGCAGAACGATCCATCCCATTTCTTGATCGATCCCGACGGAATCATTCAGTCGATCGGGCACTTGCCCGACTCACTCAAGTTGATGCTCGCCGACCGATTGAAAACCGCGTTGGAGCTGAAGTAAGTTCCCGGAAAGTAGCGGTCGCGCGAGTCTCCGGAAGCGTGCGACTCGCGGGTAAGCGTAACGTGGGGCTTCGCCGCGAACCGCAGGCTTCCGGAGACTCGCGCGGCTTCGTCCCGCATCTGCCCGTTGCCCGCGATTTGGCTTGCCCCGTTGCCGCCTTCGCCGGTACGATGCCGGCTGCCATGTCCCGTCGATGCGGAAAAAAGTCGGTCAGGGGAAATCGGAGTTCCCACCATCCCCGTCATAAGAGTAGGAACCATGAGTACTCTCGGCGCGAGCCCGACATTGTGTCCGGTCGCGGGGGCGGATGCGCCTTGCCCGCCCGGCGAGTCGTTGACGGACGTGTTCAACGGCCTTCGCGATGAGCTGGTGAGCACACTGATGTATCTGCTGGGCAACCGCGACGACGCCCAGGACGCTGCACAGGAAGCATTCCTGAAATGCTGGCGGGCGCGGGACACGATGGGAAACGTACAGAACCTGCGGGCCTGGATTTTCCGGGTCGGACTGAACGCCGCGAAGGACATGCAGCGTTCGGCCTGGAACCGCCGGGCCAAACCTTTTCTGGGGGAAGAAGCCATGCTCATGGGCCGAGAAGCGGTGCCGGGCCAACTCCTTGAAGAGCGCGAGGACCTCGACCGGCTGAGGCGCGCGATTCTCGATTTGCGCCAGGAAGAAAAGGAAGTCTTTCTGCTCCGGCAGAACGGCAACCTGACGTACGAACAGATTGCCGAGGTGCGTAACAGCCCCGTCGGCACCGTGAAGACGCAGATGCGTGCGGCATTGCAGAAGTTACGCAAAGTTTTGAATTAACCCTCCGTTTAGCGGCGACGCCGGCGGCGTCGTGCTTTGGAGTCAGCGATGAATAGTTTTGATCATTACCGGGACCTGATGCTCGACCACGTGTACGGCCTGCTCGATACGGAGCAGGTGGCCGAACTCGAGCATTACCTCGCCACGTCGCCCGGGGCGGACGCATTGCGCGCCCAGGCCGAACAGTGGAAAGCGCGGATCTCCAGCGCTGCCAAGGCGGAATTCCCCGGTGTGCAGTTCGCTGCCCCTGCCGCCGGTCGGACCTCGCCCGCTCGCCGTCGCAAGGCCGGGAAGCCGAAGGCCCGGTCGTGGGCACCGTGGGCGATTGCCGCGTCGGTGGTCATTATCCTGGGCGGTTTCGGCATTCCGCTGATGCAGCATGCCTCCGGGGAACGCGAAGCCGCCCGGCTGACCCGCGCCCGGCTGGCGGAGTTCGGCAAAGCCGATGCCGAACATCGCACCTTTGTCGCGGCCTACAACGCGAAGGAAGAAGTCGTCGCCCGGGAAGATCAACTCGCTTCCGACCAGTACACCGATCTGATGACGCGCCGGGAGAAGGCCCTGACCGATGCCCGCAAAGCCGTCGACGACAAGCAATTCATCGTCCGCCTCTCCGGCCCGGAGCATGCCCAACCGGGAGCGCCGAACGAGTGGCGCGTCGAGATGTTCAAGCGCAACGGCTTGCAGTCGCTGCCCGGCAAGGTCGAATGGTCGGTCAAGGATAAATCGGGCGCGGTCGTCTACTCCGAAACCAAATTGGCCACGTCGAAGACCGGCTTCACGGAACCGCCGACGATCAAACTGCCCGTGTCGTTCTGGAGCAATGTGAAGGCCGACAGCGCTTTGACGCTCGAAGTGGTCGCCTACGAGAACAACCTGAAATCGAACGTGAACGCCCGCGTGCCTTTGGCCCGGCCGGTGTTCGTCACTCATCTGGCCACCGACAAGCCGCTCTACAAGCAGGGGGAAGTCGTCTTCTTCCGTTCACTGACGCTTGATCGCTCGACGTTCCTGCCGCCCGAAAAAGACATGATGATCGAGTTCCGCATCACCCGCCCGGGCGGGCAGCCGGAACCGATCATGGTCGACGGCCTGCCGCTGCGCGGCAACGCCCGCGGCTTCATGGATGCCGCCCATCCCGCCAGCAACGTGCTCGGGCCGGACAAGAAGCCGATTCGCGGCATCGGCAGCGGCCTGTTCGAGATTCCCGCTGCCGCCCCGGGCGGGGAGTATGCCCTGTCTGTCGTCGATGTCACCCCCAGTTACGACGAAGTCCGCAAGAACATCATGCCCCGCGGCATCGTCCTCGAGACACGCAAGTTCAATGTCATCGAATACAAGCCGGAGAACATCCTCAAGACACTCGAGTTCGACGGCAAATCGTACGGCGGCGGCGACACGGTGATGGTCAAATGCACTGCCACGCCGGTGCAGGGCGGCAAGCGCAAGCTGAACGTCGGCGTCTCGGCCACCGTCGATGGCAAAGCGATCAACGTCCCGAATCCGGGGCATACCGACGCTGATGGAGTCGTTCGCCTGAAGTTCGATCTGCCGAAGAACATCACCAGGGGCCAGGGAACGCTCGACGTCACCTTCTCCGATGGCGGCGATGCCGAAGTGATCTCGCGCCCGCTGCCCCTCATCGGCCGCGTCATCAACGTCGAGTTCTTCCCCGAAGGCGGCGATCTGGTCGAAGGCGTGGCCAACCGCGTCTACTTCCAGGCGACCACCCCCAGTGGCAAGCCGGCCGACTTCAAGGGTTACATCACCGATGGCAAACAGACCGTTGCCGAAGTCGCGACGCTGACCGATCCCGACCATCCCGGCGTCAATCGCGGGCAGGGGATGTTCACATTCACCCCGAAGGCCGGTGCACGGTACTTCCTGAAGATTCAGAAGCCGGCCAACATGATCGAACCGACGTTGAAGGGCGGGCTGAGTGCCGTCGCCGTCACGCGCGGCATCGGTCTAAGCAACGTTGCGATCGGGGCCGGATCGCTGGTGTCGTCGATCCCGACCGGGTTTGAACTGCCGAAGGCCAAGCCCGACGGTGTCGTGCTGATGGCTCTCGACGCGGTCACCGGTCCCGAACAGCCGATCCGTGTGCGATTGACGAACGGGCAGGGCCGTAAGTCGCTGCTGGTGGGTGCATATGCCCGCGGCAACCTGGTCGATCATCAGCGAGTTGATGTCGAAGCCGGGAAGAACAGTGAAGTCAGCCTGAAGGTCGGCAACGCGGCCGGCGGCGTGACACGCATCACGGTCTTCGAAGAGAAGAACCCGGGCGACGGCAAATTGGTGCAGACGATCCCGGTCGCCGAACGGCTGGTCTACCACAAGCCGGCCCAGCAACTGATCCTGAACGTCCAGCCGGACAAGACCCGCTACAACCCGGGCTCACGTGTTTCTCTCGACCTGCAGTCGATCAATGAAGAAGAACGCCCGACACCGGCCGTGCTGATGGTCGCGGTGGTCAACCAGAACGTGCTGACGATGGCCGACGAGAAGACCGGCCGGCTGATGCCGACGCACTTCCTGCTGGCCAGCGAAGTCAAGAAGCCCGAAGACCTGGAACATGCCGACTTCCTGCTGGGCGATCAGCCGCAGGCCGCGGTTGCTCTCGACCTGCTGCTGGGTACGCAGGGCTGGCGCCGCTTCGCGGAGCAGACCCCTGCATCGCCGAAGCCGGCCTTCAAGGAAGAAATCGATCGGCTGATGGTGTCCAACGGCCAGCGGTCGCAGGCCCCGGTCGAGACCTTGCGGCAGGAACTCGACAAGGTCTACACGGAATTCAACCCGAAGATCGAATCGTCGCTGGCCCGACTGGCCGCGGCCGAGGAAGCCCGCGTTGCCGTTGAAACGAACGTCGCCGAGGTTCGGGCCGAGGCGAAGGCCCTGGAACTCGACCGCAGAGCAGCACTGGTCGCGTACAAGGACGCAGCCGCGGAGTTGAAGAAGTTTGAAGAGTATGGGGCCGAGCGGCGGTCGATGCTGCTGGTTCGCCTGTGCGTCGGCCTGCTGTTGATCGCCGGCCTGTGCATCGGCATCGGTGCGGTGCGCCAATCGGCCGGCGTGCCGTACTTCGCCACGGCGGCCGGCTGCTTCGCGATCTGTGCGATCGCACTGTTCGGCATGTCGGTTGATTCATCGAATACCGGTCGCACGGAACTGGCGATGGCAGGGGCGAAGATCAATCTGCCCGGAGGTTATATCGAGTTCGATCAACCGATCGTTGACAGCAAGGCCAATGGGCTCCCGGAAAATGGTAGGGACTTCTTCGACGCGCAGGGCGACAACAAGAACGGCCGTCGGCTCAACGAGTTGGGCCGTCCTGCTGATGATGCCGGCAAGATGATGATGCGTGGAGGTACGGTTCCGGTCATGGCTCCGGTCGCCCCGGCCGCGATGATGCTTAACGCACCCGCTGCTGAAAGGGGACCCGTGGGTGGCGGCTTCGGTGCCGGCGGCGGCATGAAAGCTGAACAGATGCGCGACGCCGTCGCGGCCGATAAGCGCAAAGTCCTTGGCGACGGGATGAAATTCGAGAAGGAGATGGCCGAGCAACGGCAGTTCAAGGGCGGCGAGATGCTGCACAAGCAGCGGCTGGACGCCCAGTTGTTCAACCGCGGCCGCATGGCGGGTGCCGAGAAGTTCGCCCGGATGCAGAACCTTCGCCAGCGCGAAATGCAGCGGGCTGAAGCAGGCAAGGGGCAGTTGGCCAATGAACCGCAGGCGGCGATGGCAAAACCCGGTGTCGCGCTTGGCGAGGGCGCGTTCCAGATGCAGCAACAGCAGATGTACGAGATGCTGATGGCCCAGTCGGAACAGGCCCCCGGCTTCTTCGTCCGCGAGTACAAGTTCCAGAAGTTCCCGCGCAACGGCCAGCCCGAGACGCGCGATGACTTCACCGAAACGGTCTACTGGCACCCCGTGCTGGTGGTTCCCGAAAGCGGCCGGGCCGATGTGCAGTTCCAACTGTCCGACTCGATCGCCCGCTACCAGGTACTGGTGGCCGGGCACACGCTCGATGGCCGAATCGGCGCGGTGACGACTTCAATCGAAGCCCGCAAACCGTTCACGGTTGACCCGAAGGTTCCTATCGAGATCACTGCCACTGACCGTGTCGACGTACCGGTGCGCGTGGTCAACGACTCGGACATGAGACGCCGCGTCGGCTTCACAGTCACGCCCAATGGCCTGGCGACGGAGCAGACCAATCTGCGTGACTTCATCGAACTGGGGCCGAACGAGAAGGGCCGAAAGCTGATCTCGTTCCGTGCGACCAAAAAGGAAGGCGAAGCCTCTCTGACGGTTGTCGGCACCAGCGACCCGATCGAAACGCCCGACAACATCGTCCGCGTCTTCCGCGTCGTGCCTGACGGGTTCCCGGCCACGGGCGCGGTCAGCGATCTGCTTGAGAAGCAGGCCAATGCCACCATCACGTTGCCGGAACTGATTCCGGGCACGCTGAAGTTCAAAGTCGAAGTCTACCCGACATCCCTGGCGGACCTGCAGAACGGCCTCGAAAGCCTGATGCGGGAGCCGGGCGGCTGCTTCGAGCAAACGTCGACGAGCAACTACCCGAACCTGCTGATCCTCGACTACCTGAAGTCGGCGGACCAGGTGAAGCCGGAACTCGCCCGGCGTGCGAAGGAGATGCTCGATCGCGGTTACTCGAAGCTCGTCGCCTTCGAATGTCCCGACACCGGCGACAAGACGAAACACGGCTTCGAGTGGTTCGGCCAAGCCGATCAACAGCATCAGGCCCTGACTGCCTACGGTTTGTTGCAGTTCAAGGATCTCGCCCGTGCCTACCCCGGCAAGGTCGACCCGGAACTGATCAAGCGGACGCAGCAGTACCTGCTGGGCCAGCAGACGCCGAACAAGGACGGCTTCAAGCGCAATGCCCGGGCTCTCGACAGCTTCGGCCGTGCCCCGGACCATATCACCAACGCTTACATCGTCTGGGCTCTGTGCGAAAGCGACCCCGACGACAAGGAAGGGATGACTGATCTTGTCAAGCAGTTGGACACCTTGAAGAAGCAGGCGATCGATCACCCGGAAGGGAAGAAGGACCCCTACTTCCTGGCCCTCGTCGCCAACGGCCTGCTGCACCGCCCGGCGAACGGCAACCGCGAAGCCGCCCTGGCGATCCTGAACAGGATTGCCGGGACGCACCTGAAGAACGGCTGTGTGGAAGGTGCGACGACGAGCATCACCCGCTCCGGCGGCCGTGACCTGCAGATCGAGACGACCGCGCTGGCCGTGATGGGCTGGCTGCGTTCGGGCGAACCGACGATGTTCATCAAACCGGTGAAGGAAACGACGAAGTGGATCGGCCAGCAGCGTGGCGGCTACGGCGGCTTCGGCTCAACTCAGTCGACGATTCTGGCCCTGAAGGCCCTGATCGAACACACCAAGGCATCGCGCAAGCCGGCCGAGGCGGGCGAAGTCCGCCTGACGATCAACGGCCAGACGTTCAAGAAAGCATTCACCGAGAAGGATCAGGAAGTCATCACGCTCGACATTCCCGATGCCGAGAAGGTGTTGAAGGCCGGTGCCAACGAGGCATTCGTAGAACTGACCGCGAAGCAGGCCTACCCGTTCGCCATCACCTGGTCGGGCAACACGACGACGCCATTGTCGTCCGACAAGCGGTCGGTCGATGTCGCCGCCAGTCTCGATCGCGAGACGGCCACTGAAGGCGAAACAGTGCGGGCCAGCGTGAAGCTGACGAACAAGACCGACGCCGGCCACGGCATGGCGATCGCCATCGTCGGCCTGCCGGGCGGTTGCCGGCTGCCGGCAGACCTCAAGGAGTTGACCAAGCTCCGTGAGGAAGGAACGATCAGCTACTTCGAAGTCCGCGGCCGGGAACTGGTGCTGTACTGGCGGGCTCTGAAGCCGAACCAGGAGATCGACCTGTCATTCGGCATGATCTGCGAAGTGCCCGGCCAGTACGCCGGCCCCGCGAGCCGCGGCTACCTGTACTACAACGCCGATCACAAGCATTGGGTGAAGCCGCTGTCGCTGACGATCACCCCGGCGGACCAGCAACCGGAAGCCGAAGTGGCGAGCAAGTAACAATCATAGCCCGAAACGATCGAGGGTTGAATTGAGCGGGATGCCCGTCCCGCTCAATTCAACCCTTTTCGCTAAATGGCCTCCTCAGATCGACCCACGCGACATCATCTTCGGTTCATTCAGTGGCGAGCGTCAGCTCCGCCAGTGGCGAAAGTGCTACGCGCAATCGTCCGATGAATCCCTTTCAAAGATTTCCCGGTCGTGGCACAAAGATTGCTGCTGATCTCTCAGCGTCATGTTCTTCAAACCGATCAACATCAACCACGGGTCGTCATCATGCTTCGATGGGCAATTGTTTTCTTCGTCGTCGCGATCGTCGCCGCGATTTTCGGGTTCGGCGGAATCGCGGGAGACGCGGCGTGGATCGCGAAGATTCTCTTCTTCGTGTTCCTGGTACTGCTGGTTCTTTCGTTTGTGTTCGGTCGCAGGGCGACCAGCGTCTAGTTGCAAATCAGGCAGCTTCAGCTCAAGAAGAATGAAGAGTGCTTCAGTTTGATGGCGCGAGCGGAAAGGGATGTGCTCCGCTCGTCGCTTTCAGACGATGTATTTCACGTCCGGTGTAGTTCATTCAGGAACCCGAGCAAAGGCCTGTTATAAGCCTTTGCCCGGGCTGTGATCGGTCTCGCCGAATCTCTCGCCCTATCCAGCGCGCAGAATGCACCATTTCGCAGGTGCAGTTGCAGCGGGTGATAAACTCTTACTTCTTCTTCGCCGCTGCCTTTTTCTTCTTCGCTTCGGCTGCTTCCTCGGCCTTTGGTTCTTCGGCTGCGGCCTCTTTGGCCCTCGGCTTGGCTGTTTTCGGCCGCGGACGCCTTCTTGCCGATCTCGTCAAGCAGTTGGACAACCTGAAGAAGCTGGTGATCGATCACCCGGAAGGGAAGAAGGACACCTGCTTCCTGTCCCTCATCGCCAATGGTCTGCTGCACCACCCCCGCGAACCAGCAGCCGGAAGCCGATGTAGCGAGCAAGTAAACCCATCAGAACCCGAGCGCGAGCGAGGTAACGATTAAACCTCGCCGGCGCTCAGGTTCCGCCATTGCGCATCGGGTATCCTAACTCATTCGCGAAGAATTCTTCATCTCTGATCTTCCGTAATCTTGTAGACATTTTCGCTCATGGAGCGGAAGATCGCGTCACGCTGCTCAACGGTAGCGATCTCACAAACAGGAGGGCACATCAATGCGTCTGTCAGTCAATCTGCTCGCAGCATGCTTGTTCGTCGTCGTCGTCGGCAGCGGCGTTGTTATCGCCAAGGAAGAAGCGGTGCCGCTGGACAAGATCCCCAAAGCGGTGATGGACTCGCTGCTGGCGAAATTTCCGAAGGCGAAGATCGACAAATGTACAAAGGAAAAAGAAGGCGATGACGTCATCTACGACATTGAATTCAAGGAAGAAGGCCGCAAGTGCGAGGCAGACATCAAGGAAGATGGCACGATCGTCAATTTCGAAAAGGCCATCGAAGCCAGGGACCTGCCCAAAGCGGTCAGCGAAGCGATCGACAAGCGTTACCCGAAGGCCAAGTACAAGGAAGTGATGGAAGAGACGGAAATGAAGGGCAAGGAAGGCAAGTTGGTCGCATACGAAGTCGTGCTGCTGACGGCCGACAACAAGGAAGTGGAAGTCAAAGTGACGACAACCGGCGAAATCACCGAAGATTCCGGGGCGAAGTAGCTCCGTTTGCTTTCTGACAAAGCCCGAGAACCAGCGAGGTACGTTCGTGACCTCGCGCAACGTCAACGCTTCATTTTCGGGTAGCTGCATTCGCCGGAATTCGGGGTGTTCGAGCGATCAGACCGCATTCCGGCGAATGCGGCTACGTGGCCAACACGAAGTTTTAGCCTTCACCCTGCACTACTTCTTCGTCGCCGCTTTTTTCTTCTTCGGCTCCACTTCCCCGGCCTTTGGTTCTTCGACTGCGGCCGCTTTGGCCTTCGGCTTGGCCGGTTCGGCCGCAGGTGCCTTCTTGCTGAAGATGGCGTCGTAGCCTTCTGCGAAGTTCTTGGTTTCACCCAGACCGATGCGAACGATGCTCATGATGGATCTCCCGAGGTTGTACCAATTGACCAGCACATTTTAGGGCCAGACCGGCCGTCTGTCACGTTGTTTCGACCTCAAGAATCGCAGCCGGCAGGAAATCGATGATATCGCTGGCGATCATCCCCATCCGGCTTTTTGCAGCCGCGGCCAGATCGCCGGCCCGGCCATGCAGGTAAACGCCGAGCTGTGCCGCGTCGAATGGGCTCATCCGCTGGCTGACCAGGGCGGCAATCAGGCCGGTCAGGACGTCGCCGCTGCCGCCGGTCGCCATGCCGGGGTTGCCTGTCGTGTTGCGGTAGAACTTGTCGCCATCGGTGACGATAGTACCGTGCCCCTTGAGCACCAGCACGATGCCGCGTTCACTGGCGAAGTGGCGGGCCAGTTCGTCGCGGTTTGCCTGAACGGTCTCAGTCGGCTGCTTGATCAGGCGGGCGAATTCACCAGGGTGCGGCGTCAGAATGGTCGGCGCGGTTCGGCGGGACAGGAACTTGCCCGGCAGCTTGGCAAGCAGGTTAAGCCCATCGGCATCAAGAACGACGGGGCACTTCACCTGTACCAGCAGGATTTCCAGGATCTCGGCCAGCTTGCCGGCTTCCCCCAGGCCGGGCCCGATCGCCAGCACACTGGCTTTCTCCGCCAGTTCGAGGATGACAGGGACAGCATCCTCGGCCAGGGTGTGGCCTTTCGATTCGATCGGCAGGCCGACAGTCATGAAGCACGGGTTGCCCCCGGCCACGATCGGCTGCACGTCGCACGGCGTGGCGATTTTCACCAGCCCGGCCCCGCCGCGGAGTGCCGCACTGCCGCACAGCACGGCGGCCCCGGCCATGCCGCGGCTGCCAGCCACGGCCAGCACGGTGCCGAAAGTTCCCTTGTGCGAATCAGCGGCGCGGGCGGGCAGTCGCGGCAGCGGGAGATCGGCAGGCATGATTCCTCCGTGAATGGGTTACTTCTTGGGCGGCAGTTCGATCTTTTTATCCGGGTCGGGCTTTTCGGTCAGTGTCCTGTGCGCCTGATTGGCCGCGGCCTTGATGGTGGGGTCCGGAGCACGCTTCAACGGGTCGATCACCGGTAGCATCTTGTCGGTTTGGCTCGGCATCTGCGACATGGCCCAGAGGGCGGAGGCGATGATGAATGGTTCCTCGTTCTTGCCTTCCGCGATTGCGATCAACTCCGGCAGGCGCGACTTTGCTTCCTCGCCGATGAAGCCGATCGCCTGTATCGCTTCCTGTTTCATATCGAGTTCCTTGCTCGCCAGCAGCTTGGTGATCGCGACCAGGTTCGGGTCGTTCGTCTTGATCAGTTCCTGCTCGGTGCGAATGTAGACCACGCGCGCCCAAAGACTGATGCTCTTGTCCGGATCCTTCATCACGTAGACCAGCGCATCACGCAATTCCTTCCACACCGCTTCGACCGTCGGCGGGCCGAGCGTCATCAGCGAGCTGATTGCCTCGCGGCGAACCTGGTGCGATGAATCGGTCCGCAGGCACTTGATGATGCCGCGCATGGCGACAACGTCCGGCCCTTCGCCCTTCATCATCGGCATGCCCAATCGACCCAGAGCGGCCACCGCCGCCTTGCGGTTCTGCCACGACGTCTGGTCAACCATCGTGTAGGTGATCAGTGTCGGGATCGCCCGCTTGGCGATCGGCCCGCACGCACCAAGCGAGTTCGTCGTCTCGAAGCGGGTGTGGTTGGCGGCCGCGTTTGCCGGGATCAGGATTTTCACCATCGCATCCAGCCCCTGGTCGGCGTACGCCTCATCGAAACCGATCAACGGCACCGTGTTGATGGCCGTCAGCCGGACGTTGACATCGCGCTCGTTCAGGATGGCATTCACCAGGTTCGCGCTGGCGGCCTTGCGGCTGTCCGGCCCGAAGTTGGGGATGGTGCGGATCGCCTGATCACGCGTGCTTGCGTCCGGCGAGCTGCGCATCTCGCGCACCCATTGGTCGAGCGTCTTGCCGCCGATCTCTTTGGGCCATTTGATCTCGTCCTTCGGATCCTTCGGTTCGGACGTGGCCGGCTGTCCCGGAGAATCGGGAACCACGAGCATGAACATGGAAAACATGAGGCCGAACGGAATCAGACGGAACATTGGCGGGTCCCTCATCAGGCAGGGGGAGAATTCGATTGAACGATAACACAAATGCGGTCGCGGAGAAAGGGGGTACCCGCCGCGAGCCGCACCGCCGGTGCGAACGCGGCGAAACGCTCCGCTTGCGCGGCATTGCCCCTACAAATTACCCGGTTTCTCCCGCTTCGTTGGCGATGGCCGTCAACTTTGAAGGAAAAACCGGTCGATGATGGTTGGAAAAGATCATGAACAGAGCACGGAAGGTGGAGCCCATGAGACGGATACTGCTGACAGTCGTTGCAGTGCTCGGCGCGGCCGGTCTTGCCGGGGCGCAGGAAAACAAGCTGCTGCCACATCGATCGACGGCGGGGCCGCAGGATCACACCATGGAACGGGCGGGGCAACCCCGGCAGTTGTCGCACTTCGCCAAGCCGGGCATCGAAAAGCATGAAGGCCCCGGCCTGATCGGCGGCGGCAAGCTGATCCACGGCGACGGCCCGGTAGCCTACGACGGCACCTTCGGCTGGGACTATCAGGGCCTCGGTTGGCGGCCGGGCCGGGTGTTCCTGGGCTGGGCGCACGACCGCAAGCACCAGCCGAAAATGGGACCCTACAGGACCGACACGCACAAAGTTCCCGACGTGGTGACGTTGCACCCCGTCCGCAAGGTTCTGGAACAGAAAGAGCCGTGATCTCCGCCGCTTGCGGCGTTGCCAACAAAAAAGGGGCGCGTCAACGACGCGCCCCTTTTCGTTTTCACACTTCTTCACATCAATGGTTCAGCATGAACTCATTGGTGTTCAACAGCGACCAGAAGAGGTCTTCGTAGAAGGCCTCGACGGGTCCCTTGCCCTTGCCGCCGGCCGATGTGGCCGAGGCCTTGGCGGCGGCGAGTTGTTGCAGGACAAACTGGGTTTCCGTCACCTTCGACGTGGTCTTCCGCTTCGTCTTCGGGTCGATCTTTTCCACGTCGAGCAGCGCCTGCCCCGGCTTGCGGCCCAGCGCGGTCAGATAGATTTCCTCAATGATGAAGTTGTCGCGACTGCCCGGCGGGAGCTTGTTCGCCTTGGCCATCGCCTTGGCGACGAGACCGTCGGGACGCTTGATCTCTTCGTTCAGTTCCTTGCCGTTCATCATCAGCAGGGCCTGCACGATGGTGCCGTTGAAGGT
>Ga0105047_10013664_pt1 | contig 12950 bp, 3 predicted proteins | sample MAT04_FD_78384 | JGI IMG/M metagenome (GOLD analysis project Ga0105047, IMG submission 78384) | Freshwater microbial communities from Lake Fryxell liftoff mats and glacier meltwater in Antarctica - MAT-04 (megahit assembly) | ecosystem: Environmental > Aquatic > Freshwater > Ice > Liftoff... | reverse complement strand
CTGCATGAGCTGCTCGAGGATCGGCTTGAGCGCATCCGCGCCGGCAACTGCACCGCCGCCAGCAACACCTGCGACCTGACTCGGATCCTTGCCGGGTGCGGTCGGAGGAGCTCCGCCACCCTCGGCACCTGCAACGCCGGTCTCCATCTTCATGGCCGGCATCTTCATCGCCGGGCCGCCACCCATCGCTCCGTCAACTCCACACATGTTGTCCCCGTTCCCTCCGCGCAGTGCGCGGTTTCGTGTGATTCATTCATCCTCAGTAGTGGTCGTGCGCCCTGTCCCGAGGGGCCTGACCGAAGATGCGATCACCACTGTCCAGGAACCACAGAACCATGAATTTGTGGATTGGGCAACAGTTCTCCGTCACTTTGTCGTCAAGCCGACATTTCGTCAGCGTTTGCCCTCGTGCATGCCTGTACGAATGCCGAATCTCATGGTTCCTTGGATGGAACGCCCGTGGTGTGACGACTACGACGCGTTGGGACGACTTGAGTGGCTCGGATGGACGATCCGGACTGCGGACGATAGGGACGTATCACGTGACTACTGGTGTAACCAGCGGCTCTCAGACCCCCACCATCGTGGGCGGCTCGAACACGCGCACAGGCCCTTCGGCCGGCGCGGTGTCCTCCGCCACGAGCGATGTCTCTGCAGCGCAGCAGCGCGTCTCCACCGCCACCTCCGGCTACGACGCTATCAACACGTCCTACACCTCACTCAAGACAGATCTCACCGACGCGCAGTCAGACGTCACCAAGGCGCGTGCGGCTTCCACTGCAGCCGACGCCGCCTACACGAAGGCCAACGGCGGTTTGAGCGACCTGCGCTCGAGCGTCACCACCGCTGAAACCGCACTCAAGACCAACAAGACCGAGATCACGTCACTGACGACCGAGCTGAGCGATCTCAAGTCGCAGAAGTCGGCTGCGGATGCACTCGTCACGACGACGAAGTCGGCGTACGAGACCGCGCAAGGTAAGACCAAGACCGCAACGGCGAACCTCAAAACGGCGAACGACTCCTACGACACGGCCCACGGCAAGGTTGGTCCCGCCGAGGCGGCCGCCGCCACGGCCAAGGGCAAGATCGCTCCGGCACAGTCTGCGGTCGATTCAGCCAGCGCAAAAGTCGGCCCGGCACGCGATCGCATCGCAGCCGCAGAAGGCAAGGTCAGCTCCGCGCAGCAGCGTGTCTCCTCAGCGCAGCAGAAGGTCACCGCCGCGCAGGCGTACCTCAACGCACATCCGAATGATGCTGCCGCGAAGACCGCGCTCGCGAATGCGAAGTCGGCGCTCTCCACCGCCAAGACTGCACTCGCGAACGCGAAGTCCGAGCTCTCCACCGCCAAGACCGCACTCGCCACCGCCATCGAGGCGGAGCGCAGGGCGAAGGAGGCGCTCGCCGCTGCGAAGCTCGCCGCTGCGGAGGCCGAGCGCAAGGCTGGGGAGGCGCGCACGGCCGCTGCCGCCGCGCTCAAGGTGAAAGAAGCAGCCCTGAAGGCGCTCGAGCTCGCGAAGACTGCCGAGGCCGAGGCCAAGACCGTCGCGGAGAAGGCGGTGACTGCTGCGGCGAAGGCTGCTACGACCGTCACGGACGCCGAGAAGGCACTCAAGACCGCCAAGGACAAGACCACCACGCTCACCTCGGACGTCACCAAGGCGAAGGACGCGCTCAAGACGGCAGAGACCGCCCTCAAAGATCTCAAGAAGGATCAGGAAGACGCGAAGGCCGACCTCGATAAGGCGACCAAGCTGGTCACCGACCTCAAGCCACAGGTCGACGCCAAGAAGATCCAGCTCGATGATGCGCGCGAGGCACGTGATCGCGCCAAGAAGGAGCTCGACACCGCCAAGACGCACCTCAAGACGCTCCAGGGGCAGGCACAAGTCGCCATCGATCAGGCGCGCGCTACCGAGAAGCATCGCCCGACGACGCCGACTGCGACGAGCACCGGTTCCACGATCAAGCATGGTGCTACTGCTCCGAGCGCCGTCGCCGGTGCGAATGGACCGGCCGCCGCTCCCGATCCAGCGTCCGATCCCGCAAGCTCGGTAAATCTTGATCAGGTGAGTCCTGAGGAGCGTCAGCGTCTGCTTCAGGAGCAGGCCGAGCTTGAGGCACGTGAGCAGAAGATTCGCGACGATCAGGCGGCTGCAGCTGCGACTGCTGCGATCAAGAAGGAGCGCACCGACTACGTCGCTGACAATCCGGTGTGGGTCGATCAGGACGGCACGACCTACTCCGCCTCCGTCAGCTCCGTTGGCGAGCTCGTGCTCACTCGTAACGATGCGATCATCGAGCCGACCGAGCCGTCGCAGCCGCGCGTCAAGCCGTCGCGCCAGATCAAGATCCAGGTCGACAAGTCGCGCGAGGACAAGGTCGTGCTCGCGTCGATCCCGACCGGCACACCCAACGAGGTTGTACAGACTCGTACGGACATTGTGCATACCGATCCGACCGGCATGCCCACGGGCGGACAGGTCATCAACGATCAGGAGCAGACGACCGAGGACGGCACGTACAAGCGCGCGAGCGCGACAGAGATCTACGACGCGGACGCGCAGGGTGCGTTCACGCTCACCGAGCAGCAGTTCGTCAATGACACCGTCGCCCCGAATGGCGACGGGCAACGCACCGATCGCGTCGTCAGCATCGGCGAGGACGGCGCCACCCCCACGCACGAATCCTCCACCACCGTCACCAAGCAAGGCGCAGACACCGCTACCGAGAACATCGAGTCGAGCTTTCAGGCGGATGGTTACACGCTCGCGCAGCAGCAGATCACCAACTCCGGAACCGGCCAGGTCACGGTCGCGTCAGACACCGCGTACACGACGGCAGGCGTTCCCACTGCTACGCAGATCTCGCGCGACGCGAGCGCCACCGAGAGCGGCGAGCTGCCCGACGGTGTCGAGGGCAACGAGTTTTTCGCATGGGGCACCAACGGCAAGGCAACTCAGCACCTCATCGGGCAGGACGATCAGACGTTCGCCGACTATCAGACCTACAACACTGATCGCGCGGACGCGGGCGCGGTTGAGCAGGTCGGCAACTTCCTGAGTGACACGTTCAACCCGGTCAAGGACATCCGCGAGGGGTCGATCGATCCGCTCGACGGGCACGACGTCGCTGTCGCATACACGCGGGGGAGCAACAACAAGTTCACCGGCGTCGAGCAGGACTCGATGCTTGCCGAGCCGCTGCAGCCCACCTCCGCCACACCCAACGTCTTTGAGATCCCCGCGACGCTGCGCGCGCGCGGCGCCGCTGCATCCATCGACGCAACCGCACCCGCCGTTGGTTCTCCTGAGTACGAGGCGCTGGTCAACGAGCAGGACTCCTACGAGGCCGATCTCGCCGCAGCGAAGAGCGACAGCGAGCGCACGCGCCTGCAGCGCGAGTACTACGCCGACCACGACATCTACGTCGACCGCGGCCCCGACGGCACACAGGACCCCGTGTTCCTCGCGTCCGCCTACTCCTATGGCTTGCCCGCTAACTCGATGTTCGGCGGGGACCGCGTCAGCGAGCCGCACGCGATCCTGGCGCGCACCGGTATCGAGGGGCAGGACAAGTACGAAAACCCCGCGACCATCGATCTGCTTCGCCACGACTACTCCGATGGCACGAGCGACGACATCACGCGCATCACGACCGACCCGGCGGCACTGGCCGGCGGCACGCGCGTCGAGATCACGGGCGAGCACTTCGAGGCGAATGGCGTCCGCTCTGCGAGTGACACGAACGTGCAGGCGACCGTCTCGCGCGCCACCGATGGCCTGCCGCCGCTCGCGGTGACCGAGGTGAGCCGCCTGCGGTTCGACGCAGTGACCGGCGAAGCCGACGGCGAGCAGTACTACGCCACCGCCACCTCCGACGAGTCGATGACCACGCTCACCGAGCGCACCGACACGTTCGCAGCCGGTGAGATCACCGACACGATCATCGACAAGACCGAGCAAAGCCGCGACTGGCAAGGCGCCACCACCGAGGACTTCCTCAAAGCCAACGACGAGGCAATGTACCTCGGCCGCACCGACAAGATCGACGTCAACAACGACTCGACCTCGATCACCACGCCACCGATCGGTTCGTACGCGACCAGCTCGCACACGGACATCGACTACACCGCCGGCGTGCCAACACACTCCGAGACACACGAGGTCAGCACCTCCGTCGCCGCCATGGTCGACACCGATGAGAAGGACGGCGTCACCACCTCGTCCACAGATTCCAACGGCGTGAAGGTCTCAACCGTCACCACCGACAAGGTGATGGACGGCAACGGCAGCGCAATCTACGACGAGAACGACAAGCCGCTCGTCGATCAGTCGATCGTCACCAACATGCGCTCCTCGTCATTCGATCCAGACCGTGGCTCGGCCGGTGGCGACCACCGCGACGGACACCAGTTCCGCGAAGTCACCGACGTCACCATCGGCAGCAACCGCGCACCCAACGGCGACCTCACCACCAGCTGGGTCACGCCTTACACCGCGCAGATGCTGCTCGAGGGCCAAGACGACGACCGCACCTATACGCAAAAGCAGATCCTCACCAAGGCCACCGAGGGCGTGCTCGGCCCCGACGACCAGCCCTTCGAGATCGTGTTCGAGGGCGAGGGCGACGATCAAAAGCCCGTGCTCGTGGGCGACAACGACACCTACACCGGCAAGGACGGCAAGCCCACCACCCAGAGCGAGAACTCCCAGGACGGCAACTACCACACCTCCGATACGGACTTCGCCGATGACTACGAGAAGTGGATGGAAGACCACAGTACGCTCGTCACCATCGTGACGATCGCCGCTGGTGTCGCCATGGCCGCGTTCTCCGGCGGCACCAGCCTCGCAGCCGCCATCGCCTTCACCGCAGCAGCGGGCGTGGGCCTCGCGACTTCGACCGCACAGTTTCTCAAGACGCGCCTGGACTACTCGCAAGACGAAGCCAGCCTCGGTGCACTCATCCTTGACGGCGTGGGCGTCGTCGGCTTCGCCGCAGGCGCACTTAAGGGCGTGACAATGATCAACGCGGCGCGCGGTGCCAACGCCGCCGCTGCCGCAATCCGCGGTGGCACCGCACTCGCGACAGTCGCATCCAGCTCAGACGATCTGGTCAATGCCACCGCCACCGGCTTCAAGGCACTCAGCACGGTCGGCAGGGTCGAAAAGAGCCTTAACTGGGTCGGCAACGCCGGCGACATCTACGACGGCGCGAACGCCGTCAAGGCAGGCGTGATCGACGGCAACTGGGGCCAAGCCGCAATGTTCGCCGGCATGATCCTGCTCAACCACGGCGCCGCGTTTGGTGCGAACCAAATCCGCGCAAGCCGCATCGACGTGCCGACCATCGGTGGTAGCAGTTCCTCCGCGACCGGTATCGGCAACGGCATCCCCGAGGGGATCAATCCGATCGAAGGGCCCGGCAACAGTCACGGCATCATCGAGTCAACCGGCATCGAGGTGGACGGTCCGGGCGTGTCGACAACCAACGCCCCCCCGCTCGACATCGATGCGGACGCGGGTACGTGGACGCACGCCGATACGAGCAGCGGCACCAGCACTGCAACCGGTGGCGCCAATGGCGCGCCGAGCGTGGCCCTACCGGCCGTGGCAGGCGGCTCGATCCAGGCGTTCGAGGGCACCTCGACACTCAATGACGGCGGCACGACGCCGACCCCACGACCCGCGATCATCGACACGACTTCGACCGATGTCACCCCGTCCGCCGTTGGCGGCGCGCATGGCGGCCCGGAGGCCGTCGATTCCCACACACTCGGCGACCATGGTCTCCCGGCGGACGGCACGGTCAACTTCATCTCCCGCCGAACAGATTCCCGCGTTCGCGAGCCTGGCGAATCTCCTGCGGACCACATCATCGATGCACACGGCGACACGCCCGACCTCAACGATCCCAAACTCGTTGAAAAGATCGAGGGTTTTGACACACACCCGGTGAATCTGAATCAGCTGCCAGACGGATGGAGAGTACAACCGAGCGGCAAGATCCGCACGACGAAGAGCCAGTGGTCTCCTGAATTCAGGAATCCCGAAGCGCTCGACGCTGTCATCAATCGCGCCATCATCAACCCCGATCTCGTTGTCACCGGCAAAGCATCTGTCAAGCTCTACGTCGACCTGCCCGAAGTCGCAGGTATTGGCCAGGGCTTCGGCGCGACATCCACGCATCGCGTCGAGGTCGTGTTGATCCCCGATCCCTCTACTGGAATGTGGCGCGCTGACACCGCGTATCCGGTTGCGCCTTCTGCGACGAATACCCGCACCGGAGCCTCCGTAGCTGATCTTGCTGCTTGGGGCGCCAACGGGCCGGTAGCACCGTATGCCGCCACCCCGACGCCTGTGCGCGCCACCGTTCATCTCACAATGGATCAGCGCTACAACCCGCCCGCCGCTGCGCTCGCGACACTGACGCAGGCAGGCTTCCCCGACGCGGGCGCGGCGATCGCCAACGCCACCGCTCCCAACGTTGCGGCTCGCCTCGAAGATGCTGGGTACAACTCGCAGCAGCGTGTTGCGGTAGCTGACGCCGACGGCGTGCGAGCCGAAGGACTCATCTATGACATCTCCGAGGATGGCGCCAGCGCCCTCGTTCGCGTCGATGTCAATAATCCCGACGGCTCCACCACCTATCGTTTCGCCACGCAGCCCCTCGACGCAATCCGTGCGGGAAACGACGTTACGCTGACGCGATCCGGTAACAGCGGTGTCGTCGCGCTCTCCGATCCCAGCGGCATTGGCGCCATCGAGAATCACATGGCCAATGGCACAATCGTGGATGGTTCGCGGCGCGTGCTACGCCGCGGAATGTCGAGCGCCTCCGGCGAAAATGTCACCATCGAAACACTGCGTCTCCCCGATGGATCGACTATGGACGTCGTTCGAAAGACCGCGAACATGGGTGCAGCGCAAGAAGTCACTGCGTGGGAGACGGCGAAGCTCCTGGGAGTCGAGTCGTACTTGCCCGCAGTGGTACGCGCGCCCAACGGCGATGCGCTCATCCAGTACGTACACGGTGCCGATGCACAGAATCATCTTTTCCGTACCCGCACCACCGTGCAGGAAGCCGCCGAGGCGACCGTTCGACGCCGGTTCCCGGAGATGGAGGACGCCGATGTCCGCGCCACGGCAGCCACTGACCTCGAGCTGCTCGACCAGCTCGACTTCCTCGTCGGAAACCACGACCACTCAGCTGGTCGCTCCGATCGCTTCCAGCGCAACGCGCTGATCGAGCCCGACGGGTCGCTTCGCGTCATCGATTTTGGTGCTGCAGATCTCGTTCCCGGTAGTGCGCTCAACGGCCCGATCCCACATCTGTCAGACGCCGCCCGAGCACGCGTTGCGATCACGGCGTCGGTCGACCGGGTGGACCTCGCGTTTGACCACCTTTCCGCACCGCTCGTCGGCAACGGCGTTCTCGACGCCACGCGCATCGTCAGCTCCCGGCTCGAGGATGGATCTTTCGGAAAATCCGTATCGGCCAGGCTTGCATCCGAAGGCGCCTACGGAGCGCCGGCGGTCACTCATGGTGGCGCGGCCGCAGCCCCCGATGCAGCGCCGTCCATCCTTGGCCTCGGTACCAGGAACACCGCTACGCCCAGCGACTTCGCGCCGCTCGAGGGCCCGGTGCCCGCACAGTCCGTCGTCAATGGCGGGCTGCAGGTCGATTCCACGACCGCCGTCGCGAACCCGGAGCTCCTCGTGGGAGCCAAGGTGCAGCTAGCGGATCCTCGTTCTGCCGACCGGATCGTATGGACCGTCGATCAGGCACTCGCAAATGGTGATGTGATCATCTCGCGCGAACTCACTCGCACCTCTTCTGTCGATGCGATCGCGGCGTCCAACCCGCAGCTCATCGAGCACCTCGGGGGGATCGACGCGGTGCGCGCCACCCCTAGCGCGCTGTTGGGGTGGAAGCTCGACGTCGTCCGCTCCGACGGCTCCACCCAGCGCGGCTGGTCCGTGCAGCACGCCGGCGGCAACGGTGGACGTCTCATTCTCGGAATCGATGAGACGCTGCGCATTCCCGCCGCCACCGCCCACGCTGGGCTGACCTCGCCGATCGATTTCGGCGCGACCGTCGTGAAGCGACAACGCGCCGATGCGAGCTTCGATGGGCGAGCGGCGATCTCCGACTACATCACCGCGAACCCGACGGTCCTTGAGAACCGCCCGCTCCGTTTGTTGCGATCCGAATCATCCATCGCCGAGGGCCGCGCCGCGCAGAACATCAGCGACGGGTGGAAGGTCATCTCGAGCATGCCCGACGGCAACGGCAGCCTGACCCTCACGCTCGCGCGCGACGTGCCGTTCTCGGAGCTCGGAGCGAAGGCGCAAGCCAACGCCCGCATCCAGGGATATCACGAAGGCTCGGTGATTCCGTATGTCCGACGCAACATCCCGCTCTCAGACGTCGTGGACTACAATAAGGCTCGGCTCGAGGGCAACCACGGTCAGCTCCCCCAGCTCAATGTGTTCGATGGCGAGCTCGGACAGACGAATCGTCTCGGAACGAATCGCGACCTGGTGGCGGGCCCGAGCAATGCGGTCGCCGACCAGGCGGTCGTGCACACCCAGGCCGCCCTCGACTACCTCTACTCGCGGTATGGCTACGTGCCGTCCGGCGGCGATATCAACCTCATCGTCAACTCGCCCTCGAACCATCGCAACGCTTCGATGCAATCAGATGGCAACGTGCTGCGCATCGGCACGCACGAGACGGCTGGCGGTGCGTTCGATCCCGGCGTGATCATGCACGAGCTCGGCCACAAGTTCGTGTCAGATCACACGATCGATCACTATGGCAACAACCAGGCCGGGGCGATCCACGAAGGTGTCGCCGACGTCCTGTCGATCGCGTGGACCCACGATCCCGTTATCGGGCGCGTATTCAACGGCGCGACTGCTGAGGGATTCCGCAACGTCGCGACTGGCGCCAATCTCATCACGACCCGGCAGCAGTGGTCAGCGACTGCAGCGAGGCAGGCACAGACAGGTGTGTCCGCTCATGCGGGCGGCGGCGTCGTATCGCAGCCGGCAGCTGTCATGGCCCGTACCATCGGATGGGCGGAGACGGGCGATCTCTACGCCCAGGCGCTGCGTACTGGCGGCCTCGCGACCCAGATGGACTTCACGTCCTTCTCGGACTCGATCCGTATCGCCGCCGCACAGAAGTACGGCGTCGGCACACCGAACTACCTCGCCGTAACCAACGCGCTCTACTCCTCGGGGCTCATCTCGCAGCCCTCCGTCGGCCAGCTCGTCGGGCGCATCTCGTCCCGCAACACAGTCGAGACCAACGTGCGCATCGATCAGATTGAGGATGGCGGGACCGTCATCGTGATCGATTCCCAGGGGCGTCGATACCGACAGACCAACGACACGCTACTCACCGGGTTCAACACGGCGTATCCGCGCGATGCGAGCGGGAACCTCATCCAGTACCGCCGCCGCTCAGCCACTGCGAGCTGAGTCAGCTCAGCGGGGAATTTCAGGCTGGCGACGCGTTGCTCACGTCGTTGCAACGAGGCCTTCGGTCGAGGCGCCCGGTTCCTGAGCGCGACACCCGCACTCCTTCATCCGTCCGAATCCTCGTGAGCCGCACCGAGACGCGCCGCCAGCGCGCGTAACTGCCGCACAGGGACTGCGCGCGACTTGCGCTCCAAGGGTCTCACCACCTCTTCCCTGGAGCATTCGCATGCAGCTCGTCCCGATGACGTCCCCCGCGCCGCGCCTCGACGCCGCAATGAACCTCGCGAAGGCGGCCACCGGGCTGCCCACGATCATGGCGATGAATGTGATGGGCGGCAGGCAGCTTCGGCGGCAAGCCCGTGACCCCCGCCGTGATGGTGACGGGCATCTCCGCTCAGTGCGGTGCCGGCATGGCTCCGATCATCGCTTCACTGCGCGCATCAGCGCCCGAGGCGGAGACACAGATCGTCGCCGTCGAGCAGGCTGCGATTGGTGCGGCCATCTCCGCGTTCATGCCGCATGTGCAGACGACGATCGATACCGCGAAGTTCATCGCGCCGGACCTCGTACTCGACCAACCGGGCATGCCACCAGTGACGCCGTAGTCCAGATGCCTATTCCTCGCGCAGACGGATACGAGCCTTGGGTAACGAAGATTCCTAGGGGGGATCGCGATGCGACGAATCATGGTCATGCTCGGGGTGGGAGCTGCAGGCGCCGCGTACTGGTATGCGCGTCGCCGCATCCACCGTGCACTCAAACCAGCTGAGCCGACGCTCGTAGCCGTATCGCACGCTCCCCCGCCGCCCGTGGACCACCTCGTTCCGGCGGACACGCCCTGGCACGGCACGACCATCACCACGCAGAGCGAGCTGATCGAGCTCGAGCGCGCGCTACTCACCGTCCCCGGTCTCCCCGGGGAAAATCACCGCCGGCGCGACCAGACCTCCGGGCGCGCTGCCCGTGAGATTGCCGCCGCGCAGGTACGCCAGCGCCGCAACGGATGCGTGCCCCGCACACACGGGCGCGGCTTCGACCCGCGCGCCTACTAGCAGAGCGCTTCGTCACCGAGCAGCTCGCGCAGCTCTGAGCGCAGCCCTGGCTCGATGCTCACGCGCCAGTCGTCGCCCAGGCGCATCAGCTGCTCGCCCCCGACAGTCTGCACGCGGAACGTCACTTCCGCCTGCCCCGGGTAATTCTTGAGGATGCGCTTGAGCTCGGTCATCACGACCGCGTCCTGGAACGTGTGGCTGGGCGCACGCACCGTCACCGCGTTGAGCTCAGGCGCCTCTTGCAGCGTGCACACGCGCTCGGCCATGAGATCGACCGAGCCGTCCTTCGCCTCGAGCCGCGCATCGAGAATGATCACGCGGCGATCGCCCTGGAGCTTCTCGCGCACCTGCTCGAACACCGCCGGGAACACCACCACGCGAATGGTCTTACCGTCCGTGCCCTCGAGCACGAAGAACGCCATCGGCTGACCCTTCTTGGTGACCAGCGCACGGTACTCCTGCACGAGCCCGCCGACCTTCACCTTGTGGCGCGGGTCATCACGCTCGCCACCCTTGCCGCGCTTTTCCTTCGGAGGGACCCAGCCCTCCTCCTGGATCTTGCGGTTCATCTCTTCGCCGAAGGTCATCACGTCGCCGACCGAGTCCACCGTGCGCGCCTCGATCGCGTCGCGCCACTCGTCGATCGGATGACCGGACATATAGAGGCCCGTCGCCTCACGCTCGAAGTCGAGCTTCTCCAGGAACGCCCACTCACCCGGAGCGATGTCTGGATACTCGGACGCGGACGGCTCGTCGGAATCATCGCCGCCTCCGTGCGCGGCGAGCTCACCGAACAGGTCAAACTGCCCGCTCTCGGCGTCCGCGAGCGCCTTGGCGCCCAGGCTCATGGCCGGCACCATCGCCTCGAACTGTCCCTTGCGCGAATCGCCCGTGCAGTCGAACGCGCCGGCCTTGATGAGCGCTTCCACCACTCGCTTGTTGGCGTGCTCTTTGCTGACGCGGCCGCAGAAGTCATAGAGCGAGTCGAAGGGCCGCTCGGCGCGCGCCTTGATGATCTCGTCAATCGCTGCGTGCCCCACGCCCTTCACAGCGCTCAGCCCGAAGCGGATGGCGCCATCGTCCATCACCCGGAAGTCGTGCACTGACTCATTGACGTCCGGCGGAAGCACGTTGATGCCCATACGCTGCGACGCGCTGACAAAGAACGGCACCTTGTCCTTGGTGTGCATCACTGTGGAGATGAGCGCCGCCATGTACTCGGACGGGTAGTGCGCCTTGAGGTACGCGGTCTGGTACGCGATGAGCCCGTAGCACGCCGCGTGCGACTTGTTGAACGAGTAGTCGCCCGCCTTTTCGGCGTCCTCCCATAAGCCTGCTGCGACCTTGGAATCCACCCCGTTGGCCTTGCAGCCGTCGAGGAACATCGGCTTGACCTTGTCGAGCACGGTGCGCAGCTTCTTGGCGATACCCTTGCGCAGCTCGTCCGCCTGACCCGGCGTGAAGTTCGCCAGCTTGCGGGCGATGAGCATGTACTGTTCCTGGTAACACGTGATGCCGTAGGTGTCAGCCAGGATCGATTCGAGCCGCTCGTCCTGGTAGACGATGCTCTCGGGATTGCGCTTGTTCGCCGCGAAGGTCGGGATGTACTCCATCGGACCCGGGCGGTACAGCGCCACGAGCGCGATGATGTCCTCAAAGCGCGTGGGCTTCACCTGGCGGGCGGCGGCCTGCATGCCCTCGGATTCCAGCTGGAACACACCTGTGGTGTCCCCCTTGGCGATCATCTCGAAGGTGTCAGGATCATCGAGCGGTAGCTGCGCGATGTCGATCGTCTCGTCGCGACTCTCGCGGATGAATTGCTTGACCTTCTTGAGCACGTCGAGGTTGCGCAGCCCGAGCACGTCCATCTTGAGCAGACCCAGATCTTCGACGTCTGCCTGCTCGAACTGCGTGACGATCTGCCCGCCGTGCTCGCCCGAGCGCACGGGAACGATGTCCACGAGCGGGCGGTCGGAGATCACCACGGCGGCGGCGTGGATACCGGTGTTGCGCACCATGCCCTCGAGCGGCATCGCCATGTCTACGACGGCGCGCGTCGTGGGGTCAGCGTCGTAGGCCTTGCGCAGGTCCATGCCCTCGCGCATGTTGGATTCGAAGCTCTGCTTGGGTCCATCGGGGATGAGCTTGGAGATCTGCTCACCGATCGAGACTGGGTAGTCCATCACGCGCGCGGCATCTTTGACCGCCGCCTTGGGCTGCAGGCGCCCGAACGTGGCGATCTGCGCGACGCGATCGGATCCGTACTTCTCGGTGAGGTAGCGGATGCATGCCTCGCGCCCTTCCTGCGCGACATCGGTGTCAATGTCCGGCATGGAGATGCGGTCGGGGTTCAAGAATCGCTCAAACAGCAGGTCGTACTTGAGCGGATCCAGATCGGTGATCCACG
>Ga0105047_10013663_pt1 | contig 12950 bp, 8 predicted proteins | sample MAT04_FD_78384 | JGI IMG/M metagenome (GOLD analysis project Ga0105047, IMG submission 78384) | Freshwater microbial communities from Lake Fryxell liftoff mats and glacier meltwater in Antarctica - MAT-04 (megahit assembly) | ecosystem: Environmental > Aquatic > Freshwater > Ice > Liftoff... | reverse complement strand
ACGAAGGCGAAGCGTCCGACCATGCGCCGGTGCTCTCACCGCTCAAGTCTTTGGAGATCATTGGCCACACGCATCCGGATTTCAAGCATCACCACGGACAACTGCAATCGTCGTATCTGCCCGATCTCCAGGAACGATCGAACCTCGTCGATGAGCACGGTCGCAGGCTGGTCGTTCGTAATGGTTCTTTACCGGAGCGTGAATTGATGACCGGCCTCGGCCCAATTCCGGTCCACCAGCCTCGCGTACGTGACAAGCGAGCGTCGGAAGAACGAGAAGTCTTCAATTCATCGATCCTGCCGAAGTACCTTCGCAAGACAAAATCAATCGAGGAACTGGTCCCGTCGCTGTATCTCAAAGGGATCAGCACGAATGATTTTCCGGAAGCATTGCAGTCACTTCTGGGAGAGGATGCGAAGGGGTTTTCAGCATCCACGATCACACGGTTGAAATCAGTCTGGGAAGCAGAATACGACGAATGGTCGAAGCGATCATTGGCTGGAAAGCGATACGTCTATCTGTGGGCCAATGGCATCTACAGCAGCATCCGCTTCAATGACAACGAAGGTCGTAACTCCGACGAAAATCGTCAATGTCTGCTGGTGCTGATGGGAGCAACGGCCGATGGGACAAAGGAACTGATCGCCGTCGTAGATGGCTTTCGTGAAAGTGAGTTGTCGTGGAAAGAGCTGCTGCTGAATCTTAACGCTCAGGGACTGCGGAACGCTCCTCAACTGGCGGTTGGTGATGGAACTCTGGGCTTCTGGAAGGCACTCAGCAAAGTCTTTCCGACGACTCGCGTACAACGCTGCACGGTGCACAAGACCGCAAGTGTACTCGACAAGCTTCCGAAGAGCGTACAGCCCCAGGCGAAGCGAATCCTGCATCAGATCTGGGACGCATCAAAGGAGGAAGAAGCCAACAAAGCCTTTGATCTGTTTATCAATACGTTCGAGGCCAAACACTCTGCAGCAGTGGAATGCCTGAAGAAGGACCGTGATGTCCTCCTGACGTTTTACGATTTTCCTGCCGAGAACTGGTGCCACATCCGGACGACGAATCCTATCGAGAGTACATTCGCGACAATCCGTTTACGGCATCGCAAGACAAAGAACAATGGCAGTGCCAGAGCATCGCTGGTGATGATTTTCAAACTGGCTCAGAGTGCCGCAAAAGGCTGGCGAAAACTCTGAGGCCATCAGCACATTTCGCATCTCATACAAGGAGTCCGATTCATCGACGGAATCAGTGAACTTCAACTCAACGAACAAGACGCATCAAGTCCCAAAACCCGTACAACTCATACCGAAACCGTCGCCTGATCAATTCCGTACTGAAGACACCATTTGGCAGTAACTCTGGTCGCGGTGGCCCAACCTTGTATCTGGCGAATCCGCACATGGGAGGTACGATTCCATTTGGGCTCACGGCCAACTGCATTCTGCCTGTCCGACCGATTCTGCGGCCTGATTCAGTAGAGTTCGCAGCCTGTTTGCATGAACCCGATTGCGAACGAGGCTCAGAGCTGCAGCCATCACTGCCGCAGTCTTGCGAAGCGTCTCGGTCCCCCCAGCACACATGATCCGGCGAACTAATTGCCTCCAGAACTTGCCACTGAGGCATATTGGCTGACAACTGAGCGACTCGATCCACCAGCGCAGACGCGGCGACCAACCACCGTCACTGGACATTGGCCTACGTGGTTCCGTATAGTCCCCGATGTGTAGCCAACCCTTAGCAGTGAAGGCGGACGCGCGGTCGCCATGGTAAGTGGCCTTTTAAAAAATGTCGAAGAATCCGGGAAGTTTTGAAAACGGCAAGCGTTATCCGCCGGAACCCCGTTTTTCCGTACCTAAAAACAAGGAGATCTGAATGTCCATTCGGCAAGCACTGCTTTCAGGAGCCTTTCTACTTGTGGCAGCCACGTTAACGCCCGTCACTGTAGATGCTCAGTCCGGTAATTCCAATTTTGGTAGCCCGCGACAGTATTACTCGTCGTGGGCCAAACATCCGACTAGAGAATACCACTATCGCCGCCTGTATTATAAGCCGACTCCCAGCTACGTCGGATACAAACATCACTACATCGTGACCTACCCGCAGAAGTCAACTCAGTGCTACTTCTACAATCCGTATAAGAAAACGTATTGGGGCCGCTGCGACATCCAGCATGACGGCAAGTATTCATTGCTGGCTGAAGCAGATCGTCGGACCACGCTGGCCGATATTCCCGAATCCGCCTTTCCTCCGCCCGGCGACCCTCCACTGCTGCCGGATACTGATGGTTTGCGAATGGACCTTCCGCCAGACGATCTGCCCTTGGAATAGTCAGCTATTGAGTAGGGCAGGCTTTTAGACTGTCCTACTTAAGTGGACTCGGTCTACGGTGCGCCAACGCAGCCTTCGCTCAGCCAGATTCTTACACACACGATCTCAAGAGAGAGACTCATGAGGCCACTCATCACGCAACCCACGTTGCAATTGCTTCAGCGTACGTTATGCGTCTGGGTGCTGTCCGGTTTGGCCAGTGCTGACGAATTGCAGCAACTGGCAGTTCAGGGCACAGAAATTCTGAAAGCTCATTGCTACGCCTGCCACGGTGAAAAATTCAATGGGAGTGCTCAGTTCAACGTGATGGACACGGCCGGACTGAAGCAGCACGGTTATCTGATTCCGGACAACCCAGCCGAATCACCAATGTGGCAACGAGTCAGTGCTGGAGAAATGCCGCCGGAAGATTCCGGCGTTCCTGCTCTGACGCCTGATGAACAAGTCATTATGCAGAAATGGATCGCTGCCGGCGGACCTCAAGTACAGCGTCAGCAGCGGCCGTTCAAGCCTTATTCGTCGGTGATCCGCGATATTCACGCTAACCTGATGCAGACTGCTCGTGACGACCGGCCGTATTACCGTTACTTCACGCTGACTCACCTGAGCAACAATTATTCTCAGGTCAGTGACTTCGACATGCGTCTTTATCGAGCTGGCTTCTGCAAAACGATTAACAGCCTGAGCTATGAACCGGACATCTATGTGCCGACGTTCATTGACGCCGAAGAAACCGTGTTCCGAGTCGACATGCGGAGACTGGGCTGGGACTTTGACACTTGGAAATGGCTGATCACCGAATACCCCTATGGCATGCACTTTCACAACAGTGATGACGAGGCACTGGCTGGGCTGGACGAACAGATTGACGAACTTTCGGGAACCCATTTGTGCTGGATGCGAGCGGACTGGTTTATCAACACCGCTACTCGTCCACCCATCTATGATCGCTTCTTGAAGATTCCTGATCAGGTCGGCGAACTGGAAGCTCGCCTGAACGTGGACTTTGCAAAGAACTATCGTGATAACAGGATTGCTCGAGCTGGCTTCGCGACCAGCGGTGTATCCGTCGGCAATCGTCTGGTCGAACGTCATCCTGCTCTGCACGGCTATTACTGGAAGAGCTACGACTTCAAAGACAAAGGCGCCAGCGGGAATCTGTTTCGCCTGCCACTGGGCCCGACGTTCCCCTCCAACGACTACCCGAATCTGGCCTTTGACCATGATGGCGGAGAAATGATTTTCAGTCTGCCAAACGGACTGCAGGCGTACATGCTGACCGATGCCGTGGGCAAGAAGATTGAATCCGGGCCGATCGAGGTTGTGCGTGACTCAAAAGAAACCTCGGGAACGCCGGTTGTGCTGAATGGCCTGAGTTGCATGCATTGCCACCGTCATGGCATGATTGATTTTCAGGATACCGTGCGAGACGGCATTGGCGTTTTCGGAGAAGCTCGTCGCAAGGTCCACAACATTTATCCGGAGTCTGCTGAGATGGCTCGGTTTGTCACCGGGGACCGCAATCGTTTCATGAACGCTGTCGGCCATGCAACCGCTCCGTTCCTGCAGGTTGGCGATGATGCTCAGAGAAAGATCGATGAATTCGCAGAACCAATCGGTGCGGTCGCTCGATTCTACCAGCGAGACCTGACTCCCGAAACGGCTGCCTTCGAACTGGGCGTTGAATCGCCGACGGAGGTTCAGAATTTGGTGAAGTACAACAAGCAGTTGCTCCAATTGGGCTTGGGACCGTTAGTCAACGGACAGACCATCAAGCGCGCCGATTGGGAAAGTCAGGAAGCGTATGTGTCGCCGTATCAGGAAACAATGCGAATCATGGGGCTGGCAACCCCAGTGAATTGACTTGTGACTCACAGGCTTCGCAGAAACCATCAAGGAACAAATAATGTCTGCAATCAAACACCTATTCACCGCTGTGCTGGCGATCACCCTCATGGGCACAATCGCAACCGATCTGCACGCCGCAACGTTGCACACGGCCGTGGGCGAAGTGGTGGACAATCTGTGTCGCTACCTGAAGTCCAAGGGCGAAACTCAGATCGCCATCGGGCAGTTTGTCGGCCCGCCTCAGATCGCCGCCACGTCAGGTCCAGGCATTGCAAATGTGTTTCATGAACAATTTGGTCGCAACAAGATCGAAGTGGTGACTCGGGCCAACATTGGGCTGAAGGGAGAATATTCACTGGCTAAAGTTGGCAGTGACGGCGTCGGTGTGAAGATCAAGGGCAGTCTGGTCGACACCTTTGGCGACGTCCTGACCGACTTCACCTTCAACGCCGATGGAAACGTGGAACCGGGAACGATTGAAAAGATCGTCGACGAACACGAAGACATCGTACAGTTGCTGGGGGTCACCACAGAGCTCCATCCGGAAGACGCTGCCGCAGATCGTAGTCGAGATCTCAAAGAGAACATTCTGCACCCCAAACTGCACATCAAGGACACTCGGTGTTCCGCATCAGCGGAAAGTCCCTATCAGATTGAAGTGCTTGTTCATGGCCAGCCGGCACCCGTGCGACTGGACGACGGTCTGGGATTTGTCAACATTGATCGAGGTCAGATTTATTCGCTGCGAATCTACAACAACAGCGACTATGACGCGGCAGTGAAGCTGTCGATTGACGGACTTAGTGTGTTCACCTTCAGCGATCTGCACGAACCCGATGGAACTCCGAAGTATCGGTTCTACATTATTCCCAAAGGACGGTTCATCGAGCTCAAAGGATGGCATAAGAACAACAGCATTGTGAATTCGTTTCTAGTCACGAAGTATGCAGACAGCGCCGCCGCGTCCATCAATCATTCTCAGGACATCGGCACAATCACCGCAGCATTTTTCGCGGCATGGCCGAAGGGCGGCCAGCGACCTCATGACGAAGACTTCGTCTCCAAAGGTGAAGGCAACGCCACGGGATTTGGTCCACCAATCAAGGATGTGGTGAAAGAAGCTCAACACGATGTGGGGCGGTTGAGAGCGTCGGTGAGTTTGAGATATTCGAAGTAAACGAACCATCGCCGGTTGAATTGAAGAACGGTCATATTTAATCTACAGAAATACGTTTCAATAAAGGCACCAAATCATGGAGTCTGTGCTTCACATCAGACGTTGCCGCCTCTCTGCGTCTGGCATCCGCACCGTGCTGATGCTGGCTTCCATCGCAACCGCCACTGGTGCGTGCTGTTCAGGCACGATGGCTCAGGACCCGCCGACTCTGCCGCAGGATCCACCTTCGTTGCCTAAAGATCCGCCAGCGTTGCGAAAGGGAGCGACGACGAATTCGCAGGCGGTCACGGCCGTTGCCGGCACCATTGCGGCGGATGAACTGGTGACTCCGGAACTCATTATCGACGCCGGGGGGTTTCTAGGCCAGGTCGTGGAGGTCGCCATCAGCCCGGACAATCGCCTTGTTGTCGCATCCGGAGACAAAGTGGTTCGCGTTATTGACGCGGCCAGTGGACAGGTCCTGCACACACTTCGCGGCAATCGAGCCCGAACAGCCTACGGCAACACCAACGGTCTGGCCTTTTCACCCGACGGTGAATTTCTGTTGGTCGGAGTGCATGACGACAGCGATAAGGGTTCCATTCGAGTTTACCGTACAAACAACTTTGGCCAGATCGACTCATTGGTGCCGGGCATGAATTCCGCCTGCTCGCACGTAAAATTTTCTCGTGATGGAAAGTATCTGGCGACAGGAGACAACGATGGTGCGATAGTTGTGTGGGACTGGCCTGACCGACGTATTCTAAAGAAAATTCCAGCGCGGAATCCAGACAAGTCCATCATCGATTGTCTGCAGTTTGCTGACGCTGAACCTTATCTGATGTCAGTCGAATTCGATCGGCCTCACGTCTATCGTGTGCCAGACGGCAAAGAGATTCTGCCGTTAAAGGAATACATGCCGCCCAAGCTGCTTGGATGGATGTCTGACATTTTGCAGAACAAGGTTACATGGCCAAATTCCACAACGATTCCTCCACGATTCTATGACCTGCAGTTAGATCGGAACGTATGGGCTGGCTGCGGCATGGGAAACGAAAACGGCGGCAACCGTCCGTGGGTTGCCCTGTGGAACGCACGCACGATGAACCAACAGGCTCCGGCAACAACTCCCAGCGTGATCTACACTGGGCATCGCTGGCAGGTTTACGCATTGGCCATTAGTCCCAACGGACAGTTCGTTGTCAGCGGAGACAAATTTGGCGAAGTTCACATCTGGGATTCTAAAACCGCCAGTCTGAAACACAGGATCATCAGCCAGGGACAATCAATCTACGAAGCCGCGTTCAGCACCACCAACGACGAAATCGTGTTCGGCACGACGCCGGATTTGAAGAATTGGTCGCTCAACAGCTATGGCTTGAAGACGCACGTTCTCAATCTGAAGCAGCGAACCATTCAGGAGTATCGAGATGGCATACAGACGATTCAGGAGAAACCAGCGATGAATGGTGGGACGCTGCGTATTCAGCCGACAACTGAGACGGATAAGAGTCCCTATGTTGTTCTGGAACAGAGTGGTCGGCAGACACAGTATCGCATCCCCAGCGGTCGAGTTGTCAGTTGCTTTACCTTGCTGGATTCCGAAAAACTGGGTGTTACAGTGCCCGTCCTGTTCGCCGACAACCAGAATCTGCTAGCGATGTGGAATTCGGGCACCGATGAATTGCGTCGAGTTTACCAAGGGCATGAATCAATGGTTACATCGATCAGCCCATCCAGTAACGGGAACATTTTCGTGACCGGTTCAACAGACCGCACCATCCGTATCTGGAGCCTGCTGAATTACAAGCCGACCGGAATCTTCGATTTTCGATACGAAAATTCGGCAGTGATTGAAGTGAAGCCGGGCACATCAGCTGCCAAAGCCGGAGTGCGCATTGGAGATCGGATAATTTCCGCGGATGGGCATTCTCTGGACAAGGTCTACGAACTGATGCTGTATGACCACTTCAACTATCGGCCCGGTCAGGTGGTGCCAGTGGTAATGCAGCGTGGTAACAGCAATTACAACTACCAGATGACAATGTCCGAAGGTTTTGACTACGTCGAAGCCCTGTTGAATGTTTACATCGGTGACAATCAGCAATGGATCATCTGGACACCTCAGGGCTATTACGACTCCAGTCCGGGAGCTGACCAGTTGATTGGCTGGCATATCAATCAAGGCCCCGACAAGGCAGCGAAATTTTTTAAAGTACAGCAGTTTCGGAAGCAACTATATCGTCCGGATATCATCAATAAAATCATCGAAACGGGACTTGTTGAAAAGGGCATCGAACTGGCAAACAGCGATCATCGTCGCAATCCCAATCCAATTGACCTAACCGATCCGAATACCCTTAATGCGCATCAACCGCCGTCTGTCAGAATCGTTTCGCCAGAGACTGGCGCAAAAGCCAATGATCCGCGAATCCACATCGAAGCGGTTGTGAAGGCTTCGAATGACCTGCCAGTCACCAGTGTGACGCTGTTGCATAACGGAACTCCCGCAAAAGTATTCAAACCAGCCGGGCCGGAAGAAGGTATTTCGATGACCATTTCCCACCGTCTGAAACTCTTCCCGGGACACAACGAAGTGGCGTTTATAGCCGAGAATACATCCGCGACATCCTCCGCAGATGACTGCCGGATCGAATTGTCTGCGGCGGGCTCAGCAGAGCCATCAAGGGTCTACTTGCTGTCGATTGGAATCGCTGAATACTTAAACGGAGGCAAAGGCGTCGAAAACCTGAAATTCGCTGCCGACGATGCTTCCGCATTTGCGCAACTGACGAAGAAACATAACTCAGGTCATTTGTACGGCAATGTTGAGACCCGTGTGTTAGTGAATGGTGATGCTTCGCGAGCGAAAATCCTGGACGGCCTACAATGGCTTGTTGACAATGTCAAGCAGGGTGATGTAGTCATGCTGTTTTACTCGGGCCACGGTTTTCTTGACGATCGGGACAACTTTTACATTGGCAGCCACGAAGTAGATCCAGAGCGTCTGCGAGCCACTGCCGTTTCCTGGAGAGAAGTTGTCGCAATTCTTCACGAGGAATTGCCTGCCTGTCAGCGGTTGGTGTTTCTTGATGCCTGCCATGCTGAAGGAATCGGCGAATCCAGTTCACAAAACCCGCTACACGATCTGGCGGCACCGGAATTGGGCACTATTTTCTATGCGTCCTGCACGTTGCAGCAGAAGAGCTTTGAACGAGACGACTGGCGACATGGCGCGTTTACTCGAGCTATCCTGGACGTATTGGGAGATAAAACTTTTGACATCTCTCCTACCAACGGGCTAGCCAGTACTTTAGAACTTGAAGTTGGTGTGCGAAACAAAGTCAGAACAATGACGGGCGATCGTCAGCAACCTCAAGTATTTTCGCCAGGCCGCCTGCGAGACCAGGATCTTCTGGAGTTTGAAGCACAGTAACATGTTTTTCGTGTCAGATTTCGTTGTTGAGATTTGAGGCGACGTCACAATTAACCAACCAAGACGAAGGGGAATGTACATCATGAAAACGATACTCATTGCGTTGATCACTTTGGCATGTTTGCCGACCATCAGCTATGGCCAAGATGATTTTGAAGATTATGGCCAAGATGATTTTGAAGATTATGATGAGCCCAGTGGAAATCGTCCTCGGAGCGCTCCCGCACAGCAGAGTCCGAACTCGTCAGGCAATATGAATCCGGGTGGCTTCCAGGACAACAATTTGTTTGGCCCTCCAGACGGCGGATTCAACGACGGCAGTAACCTCAATTACAACAACAACTTTCGGCCGCAGAACAATTTTCCACAGAACAATTCGCATCAGGGATTCAATCACTATCCCAGCAACAATATGACGCCCGGTTACAATCAATATCCAGGCTCTTTTAACTCTAACAACAGTATGCAAACCTATCCGGGAACCTCACGTCCAGTCTATTCAGATCCCCCGGTCGCTCCTAAAGTCTACAGCAACCTGCCAATCGTGATTCAGTGTGCACCGGACTGCGCCGGAACGTGCAGCTACAGCCTGTTGTCGGGCTCGGGGAGAAGTTTCCCATATACGATTCGATCCGGGCAGACTCAGAAACTGAAGGAATCGACCGACTGGAAGTTCTCCTATAAGCCCGATGGAGGCACTTCACAGACATATGCTCTACGTGGTGGCCGTACGTATGAACTGCGCCAGAACGGTGACCAATGGCGGTTCTATCTAGTCCCCTAGGCCTTTCGGTTGCAAGGTGCTACACTGTTGGAAATCTGGAACACCCCCGGGAGTTATCTGTGTGATCATCTGTGTGATCCCGGGCAATGAGAACACGACATCATTTTAGCCGCGACAGCGTTGAAAGTATTCCAGCACGGTCTGCTATCGCGGCTAACTTTCTCTTGAAGTGAGCCGACGGCGCGACCCTGAAACCCCTGAAAGATCTTAACAGGGAAAATTCTACGAGACACTCTGCTTTACCGTCGAGTTCCATGCGGCTAAATCGTATGGATGCCGCTTGCTCAGAGGTGTCAGTGAGCGCCTAGAACCAGCCACCGAAAGGCGCTTCAAAACCAGCCATTATGGGAGTTGAGACATGCCGTTCACACTGACTGCGGAGATTTTTTCCGTGGACAGGGGGCAGGCATGTCGAATCGGCTATCAATGGCACAAACACAGGCAATACAGGCACTTGCGGCGACGGGGCAATCGAATCGAGCGATTTCGAGGGCTCTGGGAGTCGATCGCGGGACCGTCGCAAAAACTTTGTCTCAAATTCAAAACCAGCCACCGATTTGGGAAGCGCCCACCGGGTCTGGCGATGCACCCGGTGAGTTTCAGGACCGCGATCAGGTCACTGAAACTGGCTCCAATCAAATCTCTGAAAGCAACTCTGAAACAAGTTCGGCCAGTATCGCTGTCGGCTCTTCATTGGCCACCGACGGAGGTGAACTACCGGCAGGTTCCCGCAGTGAATGCGAGCCGTACCGCGACCAGATCATTCGCAAGCTGGAGCAGGGTCTGACAGCTCAGCGAATCTGGCAGGACCTGATTGATGAGTACGGATTCGCAGCGAAGTATCAAAGCGTGCGGCGATATGTGGCGAGGCGACAGCAGAAGACACCGCAGCTCGTGCGACGCATGGAAGTCGCCGCTGGTGAAGAAGGACAAGTAGACTTCGGCACCGGAGCGTGGATCACGACCGCTGACGGTAAGCGTCGTCACAGCTGGGTGTTTCGCATCGTGCTCAGCCATTCCCGCAAAGCCTACAGCGAAGCTGTGTTTCATCAGAACGCGGAAGCATTCATTGGCGCTCTCGAAAACTCGTTCCGTTACTTTGGAGGAACACCGAAGACGCTCGTCATCGACAATCTCAAAGCCGCCGTGAAGCAGGCCGACTGGTACGACCCGGAGATTCATCCAAAGCTGCAATCGTTTGTTCAGCACTATGGAACCGTATTTCTTCCGACGAAGCCCTACACGCCCGAGCACCAAGGCAAGGTCGAAGCGGGTGTGAGGTATGTCAAGAACAATGGCCTAAAAGGTCACGTATTCGCTAGCCTCGATGCGGAGAACAAACACCTTCTTGAATGGGAAGATCGTGTCGCCGACACGCGTCTGCACGGTACGACGAAGCAGCAGGTGCGGCAGCACTTTGAAGAGATAGAGCGACTGGCGCTGCTGGCGTTACCTGTGGAACGATTTCCGTTCTTTCATGAAAAACGCCGGAGTGTGAATCGCGACGGACACTGCGAAGTTGCAAAGGCGTATTACTCTGCGCCGCCCGAGTTTGTCGGGCGTGATGTCTGGGTCCACTGGGACAGCCGACTCGTACGACTTTTCAACGACAAGTGGGAACAGGTCGCCGTCCATGCGCGAGCGGAACCAGGAAGATTTCGTACCGATTCCAATCACATTCCGAAGAAGAGAGTGTCGTGCATCGAGCGTGGTGCAAACGTGCTGCTCAAGCAATTGGCCATCGTCGGTACCTCGGTAAAAGACTGGTCGGAAGCGATGTTGCAGGCGCGCGGCGTGGAAGGTATTCGTGTGCTGCAGGGCCTGAAAGCGCTGGCGTCAAAGCATGACGCCACTGCACTCAATCGCGCCTGTGAAACTGCCATGACCTACGGTGCCTTGAGACTGAAATCGATTCGCACGCTCCTCAAATCGACGAGCGAAGTCAAACAGCAGGAGCAGTTTGACTTTCTCGAAGAGCATCCCGTGATTCGTCCCCTGAGCGACTACTCGCTCGAATCCCTGTCCCAGTTCAGAAAGGATCGTCACTGATGAAAAGTACGCTGTTACACATGCTGAAGGAACTGCGTTTATCCGGGCTGATGAACAGTCTGGAGGTCCGTCTGCAGGAGGCGACTTCCAACCGACTGACGCACGCCGAATTTCTGGAACTGATTTTACAGGATGAGATGTCCGTGCGTGATGATCGACAGATTGAACGTCGCACGCGGACTGCGTGTTTCCGGGATCAGAAAACACTCGATGAATTCGACTGGGATTTCAATCGCACGATCCGCCGCAAACTGTTCTTCGATCTTGCGTCCGGCGAGTTCGTACGCCAGCACCGCGACGTGCTTTTGGTCGGTCCCCCGGCGTTGGGAAAAGCCATCCGGCACAGGCAATCGGGCGTCAACTGATTCGCTCTGGAGTCACCGACTTTTATCGCAGTGTCTTCGACGCCGTGCGCGATCTGCTGCACGATGAAGCTTTCGACGGCCATGAGAAGGCGATGGCTCGCTATCTGAAGCCCGATCTGTTGATCCTGGATGACATGGGAATGAAGCATCTGCCGAAGCGCTCGGGTGAGTATCTCTTTGAAATCATCATGCGTCGGCATGAATTAAAGAGCACGCTGATGACATCCAACAGACCACTCGAAGACTGGGGAAAGCTCATCGGCGAGGTCCCGGCAGCGACAGCGATTCTCGATCGCTTCCTGCAGGCCGCTGAAGTGGCGGAGATCACCGGTCGCAGCTTCCGTCTGAAAAATGGCGGACGATCCAGTGATGATCAAAAGAGTGATGATCGGAAGAATAAAAAGAAGCCCGACGCATCGGATTCAAATACAACCGATGAAGAGTATTCATGAAATCGCTCAGCAGCGCCGGCCAACCCGGTCGGCGCCGCTTCCTGTCTTCAGAACAATGGCTGCGCATGGTTTTCAAAGAATCAAGCACAATTTCAAAACCAGCCACAAGCGCTCACCGGGTCCAAGTGCCGATAAGTACTTCAGTGAGCACTCAAAAACCATTCAAAACACTGGCTCGAAGCAATTCCGCGAGTTCTGAAAACCAGCTTCAGACCACTTACTGAACATTCACACCCCTGCTGGTTTTGAAGCGCCCAATGACATTCCTGTGGACGGCAGCCGGTTTCGTACGTCGCGCGCATGAGATCGGACAAAGACGGATCGTGTGCGAACTCGAGGAGGCGGTTGAACAGGTCTGGAGGCACAAAAACTTCCCGGGACGTTCCCGCCGGAACAGTCAGGAACTCAATGGGGTTACCGTCCACATATCCCAGTGCTTTGGCCCATTTCAGGCACCGCTTCATGCAACGCATGTAATTTCGTGTGGTCGTGGGAGAGTGGTCTTTGTAGGGATCGACCCATTCCTGAAGGT
>Ga0105047_10013662_pt1 | contig 12950 bp, 8 predicted proteins | sample MAT04_FD_78384 | JGI IMG/M metagenome (GOLD analysis project Ga0105047, IMG submission 78384) | Freshwater microbial communities from Lake Fryxell liftoff mats and glacier meltwater in Antarctica - MAT-04 (megahit assembly) | ecosystem: Environmental > Aquatic > Freshwater > Ice > Liftoff... | reverse complement strand
GGCGGTTGAAACCGCGTCTACACGAACAAAACCCACCTCCGTGGGTTGAAGACAAAGGCGGTTGAAACCGCGTCTACACGAACAAAACCCACCTCCGTGGGTTGAAGACAAAGGCGGTTGAAATTACGTTTTTCTAGGCGCGGTTTCAACCGTGCGTCTGATCTTGGTTTAATCTTCTTCGACTGGTACAGGCTGGTATCTTGATTCGGATACCAAAGGTTCGAGTGTTTTACCAGGAGGGTTGTCGGCGGTGACTGCAATTGAGTTGTTGGGGTTGACGATGCCGCCGGAGATGATCAGTTTAAAGGCATCTTCGATCGACATTGACAAATTGACTACATCTGCTTCCGGGACTATAGCATACCATCCTGTGGTGGGGTTGGGAGTAGTGGGGATGAAAATGCCGATCGGACTTTCGCCGGAAAGATGAGACGGAATGTCGTTACTCTCGATCGTACCCGTCACAAAAGCCAAAGTCCAGATTCCCCGCCGGGGATACTCTACCAACACCACCCGGCGAAACTTGTCATTAGACTTGAGGATAGTTCCCAGCAGTTGTTTCAGGGTTTTGTAAACCGAACCCGCTAGGGGAATTGCCTGCAACAGGCGTTCGCCAAAGTCTAGCAGCCACTTCCCGAAGATGTTGCGGGCCATTAAACCGATGAGTAAAATGCTCAGCAGGGGTACAGCCAGGCCTACTAAGAGATTTAGCAGATTCACCAAAATCGGGTTGAGTCCGTCAAAAGGGTTGATCTGCTTGGGAATTTTGGTGAGAAAATTGATCACCCAACTGGCGATGGTAATTGTCAGCCAGATGGTGGTAGCTAAGGGTATCACTACCAGCAGACCTGCGATCAGGTCGTTTTTTAAGTCTTGTTTGATGCGTTGGAGCACTGGTGGTCAACTCTCCTCGTAACTGGCTGCAAATAACGTGAACAAACCTGAGAGTAAAGCAACTGCACGGGCAAAGAGTGAAAGTCGGCATTTTTATTGTCTTCTATCCCACCTTGCCGCGCCCTTGGATCAGGAAAGAGTCACGAGGTGGTAACTGCGGTTGTGCTGTACTTATATTGTCAAGAATTCTTGCAAATTACTGCCTGTCTTTAATATACTACGTGACTTGGGAAACACTTTACTCTTTTGTATATTTTAAGACAATTTAGGTAGGACTTAACAAATTAGCTCTTAGGGTTGAGGCCGAGCCCGTCGGGGCGTTTCCCGTAGAAGGCTGTTGGGCTGCTTCGAGAACAGATGAATTTTTAGGATGGGGCTGGCTATAACAAAATCCGTGGTTGTTGTACTGCTGTGTCTACCCAGAGAAGGAAAATCCCATTTTTGGGAAGCCGAAAAAGCTGCGATCGACAAATGTAGCAGATTTTACGTTAAATTTTTGGTAAAATTCCAGAGACTTATTAAACCATTTGACTATTCGATTACCATAACAAAAAAGGTTCGTAGTGTGGAATGCGAGTCCGCTCAATTGTTACGGACTATCGATAGAGCCCTCAATCCCTCAATCCCTCAATCTAAAATCTAAAATCTAAAATCTGATTGAGATGCGTCCATGACTGATATAGTCAAATTCATATCAGATAACGGGAATAAGCCCAAAAATAACTTATGTGGAATACAACAGGACTGTTGGAAGACAACCCTATTCAGGGAAATGTTGCGGGTGTTTCAGCCGAAATACCAGGCTTATTTGGTAGTAAGTTCGATCGCCTCAATCGGACGAACCAAATTGCAACCGGCGATACCAATGTTTTATTTGATACCAGCTATCACTTAACTCAAAAACCAGATTTTGCTGCTGCTGCGACTAATAGCGCGATCGACCTTCTCGACCCAATCACCCACTATAGCATCCCGCTCTCAGAAAACAACAATCTTAAATTTGATAGCAGTCTAACATCCCAGAGCGATATCTCCACTCAAATTCAGATAGACGAACTGACAGGGATGGATTTTGCTCTTGGCGATATCGATAGCGAGCCAGAGCGCACACAATCCCAAACTTCTCCCCTATTACCTGCAGAAAAATGGACTTTCAACTTTAAAGATTATACCATCGACCACCAAGGCTTAAACACCCTCAACATCAAAGTAAATTACGACTTAAAACCGGGAATTACCCAAGACGAATATCTCGATTTTGTGCCGATTTACAAAAGTATTGATAACTTCCTACTTAACTACCCGAACGAAACCGATGCTTGGGAAAATATCAACAAGAATTTGAGCCAAAAAGTGCTAGACCAAAATCCGGCACTAACAGATGTTACCATTCAACTCGAAGTTTTGCCAACTAATAGATTGCCCTACGCTCACTCTAGCACAGTTTTCCGAAATCGTTCCGGTCAAGTCAAAGAAGATGGTAATTTTTCCTTAACAAACTACGGAATCGAACACCAAGGAGCCAACAAACTAAATCTCGATGTTGATTACCAGTACAAACTGGGAATTGCCCCCAATGACTATCTTGATTTCCTGCCACTTTACCAAAGCATTGATAACTTTTTAACCAAGTATCCGAACGAAACAGACTTTTGGGAAGTTGTCAATAAAAAATTAAATCAAAATATCCTCAATGAAAATCCTGCCCTGGCGGCAGTTAATATCAATCTTAACATTTTACCCAACCAAAACTTGCCCTACAACCGCACCAGCAAAGTTACTCGCACTCAAACCAGCAATCCTCTAGGAACATTCCTAGTGGGCAATACCAGAGGAGATAATGTACTGCGGTTTGACGGCAATACCGGCAATTTTCTCGGCGAATTTATTCCAGCGGGAAGCGTCGGTTTGTCCAATCCAGATACAGTTCTTTTTGGGCCAGATGGCAACGGCGATGGTAAGTCGGACATTTACATTGCTAGCGGCGACAAACCAGGAAATTCGGGAGAACTGACAGCATCTGCCGTATTGCGGTATGACGGAGTTACTGGCGAATATATTGACAGGTTTGTCGCTGACAATCCGAATACGGCAACCGATGAAACTGGCGGCTTGTCTCGCCCTTACGGTTTAGCTTTTAGCCCTGACGGAAATTTTTATGTCAGCAGTTTTTTGACTGACCAAATTCTCCGATATAACGGCAAAACTGGACAGTTCATTGATGTATTTGCTGCGGGCAACCAGCAAGCGGGAGGATTGAACGGGCCGAACGGTTTACTGTTTGCTCCTGACGGCTATTTGTACGTGACAACGCAGGGGAGTGTGGCACGCGACGGTCAAGCCGATTTTAGCGCAAATTTCCCCAGTCAGGTGCTGCGTTACAACCCGGAAACGAGGCAGTCAACTATCTTTGCTTCGCCCGAACCTTCGCCTCGGAGTCAGGGATTTGTGAGTCTTTTGGGAATGGCTATCGGGCCTGATGATGGCGACCTTTATGTGAGCGATTTTGCTAACGATATCAGGCGCTACAATTTAACCAGTGGGGAATTAATTAAGGTTTTACCTACGAATTATACTGATACTTCGCCCAGTAGCAATTATGTAGGTGGTTTGGCATTTTCGCCGATCGGCAATTTGTTTGTTGTTGGCTTTGACAACCGCGCCAGCGCTAACGGTGCGGGTGCTGTTTTGCGCTACAGTGGCAAGACTGACGAACCGCTGCCAATATCGAGCAATACCTTGTTGAGTAACAATTCTATTTTTGTTCCTCCCGACAGCAAGCTAGAGCGTCCTGTGGGAATTGCTTTCTTTCCCTCGGATGCTCAACTGAGCCAAAAGTGGAATTTTTCACTGGCAAATTATCCAATCGAACATCAAGGGTTAAATAACCTGAATATTGATGTAAATTACAAGTACCAAGATGGGATTCAAGATTATCAGTATCCTGATTTTGTGCCGATTTACAAGAGCATTGACAATCTTTTAGTTAACTACCCGAACGAAACAGATTTTTGGGAGATAGTCAATAAAAATCTGACGGAAAAAGTGCTGGCCGACAATCCGGCAATTGCGTCGGTGACGGTTAATTTGGAGATTTTACCGAGTAACGAATTGCCTTACGATCGCAGCAGTACAGTGACTCGCACAGCCGATGGTAAATTAGGAGAAAGCGGGGATTTCCAGATTCCTAATTATGCGATCGAACATCAGGGTTTGAATAACCTAAATATTGATGTGAAGTATCAGTACAAACCAGGAATTACCCAGGATGAATATCCTGATTTTGTGCCTATTTACAAAGCCATTGACAATTTTTTGACTGCTTATCCAAACGAAACGGATTTCTGGGAAATTCTGAATAAGAATTTGACGCAAAAGGTGCTGGCGGAAAATCCGGCTTTCGATTCGCTGCAAATTAATCTGGAGGTTTTGCCGACTAACCGATTGCCTTACGATCGAGCTAGTATTGTATCGATCGCGTAACCTGTGAAAGTCGCTTTCCTATCAGGGTTGAAGGAGCCTTGAAGGAGCGGTTTCCAAGAGCGTGCGATTCGTTCGTTTTTGTGACGATCGCGCGATCGCTTTCCTATTAGAGTTTACTCGTTACCAGGCTCTGCCTGGTAACGAGCAAAAAGAGTGCCTCCTGGAATATTGATGAGAGCTTGGGATGAACTCGCCAACAGGGGCAGAGGTTCAAATAGAAAGCGGAGCAATTTTTTATCTTTTTTTTAGAGCGACAATCCAAATTGAGTGAATAATGGAAGTATTCAAGGAATTTTGATTAAAATTTTAAGTAAAAAATATTCAGGAATTGTTGTGAAAACGCTAAATATCCTCTTAATTGAAGACAGTGCCCTAGATGCCGAACTGATTGAGGCTTATCTAGTTGAAGGCGGCCTCAAGTTTTCTCTGCGGTGCGTAGCAACTAGGGAAGACTTTGCTGCTGCACTGGACAAACAGTGTTTTGATATTATTTTGGCAGATTTTATGCTGCCTGGTTTTAACGGATTAGGGGCGCTCTCAATGGCGAGCGCTACTTGTCCTGAAGTGCCGTTTATTTTTGTGTCGGCTACTTTGGGCGAGGGAGTGGCGATCGAAACTTTGAAAAGCGGCGCTACAGATTACGTTCTCAAACGCAGTTTGACGCGCTTGGTGCCGTCGATCGATCGCGCGATGCGGGAAGTGAAAGAGCGGCTCGCTCGCAAAGCAGCTCAAGCGCAGCGGCTAGAGAGCGAAGCGAGATTTCGGATGATGGCAGATACCGCGCCGGTGATGATTTGGATGTTGGACGCTGACAACCTTGGCGATTATTTTAACAAAGTTTGGCTGGATTTTACCGGTAAAACTTTGGTTGAAGAAATGGGCAGCGGTTGGATGGAAAACTTGCACCCCGATGACTTGCCAAAATGTCTGGATGTTTGCAACAGAGCCTTCGATGCCCGCCGCGAGTACCGGCTCGAATGCCGCATGAGGCGCTATGACGGGGAATACCGCTGGGTTTTGGGTACGGGCGTACCCCGGTACAGACCCGATCGCACTTTTGCAGGTTATATCGGTTCTTGCATCGATATTAGCGATCGCCAACTGGCAGAACAAGAACGCGCTGCCGCTTTGGAAAACGAACAAGCAGCTCGCAAGCAAGCAGAAGAGACAGCTAAAGCGCTGCAATCGGCAAACGATCGAATTACTAACATTCTCGAAAGCATTACCGACGCTTTTGTCGCGGTCGATTTAAAGTGGAACTACACTTATGTCAACCAGAAAGCTATTGAGATTTTAGGCAAGTCACAAGCCGAACTGATAGGTAAAAAAGTTTGGGATATATTTCCCTGGGCTGTCGATTTACCGTCTGATAAAATGGTTTCTCAAGCATTAGCAGAAAAGGTAACGGTCGAGTATGAAGAATTCGTGCCTGTATTGAATAAGTGGTTGAAGGTGCGTTGTTATCCTTCCGATTCTGGTTTGTCGGCTTACATCCAAGACGTGAGCGATCGCAAGCAAGCAGAATCTGCACTAAAAGCTAGCGAAGAAAAGCTGAGAATGTTGGCAGAATCTAACTTGATAGGAATTATATTCGGCGATCTTGACGATAGCATCAGCGAGGCTAACGACGAATTTTTGCGGATGGTGGGCTACAGGCGGGAACAGTTGCAGCGCGGGGAACTCCGCTGGAGAAACATTACACCGCCGGAGTACCTAGCGCAGGACAATAGCAGCATCGCAGAGGCAAAAACAAAGGGCGTTTGTACTCCCTACGAAAAGGAATACATTCGGCCCGATGGCAGCAGGATTTATGTGTTGTTGGGATATATTTTGTTGGGCGAAGGGCGACAAGAATTTGTGGCTTTTGTTCTGGATTTGACGGAGCGCAAGGAGTTAGAAAAAGCACTGCTCGATCGAGCCGAGGAATTGGCGCGAGCCAACCGGATCAAAGACGAGTTTCTGGGAACTTTGTCCCACGAATTGCGGACACCGCTGAATGCGATGCTGGGATGGACGCAACTGTTGCGGAACCGCAAGTTTGACGAAAAAACGACGGTTCGGGCTCTCTCAACGATCGACCGCAATACGCGATCGCTCTCAACTCTGATCGAGGATTTGTTGGACGTGTCGCAGATTATTACCGGTAAACTGTTCCTGAATTTGCGGTGGATGGATTTGATTTCGACGGTTGAGGCTGCGATCGAAGCTCTCGCCCCGGCTTGGAGGGCAAAAAATATTCAACTCGTGACGGATTTCGACGAAACAGCGGGGCGGATTTTTGGCGATTCCGGCCGCTTGCAGCAGGTGGCGTGGAATTTGCTGTCAAATGCGATTAAGTTTACTCCTGACGGCGGACAGGTAACGGTGACGCTGCACAAAGTGGAGAGCACTGGTGGAAAAGCGCAATTAACTGCGAGTGAAAATGTGCCGCCCCCTAGCGTGGAAATTGAGGTCAGCGACACGGGACAAGGGATTGCGAGCTCGTTTTTGCCCTATGTTTTCGATCGCTTCAGCCAAGCTGACAGCTCTACAGCGCGAGCTTACAACGGATTGGGTTTGGGTTTGGCTCTGGTGCGCCATTTTGTAGAAATGCACGGGGGAACAGTGCAAGCCGAATCGGCCGGTGCGGGACAAGGAGCGAAGTTTTTGGTGAGATTGCCAGTTAAACAGTCTCATAGGGACGGGGGAGTTTCTGTTGTAGCGCTTGGGGAGTTGGCGGTTCGAGAAACCCCGGCGCGAGCTGCTGAGATGGAGTCTTTTGTGAGCAGCAACCTTTCGGGAGTGCGAGTTTTGGCGATCGATCGCGACGGGGATTCCCTGGATTTTGCCCGTACAGTGCTCGAAGATTGCGGAGCCTTGGTGGAGACCGCAACCTCGGTCATGGAAGCCTTAGAGGTGATTTGCTGCATGAATCCAGATGTTTTGGCGATCGATATCGAGATGCAGGGGGAAGCTGGAGAGGCTCTGTTGCGGCAAGTGCGATCGCGATCGGGGAACAGGGAAATTCCTGCGGTGGCCTTCACGGTGACAGGTAGGGTAGAGGAACGGGTGCGGGCGCTGCGGCAGGGTTTTCAACTTCACCTGTCCAAGCCTCTCGATTCTGCTGAGTTAGTGGCGGTGGTAGCAAGTTTGGCTGGGCGATGGGGATGATGAATTGTCGATCGGGCCAGTCGATTTTAGATACTTCGGCTTCGCTCAGTACAAGTTTTAGATTTTGCTCGTTACCAGGAAGAACCTCTCTTTACCCCTGGGCTTCGGGAGAGAGGAGTGTGAATGATATCGGAAACAAGATCAAATCATGCGCGTGCGATCGGCATAACAAAAAAAGGATCGCGCGTGCGGACTTCAGTCCGCTTTCCCAAAAAAAGGATCGCGCGTGCGGACTTCAGTCCGCTTTCCCCAAAAAAGGATCGCGCGTGCGGACTTCAGTCCGCTTTCCCAAAAAAGTTCGTAGTGCGGACACAATATAATTCGCCCACCCTTGGCAATTCAAAAAGCACTAACTTTGTGTTTCATAGAAGACAAAACATTCTGCATAACCTCTTTCGCCACAGCCTTTACCACATTAATACTCACACTATTACCTAATTGATAGTAAGCCTTATCATCCTTGGGATGCAACACAAAACCATCGGAAAAACCTTGTAAGCGCGCCGCCTCGCGGGGAGTAATTCGGCGGACTCTGTGGTTGTGATAAACACCTAATTTATTCGCATCGCTGGCAACAAGTGTTACAGAAATTTTATGCGGATCGAGAAATTTGTACACTTCAAAGGAAAAGTTACCCGATACAGGTTTATATAAATCATTGTTACACTGTAGGTACTTTTTGGCAACCAGCAAATCTAGAATTTTATCGAGATTGGGATGAGTGAAAAAAGTAGCGATTTGCTCTTTAGTTAATAGTTTACCATCTTGGTGGTGTCCAAATTCTTTATTTCGCCTTTTCAATATAAAACGATTCATTAACTCAATTTCGTCTAAACTGCACTCGCCTCGCAAACCTAGTTCCCAAGAATGAATGGAATTGCCGCCGCGATAGTCAATTAGCCGCATTCCGTGCAACTGGTTGAAATCATTGTTAACGATTTGTTTCAATGCCTTGACAAATTCTGGCGAGCAATCATATTTTGGATCTGGATTGTCTTCCAAAATATCTGCAACTGTGACAGGTTTACTTAACGGGGAAAATAACGATAGCTGTTGATGGTTACAGGAATGGGAATCTTTTGGCCCTAAGTCGGAAACTAAGTCAAATTGGGGCGAAGCATTTAAAATTCCCACTAGGTAAACTCGGACGCGGTTCTGAGGTAAGCTAAAGTTGGAGCTATTAAGTAAAAAGTAATCGAAGCTATAACCTCTACTGGTAATTTCGTGTTTAATTGTTTCGAGGGTTCTGCCACCGTCGTGGCTGACAATTCCCCGCACGTTCTCGAAAATAAATCCTTGAGGTTGAGCGGTATCAATCAGCCTCATTATTTCAAAGAAAAGGGTTCCTCTGGTATCGCCAAAACCTGCTTTTTTGCCAGCAGCGGAGAAAGATTGACAAGGGAATCCTGCTAGTAAAATATCATGTTCTGGTAGTTGGTCAATTAGTCGGATGTCGCCTAAAGGTGTGTCGGCAAAGTTTTTGTGGTAAACTAATTGAGCGTCGGGATTGATTTCGCTGCTTAAGAGGCATTCTGTTTTTAGATTCAAGGAATGAGCGGCTGACTCGAAACCTAATCTCATGCCGCCTATTCCTGAAAATAGGTCGATAAAATGTATTGTTTTCATAGCATTAAACTGGCTGGTTAAGTTTGTAGGGTGCGCAATGCGCACCGGCTAATCTTGTAGGGTGCGCATTGCGCACCGGCTGGTGAATCTCTCGGAGAATGGGCGCAAAAGTCAACCGGTGCTTACGGCCCACCCTACAAACTGTTGTTACGATGTCTTAACCGCCTTGGCAACTGCTATAATTAATTGCCCGATCGCCATTCCTTGAGATCCTTAATCGTAAAAACGGCCTGAAAATCCAATCCCTGCTCGCGATACAACTCGCCTCCACCTTGCTCTCTGTCTATGAGCGACAACACGCGATCGACTTTATAACCCGCTCCCCGCAACCGTTCCACCGCCTGCATCGCCGATTTACCAGTTGTTACGACATCTTCCAACACCGCAACATTCGTCCCAGGGGGCAACACAGGCCCCTCAATATACGCCATTGTGCCGTGTCCCTTGGTCTCCTTGCGGACAATTAGCGCCGGAATCGATCGCCCTTCCAGAGCCGAAACCACGCTTACCGCACTTACAATCGGGTCAGCACCCAACGTCAAACCGCCCACAGCTTGCACCTGAGACGGCAGCATGGAGAGCAGTACACGCCCCGTCGCCAAAGCACCTTGGGCGTGCAAAGTCACCGGTTTGCAGTTAATGTAATAAGAACTTTTCTGCCCCGAAGACAGTACAAAATCGCCCTCACGATAGGCAAACTCGCACAACAAATCCAAAAGTCGATCGCGCAACACCTTTAAATCCGCAGCATCCATAACTTACACCGTGTAGAAAACACAAATAATCCGCCGATAATCAGTCTATATTGGAACCGTAATTAATCTAGAGGCTTAAATATTATGAGTCAAAAGTTAAAAAGCCTGAGCGGCGCGTTGATTCTCGCTATCGCCTCTGCCGCACTGGCATCCATCAAACCAGCTCAAGCAGAAACAGCCCGATTTAGCCCCGTTAGCGACGACTTCAACCGACAATTCTTTGAAGCTTCAGGAGACTTTTATCACAACGTCAGCTTGCAAGGTTACTTTGGCGACTATTTAGGCATCGGTTCCCCCAGTGGCGTAGTTGCCTTTCCCGAAAAAGAAATCGAGCGCGATGCCAGCCGCGTCAACGGGATTTACCGACGAGTATTGCAGCGGCAAGTTTCCAACGATCCAATTCTCCGTGTCCCGGATGCCGTTAATCCTTTTGATTCCTCAATCATGGCTTTGCCTCCAGCTTGTCAGCTAGCACCTCAACCGAGCGGTTGTTTCGCCACTCCCGCCGGAGTCCAAGAGCCGTTTGTACCGCGGCAGCAGCAAGAGTCGCAGGCAGCACCGGGCCCGGTTAGAGGACTTTATCAAGTATCGCCCGTCGGTGGAAATTAGTTGATCGCCAGTTGCGAAATTTCAGCCGGGGCGGGTTTACGAAATCTCGGATTTGGATTAGAGAGCAAGCGTGAACCCGCTCCTATAATTTATGTTTTGGCAATCCTTAGACTGATTACATAAATCTTTGATTGATACAACCGCAGATGCAAGGCAAATCAACGCAGATCAACGCAGATAATTTTCAGAAGAGAGAACTAATGAATGCCACTCAAGTCTCTTATTTATGAGGAAACAATGCTGCCATCTGGCATGATTGTTTCTTTCAAATGAGCATCGGCCAGATTAGCTCCCGCCAAGTTTGCTCCTCTGAAATTTGCCCCGGTCAAATTCGCTCCTCTCAAATCAGCTTTGCCAAGGTTTGTCCACCGGAAATCGGCACCGATTAACTCCGCAAAACTGAGATTTGCCCGAAAAAGATATGCTCCAGTGAAATGAGCTTCACCGAGGTTAGCTTTAGATAAATTTCCTGCATAACAATGCGCTTCAATCAATTCAGCTTGATTAAGATTGGCTTGACTGAGATTAGCATGATTGAGGTTCACGCCGATCGCATTAACTCGAAACATCACCGCACCGATTAAATTCGCATCTCCCAAATCAGTTTGTTGGAGATTAGCAGCGCTGAGATCCGCCCCAATAAGATTGGCACCGCTCAAATCGGCTCCCATGAGATCGGCAGTTCGGAGATTTGCTCCCGTTAAATTGGCTTTAACTAATTTAGTATCGAGGAGTTGCGCTCCGGCAAGATTTGCTAAACTCAGGTTAGAATCGGATAGATTAGCTGCAATTAATTTCGCCTTAAATAAGTCTATTTTAAAAAGGTTAGACCGCCACAAATTCGCGCCTCTGAGATTTGCTTCGGCGAGGTTAGCTTCGCTGAGATCCGGCTCGATATTTGGGTTGAGATTTCTCCATTCTATCCAACTAACTGCACCTTTTTTCAACAGCGCTAAATGCTGTGGGTTGGCCATAATTGCATCTCCTTTAAGGGCTATTCCTTGCGACCGGTAACTGCTGGATTTTCCCGACCAGATATGCTTTCCACCGCCGCAATTGCTGCCCTGGAACCTGCTAAAATATCTTGTTCTGAGCCACCGAGGTAAAGTCGCCCGAAACTGCCGACAGCCTGAACCTCTAAAATGTTAATCGATGCGCCTTTTTCTGCTTCATTGGCCGCCAGCGCTGCATAGGCTGCCGGTTCTACTTCTAAGACATAAAGCGTTTGTCCCGCCAGCAGCAACTGTCCGCGACGGGTGCGGTTGATTAATTGTGTTTGGTGCGGGTCAATATTGCGAATAATTTGGCTAGAAATTACTCGCGGTTTGATAGATTCTTCTCTGCGGACTCCGATGAATTCTAGAATTGCTTTGCCGGCGGCCCGGGTTTCCCCCTGCTGGCCTGAGTGTACTTCCAGCAAGCCGTACAAGCGTTCGACTATCTGCACTCCGGGGCGCACGGAGGCAGATTTGAGGGCGACATCGGTAATTCGGTTAATTTCGATACCGGGCGAGATTTCTATCCACAGCGACGCATCCCCAGGAAGCGGCAAGAATCCAGCGGCGATTGTGCCGATGTATGCTGCGTGCTGCGGCTGCAAGTTGTCGAGAAATACGTAGCTGCGTAGCTCTATTCCCAATTTGTTTTGATCTCCGTCGATCGAGCTTTAAGTGTTTTCTGTACAAGATCTGAGTTTACCTTTTTTTGTGAACAACACATTCTCTGTATGACTGTTGACTGTTAACTGTTGACTGTTAACTGTTTGAAGAATACCGATGCAGCCCGAAACGACATGAGACACGCCCCGCGAAGTGCCGTTGGGGCATCAGTGAGCCATGTTGAATTTCGTGCGCCTGCTAAAAATTTGAGATCAATCTGTAGTAATAGGTGGAATTGATGATGTTTACTGCTATGGGTGGATTCAGCTTTAATAGCCGATCGATATATTATGAGATTGTCTGTTTTTATTGAGGGATTTTTAACGGCGACGCACCCTAAAACTTAAATCAAGATTTTTAGCGCACCAAAAAGTTTAAAAAATATTTTTGTTCGATCGCTCTACGAGCAAATCCACCATCGCCTGCAGCAACTTGTCAGGATCTAAAGGCTTAGAAAGATGCCGCTGAAAACCCGCAGCCAACGCTTGCCGGTAGTCAATTTCTCCAGCATAAGCCGTGAGGGCGATCGCCGGCACAAGTCCCCCTCGATCTGCAGGTAGAGCCCGAACCTGCCGCAGCAACATATAACCGTCGGTGTCGGGCATTCCAACATCGCTCAACAGCAGATCCGGCACAGACAGAGTTAAAGCCGCCAAGGCATCGGCTGCGTTAGAAACTGCTGTCACGGTTGCGCCGCAATCCTCCAACAGAAAAACCACCAAATCTCGCGCATCAGCATCATCATCCACCGCTAACACCCGGATACCGCTCAAAT
>Ga0105047_10013661_pt1 | contig 12951 bp, 9 predicted proteins | sample MAT04_FD_78384 | JGI IMG/M metagenome (GOLD analysis project Ga0105047, IMG submission 78384) | Freshwater microbial communities from Lake Fryxell liftoff mats and glacier meltwater in Antarctica - MAT-04 (megahit assembly) | ecosystem: Environmental > Aquatic > Freshwater > Ice > Liftoff... | reverse complement strand
TCCCAAGTGGGGAAGTGCTGCGCTCCCTCGGCGCGAAGGTGTGTGACGGTGGCGGTCACGTCGGCCGTCGCCGCCCGCCAGTCGGTCGCGGCGCGGTCCCAGGTGGTGTCGCGGGTCGCGGTCGCGGCGGCGGTCTTGTCGGCGTGGACCCGCACTGCGGCCGCCAGCTCGGTATCGAATCGCGCTTCGGCCTCGGCCCGCCGCGTGCGATGGCCGGCAACTTCGGCCCGTAACTCGCATTCGCGGCCGGCGTCCAGGGCGGCGGTCGCCGCCGCGTGGTCGGCGACGAGTCGCTCCAGTTCGGCCTCGTACTGCCTCTTCTGGGCCGTGAACTGCGGCAGGTAGTGGGCCTTCGTCTCCTCTTTCTTGCGGCCGTTCTTCTCGGTCAGGCGGGCTTTCTCGGCGGCGTAATCGGTCGCGGCGTGGTCGTGGAGCGTCCGGCATGCGGCGGCGGCGAGGGCCAACTTCTCGCCCGTAGCGGCGGCCGCGGCGAGCATCTTCTGGCGCGTGGACGTGCGGAACACCGGCCACGCCCCGGCTACCTGCTTGCGGAGGGCGTCGATGGCGGCTTCGGCGGCGGCGAACGCCTTCTGGAAGCGGCCGATGGGGTCGTCGTCGTCCTGCGGGAGCAGGTCGGGGACGGCATCGACCGCCGCCCGCGTAGTGCCGGCCTTCTCGACGAGCGGGGCCGCGTCGTCCCACAACCCCTCGACCCGCTCCAGCCCGGCCGCCGCCTTCCGCTGGAGCGAGTCGAGCTGGTCCTTCGCCCGCTTGTCGCCGCCTTCGAGGAGCGAGTCGAACGACCAGAGCTTGTCCTGGTATTCGGTCTTCCCCTTCCGCTCGGCGGCCTTGAATCGCTCGGCCGTCGCCTCGCGCCGCTCGTCGCGGCCGCGGTTCGTGGCGAACTGGTCGGCGGCGTGCCGGCCTTCGATAACTTGCGCCGCGTCGGCGTGGGCGGCGTCGAGGTCGGCGAGCGTCTTGTCGCGGGCGGCGGCGTTCGCCTTGCGGGCGCGGCCGACCTCGCGGTCGGCCTTGTCGGTCGCCGCCTGGAACGCGGCGGCGAGGTCGCTTTCGGCGGTCGCGCGGGCGCGGACGGCGTCGGTCAGGCGGACCAGGGCGGCCCGCTCCTGATCGAAGAAGTTGGCGGACGACATGGGTAGGGTTCCGGTCGGGTGGACGCGGGCGACGGCACCGGGCTGGGTCAAGGCGGCGATCACGTCCCCGGCCGTCTGGTAGCGGGCGGCCGGCTCCCGGGCGAGCATCTTCCGGGCGACGGCATCCAGTCCCGGCGGTACGTCGCCGCGCCGGGCGGCCGGCGACGGCGGCGGCAGGGTGAACGTCTTGCGCAACTTCTCGGCCAGCGACTTGCCCGGGAACGGGACTTCGCCGGTGAGCAGGTAGTAGAGCGTGCCGCCGAGGCTGTAAATGTCTGACCGAGCATCCGCTTTGCGGGCGTCCTCGGCCTGTTCGGGGGCGGCGTAGTCCGGGGTGCCGAGGAACATGCCGATTTCGGTGAGGCCGTCCGCGGGGTCGTGGTCGGCGGCCGGGAGCGGGCGGGCAATTCCCATGTCGAGGATTTTGACCCGGGCGGGCACGCCGGCGGCCGGGGCGGGAACCACCATCAGGTTCGACGGCTTGATGTCGCGGTGGATCAACCCCTGCTCGTGGGTGTGCCGCAACCCTTCCGCTGCTTGAAGCGTGTAGGCAACGGCGTCGGCGATGGGGAGTGGGCCGCTTTGCCGGACGAGACGGAGAAGGTCAAGGCCGGGGACGTACTCCATCGCCAGGTACGGGGCCGGGCCGTCGAGGTCGGTGTGGTACACGGTCACGACGTTGGGGTGGTTCAGCCGGGCGGCCGCCCGCACCTCGCGCTCGAACCGCTCCCGAGCGTCGGGCTGCGCGAACGCGGCGGGCGAAATGACTTTCAGTGCTACGATGCGACCGAGGGCGACCTGCCGGGCCTTGTAGATCACCCCCATCCCGCCGCGGTTCAGTTCTTCCAGCAGCTCGTACCCCGGCACGACCGGCCCGCCGTCCGGGGCCGAGCGGTCGGTGGCGGCGCGGAGCATCTCGGCGGCCGTCCGCACGACGGTCCGCGTGGTGTCCGCCTGTGCGAGCGGGTGGTGGGACAAACCGGCGGGGCTACACACGGGGCAGAGGCGGCGCAGGTCGCCGGGGACCGTGGCGTCGCCCGGCGATTCCCACGAGTGCCCGCACGGGCAGGTGAGCCGGGCTGTGGTCACGAAGGGAGCCTCGGGGCGGGGTCAGGAGCCGGGGTACTCGCACTCGTTGCGGATCTGGACGAACAGCACGGTCAGTTGGTCGATCGCCCGCAGCGCGTCGGCGACGGTGCGGTCGAGTGGCTCCCACACCTGCTCGGCGTGGTCGCGGCGGACGGCGTCGTCCCACGTTTCCTCGGTCGCGTGCCAGTGGGCCTGGGCGGTCTTCTGGGCGTCGTAAATCTGGCTGCGGGTCGTGCCGAACCTCATGACGACGGCTCCGGGGGCGGGTCGCCGCCCGCGGCGGGGGGGGGCGGCATCGGGACCGACGACACGCTCGGGGCCGGGGCGTAATCGGCCCGCAGACCGGCGTAGCTTTCGAGCGCGGCGAGCCGGCGGTCGAGGGCGGTCAACCCCTTCTGCAAGTCGGCTTCGACGAGCAGGACGAGTCGGTGCGACGGCCCGCGGTACACTTCGTCGATCACCTTCGGCAGCCGGCCGATCCAGCCCCGCGTCTTTTCCACCTGGTCGTGAGCGTGTTCGAGAGCAGCCTTCGCCCGCCGCAGTACCTTCTCCTGCACGGTCGTGTCCGGCTCGCGGCCGTCCCACCCGGGGAACTTGCGGGCGGCGAGTTCGGCCTTCGCCTGCACGACTTCCTCCTCGCAGTCGCGGACGGCCCGCTGCCACCGCCCGAGCTGTTCGTGGAGCCAGTCGAACCCGCGGCGGATTTCGAGTTCGACGCCGGACATGCCTTCGGCCAGCGTGTCACCGTAGGTGGTGAGGGCCGCGTGCCAGTCGCGCAGCGCGTCGATCGAGCGAACGTCGGCACCGTCGGCCATGATGCTCCTCCGCGGTCCCCGGCGCTAGCGCTGCGACAGGTACTCTTCGATCCGCTCGGCCTTGCGGAGGAGGAACGGGATGTGTTCCCCGGACACCTCGACGAACCGTTCGAGTGCGTGGATCGTCAGCTCGAATTCCTGTCGGAAGCGGTCTTGCTCCTGGTCCCGCCAGGTGTCTCCGAGGGTGACGAGCTGGCCGTGCAACCCGGCGAGGCCCGCCTGCAGGTCGGCGTTGAACCGCTTCAAGTTGGCCGCGAACCGCCGGAGTTCGGCCGGATCGACGATCGCTTGCGACATGGGTGCCCCTGCCCGAAAGCCTGACGTGACGGAGCGGAACGGGATGGCATGGGGAATTATACCGCCTCCGCCGCGGGACGTGTCGGAGAAAGGGGGCAGCCCGCGGAGTCGCGCCGTCATGGCTCGGTGGCGGTGCCGGCGAGCCAGTCGAGCGGGAAGCGGTTTAGTCGGCCAGCGGCAGGGAGGTCGCCTTTTACTTTGCTTTCGATTTCAACGAGGCGAGCAGGTCCGGCCGCGTGTGAAGAACCATTACCTCGGCGGGGGTGAGCGGGCGGTCGAAGAGGGCGAACTCGTCGAGCAGGCCGACGTAGCCGAGGGCGAGGTAAACCCCCGTCTTGTCGATGTCCCAGCCCATCGCCAGCTTCCGGCCCGTTACCTCGCCGATCGGCTTGCCGTCGATGTAGAGGGCCGTGGCCGCGTCGGGTTTGCCGGTGTCGAGGTTCGTCCAGGTGACGACGACGTGGTGCCAGTCGCCGGCCTTCCAGCCGACGCCGGGGACGCGGACCATCGGGGCCTTCGGGTCGTCCTCGCCGATCCCCTTCTGGCCGTCGGGGATTGCCGGGAATGCGCCGTGGCGCAGGTCGCGGGGCTTGGCATCGTTGAAGTCGAACCACAGCCCGCCGTTGTTCGCCCCCTTCTGGGTGATCTGCACCGGGTCGCAGAACTTCGACGTGATGAGCGTGTCCGGGTCGGTCTTGCACCACAGCGACAGGCTGCCGCCCCAGCCGCCGCTCTTGTACGCGAGGTTCCCCTTCGCCGGGAAGAACAGCCGGCCGTTCCGCGGCTGGAGGGCCACCGCGTCCAGCGCCCCGCCGGACACGCCCTTGCCCTTCGCGATCCGCAGAGCCTTCGCGTCGTAACCCTTTTCGACGACGAATTGCCCTTTCTCGGTCGGGTGGGCATACCGCGTGCTCGGCACGAGTGCCCCGCCGCCCGCGTCGCCGGCCACGGCCTCGTCGAACGAGGCGTAGAAGGTGGCGGCGGCGCGGATCGCCTTCGGGTCGGCGTCGGCGGCGGTGCCCGGCGGGGCCGCCGCGAGGAGGAGTAGGAAGGCGAAGGGGCGACGCATCGGGGTGCCTCGGGGGGGAATCAGGCAAGCGCTTCGGCGACGAGCGGGGCGTCCTCGACGACGAGCTTGACCGGGCGGTTCGCCGGCGTCGTCACGACCGTGTCCGGGTCGATGCCGAGCAGGTGGTAGAGGGTGCGGCCGAAGCTCTCGACCTTGTAGAACTTGTCCGTCACCCGCTCGCCGAGCTTGTCGGTCGCCCCGACGACGCACCCGCCCCGGAACCCGCCGCCGGCCGCCAGCACGAACTGGGCGTAGTCCCAGTGGTCGCGGCCGGCCCCGGCCGCCTTCGGGTTGTCGATCTTCGGCTTCCGCCCCATCTCGCCGAGCGCCAGCACGATCGTCGAGTCGAGCAGCCCGCGGACTTCCAGGTCGTCGAGCAGGGCCGAGAGGGCGGCGTCGAACATCGGGATCTGCTGCTTGCCGGCCGTGAAGTTGTCGCCGTGCCAGTCCCAGTAGCCGAGGTTGAAGTGGACGACCGGCACGCCGGCCTCCACCAGCCGGCGGGCGAGCAGGAAGTGGAGCGGGTCGCCGCTCGGGTAGCGGGTCTTGCCCGCGCGACGCTTGTACCGCTCGACCGACCGCACCGGCTCCTTCGACAGGTCGAGCGCGTGGCGGAGCTTCGGCGACCGGAGCAGGTTGAACGCCGTCTGCTGGTACTGGTCGAGGCCGGCGACGAGTTCGTCCTGTTTGTCGTCGCGGCGGAGCTTGGTGTCGAGCGCCCGCAGCAGGTCGGCGTTCTTGTCGAGCGCCGGCACTTCGAGTTGCGGGGTGAGCATCCGCGTGACGGCGTCCTTGTCCTTCATCGGGTCGAAGACGAACGGCGAGTACGCAGGCCCGAGGAAGCTGCGGGCGAGGGCGTTGTGGGTGTGGACATCGACCTCGCCGAGGACCGCGTGCGTCGGCAGGTCGGCCGGGCCGGGGCGGAGCTTCGAGACGACGCTCCCATACATCGGGTACTCGTCCGACCCGGTGGTGAGTCGCGGGTTGCCGGTGAGCCAGTAGAGCGGGGCCTGGCTGTGGTCGCCCGGCTTGTTGAGCGTGCTGACCGAGCGGATGACGGTGTACCTGTCGGCCCGCTTCGCCAGTTCCGGCATCAGTTCGCCGATCTGCAGCCCGACGACGTTGGTCGAAATCGGCTTCCACAGCCCGCGGTATTCTTCCGGGGCGTTCGGCTTCATGTCGAACATGTCGGTGTGCGGCGGGCCGCCGCCGAGCCAGCAGACGATCAGGTGCTTGGCCTTCGCCCCGGGGCCGGGTGCGGCGGCCGCCTTGAGCACGTCGGTCATGCCCACGCCACACAGCCCCAGCCCCCCGGCCCGGAGGAAGTCGCGACGGGTCGAACTACGGGACGGATTCATGGGCGGCTCCCAGGTATGCGGGTCCGGCGGACGGGGCCGACGATCGCCCGCCGCACGGCGGGGAACCAGGCGGATGCGATCCAGGCCGTGTCGTCGAACGGGACGACGCGGCGGGTTTTCCAGCCGGCCCCGCGGAGCGATTCGAGCATCGCCTCGGCCGCGGGTGCATTCGTGGTGTGGATGACGACCGGGCAGACAGGTGCGTGACCGGCGAGGAACTCCGCCACCTGCCGCCCTTCACCCGAGTCGATCATCCCGCCGTCGGGACCGGGTTTCATGTCCAGGTCGTTGTCGAGCGAGACGACGAGCGTGTCGGCGAGGTTGGCGGCGAGGTAGCGGATGGTTTCGGGGGCGTTGTCGAAGAAGCAGGCGTCGAAGGTGTAGAAGCGGTCGGCGACGCAGGCGCGCATGACCGCTTGCCGGTCGGCGTTGTCTTCAAGGATCACGATCTTCATCGCCACGAACACACCCTCGAGTTTTCTCGCAATTCTGCTGGCGATGCTCTCGGGTGGGAGGGCGAGGCTCCTGCCGAGCCGAGGCGTAGGCTCGGCAGGAGCCTCGCCCTCCCATCGTGCCAAGTCCAACCCAAAGTTTCCCAGCGAGCAAGCCTCGATCATTTGAGCACGGCCGGCCGCGCGCCTTCGCCAAGTAACGCCCGCTAATGCTGCAACAAAAACTCGCGGGTGTTGAGCAGGCTCCACAACACGCCCTGTAACCCCTTCTCGGGCGAGTCGGCGGCTTTGAGGTACTTCATACAGGCGTCGCGCTCGGCCGCGGCGGGGGGGCGGCCGACGGTCGCCAGGAACAGCTCGTCGATCTTGCTCGCGTCGGCGGTCGGCTCCTTTGCCAGCTTCGAGGCGCGGCCGTTCGGGTCGCGGATCTTCTCCCAGACGCGCGGGTGGTTGGCGAGCGCCAGCACCTGGAACACCGACGCCGCGCCGTCGCGCTCGCAGTCGCACTGGACCGCCGCGTTCCGCTTCGGGCGGCCGTAGGTTTCCAGCACGAACTCGACGAACGGGTTCTTCGGGACGAACGGCACCTCGACGGCCTTCATCTCGTCCGGCCAATGCTGGTACTTCATGTCCATCTTCTCGGCCGTGCCGGTGGCGGCGTTCAGGGCGTCGAGCGTCACCTCGGCGGGGAGGCGGCGGAGCGGGAAGGCGGCGTAGTTCGCGCGGTCGGTGGCCGCATCGGGGTGCGGCAGGCTCGCCTGCTGGTAGGTGCGGCTGGCGAGGATCGTGCGGTGCAGCCAGCGGAGGTCGTACTGGTTCGCCACGAACCCGTCGGCGAGTTCCTGCAACAGTTCCGGGTGCGTCGGCGGGTTGAAGGCCGAGAGGTTGTCGGGCGGGTCGATGATCCCGCGGCCGAAGTAATGCGCCCAGACGCGGTTGACGATGGCCCTGGCGAAGTACGGGTTGTCGGGCCGGCGCAGCCACATGACGACGAGTTCGCGCGGGTCGCGGTCGGCGGCGACGGTCGCGGGTTCGGCGTCGCCGGGCAGTCGCATCGCCTTCGCCTCGCGGCTGCCGATGGGGCTGGTGACGGACGCGAACTTGCCCGGAGGCAGCAGGCGGATTTCGGTGTGCAGCAACCGCTTGCCGATCTCGGGCATCAGCTTCGCCCGCTTCTCCATCTCGGCCGTTTCCTGCCGGAACGCCTCGGCCTTCGCCACCGTCGCCTTGAGCGCGTCGAGTTCCTTCCGCTTCGCCGCGACGCCGTCGGCCTTCGGGTCTTTCTCCAGCTTGGCGATCTCGGCGGCGAGCTTGTCGGCGGCGGCCTTCGCGGTCTTCGCGGCCTCGTCGAGCGTCTTGCCCTCGCCGTCCTTCCGCTTCTTTACGTCGGCGTCGAGCTTCTTCCCGACCTCGTCGTAGCGCTTCTTGAGCGCGGCCGTCTCGGGGAACAGCTTGTCGTTCGCGTCCGAGAACCCGACCTTGCGGACGCGCATGAAGAAGTTGGCGAATTCGAGCAGGTCGTCCTGCTGCCACACGTCGTGCGGGTGGCGGTGGCACTGGGCGCATTCGAGCCGCAGGCCGAGAAAGGTGTGCGCCACCTGCATCGCTCCGCCGACGCCGTCGGCCCCGCGCCGCTGCCAGTACAAGTCGAGCGTCCGGCGCGTGCGGTACAGGTCGAGGTCTTTGCGCCCGGGGGCGTAGCCCTCCATCAGCGCCTGGACGTGCTGGGCGTACTCGTCGGCCGTGCGGCCGTCGCGGCTGGTGGCGAGCAGGATGCGTTCGACGAACACGTCGTAGGGCGTGTTCTCGTCCAGCCGCGCCCGGACCCACGCCTGGAAGCGCGGGGCGTCGGCCTCCAGCGTGAGGGCGTCGGCGTAGACGCCGAAGTCGGCGGCCTTGAGCAGGTCGCAGAATTTGAGCGTCCAGAGGGCGGCGTGGCCGGGGCGGGCGAGTAGCGCGTCGATCACCTTCACCCTCTTGTCCGCAGCCGGGTCCGCCAGGAACGCCCGCACCTCGGCCGGCGTCGGCAACTCGCCGGCGATGTCGAGCGTAGCGCGGCGCAGGAAGGTGGCGTCGTCGGCCAGGGCCGCCGGCGGCAGGTTCATCCGGCGGAGCTTGGCGAGGACGTGGGCGTCGATGAAAGTGTGCGGCGTCACGTCCGGGAATGCCCCCGTTGCCGGCCGCGGGACCAGCACCCGGGCGACCGCCGGCTGTGCCCTGTAACGCACCGACAGCGCCGCCTCACCGACCGCCTTCGCCGTCACCCGGCCGGCCGGATCGATCGTCGCGGCATTCGGGTCGAGCGACGCGAACGAGCAGTACGCGGTCACGTCCTCGGTCGTGCTGTCGGCGAACGTCGCTTCGACCTTGAGGTCGTAGCCGTCGCCCGGCTTGGCGACGTACTCGGCGGGCGAAACGTTCAGAGCCTTCACCCGGGCCGGGGCGTCGGCCGGCGCGCCGGCGGCGACCCAGCGGCGGAGTACGTCGTACTCGGGGCTATCGACTCGCAAGCGCACGCCGCCGCCGTGTTCGGCCGCGCCGGTCGCCTTGCGGAGCAGCAGGCTCGCGGAGGGATTCTGGAAGTCGAGCCGCCGGCCGCCGAACTCGCGGAGCAGGCGGTCGTGGTCGGCGGCCGGGTCCGCGCCGAAGAGCGACAGGCGGAACCCGTTCTGCCCGCGGACCGCCCCGTGGCACGTCCCGCCGTTGCACCCGAGGCGGCTGAACAGGGCCGCGACGTGCCGCTGGTACGACGGCGCGGGGGCGTCCGCCGCCCGGGCGAAACCGGGCGCGACAGCGAGCAGGAGTAGGCTGAGACAACGGCGGCGCATCAGAGCAACTCGTGGACCGGGTCCGCGTCGTCGAGGAGGTAGACCGGGCGGCCGGTGTGGTCGGGCAGGGTGGTCTGCGGGTCGATGCCGAGGTGGGCGTAGAGCGTGGCGAGGACATTTTGAGGGGTGTACGCCCGGCCGACGGGCCGCTCGCCGCGGGGGTTCGTCGCCCCGATCGCCTGGCCGGTGGCGAACCCGCCGCCGGCCAGCAGCGCGAACCCGGCCTGCGGCCAGTGGTCGCGGCCGCCGGTCGTGCCGCGCTGGGTGCCGACCCGCGGGGTGCGGCCCATCTCGCCCCAGATCACGACCGCCACGTCCTTGTCCAGCCCCCGGTCGTGCAGGTCGGTGATGAGGGCGTGGACCGACCGGTCGTACTGCGGGAGGATGGCCTTGAGGCACTCGAAGACGTGGTCGTGGTGGTCCCACTGGCCGTTGCACTTGGCCGGCGCGCCGTGGTTCTGCGGGGTGATCGAGACGACCGGCACCTCCGCTTCCACCAGCCGGCGGGCGAGCAGGAACTCGGTCCCCTTGCCGTACCTCTCGCGGGCGGCGGCCGGCTCCTTCGCCACGTCGAAGGCGTCGCGGGCGGCGTTCGTCGTCATCATCCGCAGGGCCTGGTCGGTGAAGGCGTCGGCCCCCACCCGGCTCCCGCGCGGGCCGTCCAGGTCGCGGCGGGTCTGGTCGAAGGCCGCGAGCAGCGACCGGCGGTCGCCGAGTTGGGCGAGCGTGACCGCCTTCGACAGTCCGAGGTTGGCGGCCTTCTCCCCGGGGATGTACGCCTCGTGCGACTTGCCCAGAAAACCGGGGTGGCCGACGTGGTTGGCGTCGCCGAGGTAGACGTAGGAGGGCAGGGGCGTCCGCACCCCGGCGTCGCCCCGCACACGGCTGACGATCGACCCGATGGCCGGGCGGTTGCCCTTGAGGAAGCCGGTGTAAAGTTCAGGGCCGGTGTGCCCTTCCTGCTGGAACTTCATGCTCCGGATGACGGCGAATTTGTCGGCGATCTTGGCGTGCAGGGGCAGGTGTTCGCACACGTCGAGGCCGGACACGTTGGTCCGCGTCGGCTTGAACTCGCCGCGGTACTCGACGGGGGCGTCCGGCTTCAAGTCGTACATGTCGAGGTGGCTGGGGCCGCCGTTGAGGTAGACCATGATGACCGACTTGCCGCGCGTCGGTTGCGGGGTCGCGGCGCGGGCGCGGAGGAGGTCGGCGATGGTCAGCCCGCCGACGCTCAGCGCGCCGGCGGTGAGGAACGCCCGCCGCGAGACGCCGGCCGGAGTGCGGCCGGGGACGAGGGAGAGCATGGGAAGCCCGCGGGGAGAAGGGGGTGGGAACTGTCGCTTACTTCTTCGCGCGGATGTCGTAGCAGAACAGCATGTCGCCTTCGCGGATGTAGAGCTTGCCGTCGCTGACGACGGGGTGCGCCCACGACGCCCCGTTCCGCTTCGGGGCTTTGAACGACCCGACTTCCTTGTAGCCGGCCGGCGACGCCTCGACCAGCGCGACGACGCCGTTGTCGTAGTGGAAGTAGAGCCGCCCGTCGGCGTAGGTGACGGCCGCCGACCCGCCGCCGTCGCCCTCGGACGACCGCTTCCACATTACCTTGCCGGTCTTGAGTTCGGCGCAGTACGGCTTGCCCGAGTCGTCGGTGTCGCCGTACACGTAGTCGCCGACGCGGATCACCCCGCCGTGCTTGTTCGTCAGCGGCCGCTCGTAGTAGACCTCTTTCGCGGAGACGGCCCCGCCCTCGGCCGTGAGCTTGACCAGCGACGCCCCGCGGCCGTAGCCGATACTGCTGAACACCAGGTCGCCGATGACGATGGGGGTCGGCACGTTAGCCGTGTTGTTGCCGAGTTTCTCGTGCGTCCACAGCACCTTGCCGTCGGTGCTCACGCCGACCAGCCCGCCGTTAAACAACTGCACGTAGTGCTTGACCCCGCCGACTTCGGCGACGACGACGGACGAGTACCCGGCCTCGTTCTTCTTGGTCGGGATCGGGCACTTCCAAACGTCTTTGCCGGTCGTCTTGTCGAGGGCGACCATCGTGGCGTCCTTGCCGCCGGGGGTGACGATCACCTTGTCGCCGTCCACCAGCGGGGACTCGCAGTAGTTCCACCCGCCCTTGACGCCGCCGAAGTCCGTCACGAGGTGGCGGTGCCACACCTGCTTGCCGGCGGCGTCGATGCAGACCAGGTCGCCGGCCTGCCCGAGGGCGTAGACGCGGTCGCCGTCCACGGTCGGGGTGCAGCCGAGGCTCCCGCCGGCCGGGCCGACGAGGGAGGTCCAGAGGATGTCGCCCGTCTTTTTGTCGAGGGCGACGAGGTGGGAATCCTTGTTCTTGTTGCCGAGGGTGTAGACGCGGTCGCCGGCGACGCTGACGGTCGAATACCCGCCGCCCAGCCCCTTCGCGGTCCACGCCAGCGGCGGGCCTTCCGCCGGCCAGCTTTGAAGCAACCCCTTCTCGGTCGAGACGCCGTCGCGTTTCGGCCCGCGGAATTGCGGCCAGTCGTCGGCGGGGGCTGGGGCCGCGAACAGGGCGCACAGGGTCAGCGTCGGGAGGAACAAGCGAACCGGCATGAGAGGCTCCGAAGAAGAGAGTCGGAGGCGGGCGGGACGGCGGGGCACACTTGCCGCAAGAGATGAGTGTAAACCGGGCCGCAGGCCGTGTCGATGACGTTTACCCAATTCCCGGGCGGACGGACGGTGCGCGGAAATGGCACTCTTCGCCTCCCCGAGCCTTCTCGGGGCGACTCAGCGAAGTGCTAGAAAACAGGCAAGGGGATTAAGAGTATCATGAGTTAGGTGTTACGCAGTCTGTCACACTGGGTAGTTTGCGCTCGTGTCTCCGGGTTCTACCGTTGGTCATTAGCGCCCCCAAGGTCCACCCGAGCGACGACATCGACTTCCTGATCGCGACCCCGAAGGCGTGTTCCGGTACGGAGGCGGCCCGCCGGCCGAGCCGACGACTCACTGCGCCGACGCGGCGCGTGCGGGGCGTCCGCACGACCGGGGTCTCGATCCCCCGGCGTGCGCCCGCGGCGAGCCGGCACCCTTCGGGGGGTAGAGCCATCGCTTCGAGTGGCCGGTCCGGCGGAACGGAGAGGTTTCCGGGGCGTCGCTCGCCGGTGGAGTGACAGTCGGCTGTCATTGGTTTGACGGCCGGCCGACCCCGTAGAGCTGTTTGGCAACGCCCCGGTCGTGACACACGGGTGTCACTCCGGGAGATGAGATGCCGACGACGGAACCATCCCGGTGCAGCCGAGTGATTGTCCGGTGTGCGAGAGTGGGTCGGTCGGTGCCGGGACGTGCGTCGGAACGGCCGCTCAGGCCGTCCCCGGGGATTCGTTATTTCTCAAGTCGGTGGGCCATGAGAGCGGTTCGGCCGTTGACGGTGTGGAAGCCGAATAGTATCAATACGAACCCAATAGAGTTCAGCCACAATAGCCGCAAACGCTTTGTGGGAAACGACTCCGGACAATCTGGTCCCTCTGACGACAACCGCTTGCTAGACAACGGGTTAAGGTCGATTTCGAGCGCAATTGCGGCGCGCCTCTAATGGATGATTCCCGAGTCTCCGAGACGATTCTCGTCGGCTCAGTCGCTGCACTCGAGCGAGTCGAAGGTCGCCGTCGTCGAGGCGAACGTGTTCCCCGAACAGACGAACAAACCGACCTGGCTCTTCCCGTTGAAATTCGCCCGATGGGTGAATCGGGGCTCGCCCCAGACCTTGCCGTCGGTCGAAGTGAAGAGATCGATCCCCTGATTAGTCCGAGCGAGTTTGAGTCGGACGGGCAGCGTCACCTCGCCGAGTTTTTTTGTCGCGACCCCGTCCACATCGCCGGACTCATCCCGCCATCTGGCGAGGAGGGCACCGGTGGCATCTACCTGA
>Ga0105047_10013660_pt1 | contig 12952 bp, 13 predicted proteins | sample MAT04_FD_78384 | JGI IMG/M metagenome (GOLD analysis project Ga0105047, IMG submission 78384) | Freshwater microbial communities from Lake Fryxell liftoff mats and glacier meltwater in Antarctica - MAT-04 (megahit assembly) | ecosystem: Environmental > Aquatic > Freshwater > Ice > Liftoff... | reverse complement strand
ACCAACGTCATCTCGATCACCGACGGCCAGATCTTCCTGGAGACCGACCTGTTCTACCAGGGCATCCGCCCGGCGGTGAACGTCGGCATCTCGGTGTCGCGCGTCGGCTCCTCGGCCCAGATCAAGGCGATGAAGCAGGTCGCCGGCGCCATTAAGGGCGAGCTGGCCCAGTACCGCGAGATGGCCTCCTTCGCCAAGTTCGGCTCCGACCTCGACGCCTCCACTCAGCGTCTGCTGGCCCGCGGCGAGCGCCTGACCGAGCTGCTCAAGCAGCCCCAGTACAGCCCGCTGCAGGTCGAAGAGCAGGTCTGCATGATCTACTGCGGCACCCGCGGCCACCTCGATCCGATCCCGGTGGCCTCGATCCGCCGGTTCGAGGAAGAGTTCCTGGCGCGGCTGCACAGCCAGCACCAGAGCCTGCTGGACGCGATCCGCACCACCAAGACCCTGAGCCCGGACCTGGAAGACGAATTGAAGAAGGCGATCGCCGCCTTCTCTGCGTCCTTCGCCTAAGCTGACGGTTCGGAGCGAGTAGAGCCGGATGGCCAGCCTCAAGGACATGCGCAACCGGATCTCGAGCGTGAAGTCCACGCAGAAGATCACCAAGGCGATGCAGATGGTGGCCGCCGCCAAACTGCGCCGGGCGCAGGATGCGGCGACCAATGCGCGCCCGTATGCGCTGCGCATGGCGGCCGTGATCGCCAATTTGGCGGCGGGGGTGTCCGGCGACGGCGCTCCGCGTCTGCTGGTGGGGACTGGGCGCAGCGACCGGCACCTGATCGTCATGGCCACCGCCGACCGCGGCCTGGCCGGGGGCTTCAACACCTCCATCGTCCGCGCCGTGCGCGACCGGGTGAACACCCTTGTCGCCGAGGGCAAGGACGTGAAGGTCGTCGCCGTGGGCAAAAAGGGCCGCGACCAGATGCGCCGCTTCCTCGGCGAGCGCATGGTCGAAAGCTACGACCTGTCCGCCCAGCGCACCCCCAACCTCGAAACCGCCCAGCCGATCGCCGACCTGATCCTGTCGCTGTATGAGCGCGGCGACGTGGACGTGGTCACGCTCTATTACAACCGCTTCCAGTCGGTGATCAGCCAAGTGCCGACCGCCCGTCAGCTGATCCCGGCCCAGGTCGAGGGCGGCGCCGTTGCGGCGCCCGACATGAAGGGCGCGGCCTATGAATACGAGCCCGACGAGGCTGCGATCCTCGAGACCCTGTTGCCGCGCAACATCGCGGTTCAGATCCTGGCCGCCCTGCTCGAGAACATGGCCGGCTTCTACGCCAGCCAGATGAGCGCCATGGACAACGCCACCCGCAACGCCGGCGACATGATCTCGGCGCTGACCCTGCAATACAACCGTTCCCGCCAGGCGCAGATCACCAAGGAGCTGATCGAGATCATCTCCGGCGCCGAAGCCCTTTAATCCAGCCCCTCACCCAGGCCGCACCACCATGACCATCCAGACCCCCATCTCCGCCGCCAAGGGCCGCATCGTCCAGGTCATCGGCGCCGTCGTCGATGTCGAGTTCGAGGGCGCCCTGCCGGCGATCCTCAACGCCCTGGAGGCGACCAACACCGACCAGCGCACCGGCGAGCCCTTCCGCCTGGTGCTGGAAGTGGCCCAGCACCTCGGCGAGAACACCGTGCGCACCATCGCCATGGACACCACCGAGGGCCTGGTCCGCGGCCAGCCCGTCAGCGACACCGGCGCCTCGATCACCGTGCCGGTCGGCCCGGCGACCCTCGGCCGGATCATGAACGTCATCGGCGCGCCGATCGACGAAGGGGGCCCGATCGACAGCCCCTTCTCCAGCGTCATCCACCGCGAGGCGCCCAGCTTTGCCGATCAGATGACCTCGGCGGAAATCCTCGTCACCGGCATCAAGGTCATCGACCTGCTGTGCCCCTACACCAAGGGCGGCAAGATCGGCCTGTTCGGTGGCGCCGGCGTCGGCAAGACCGTGACCATGCAGGAGCTGATCAACAACATCGCCAAGGCCTATGGCGGCTACTCAGTGCTGGCGGGCGTCGGCGAGCGCACCCGCGAAGGCAATGATCTGTACCACGAGATGATCGAGTCCGGCGTCAACCAGCCCGGCGGCGGCGAAGGTAGCCGCTGCACCCTGGTCTACGGCCAGATGAACGAGCCCCCGGGCGCCCGCGCCCGCGTCGCCCTTACCGGCCTCGCCCAGGCGGAGTATTTCCGCGACCAGGAGGGCAAGGACGTGCTGCTCTTCATCGACAACATCTTCCGCTTCACCCAGGCCGGCTCGGAAGTGTCGGCCCTGCTCGGCCGGATGCCGTCGGCGGTGGGCTATCAGCCGACCCTGGCCACCGAGATGGGCAATCTGCAGGAGCGCATAACCTCGACCAACAAGGGCTCGATCACCTCGGTTCAGGCCATCTATGTGCCCGCCGATGACTTGACCGACCCGGCGCCCGCCACCTCCTTCGCCCACTTGGACGCGACCACGGTTCTGTCGCGCGACATCGCCGCCCAGGCGATCTTCCCTGCCGTGGACCCGCTGGACTCCACCTCGCGGATCATGGACCCCCTGGTGATCGGTGAGGAGCACTACGCCGTCGCGCGGCAGGTGCAGGAGATCCTCCAGGCCTACCGCTCGCTGAAGGACATCATCGCGATCCTGGGGATGGACGAGCTGTCCGAGGAGGATAAGCTGACCGTGGCCCGCGCCCGCAAGATCCAGCGGTTCCTGTCTCAGCCGTTCCATGTCGCCGAGCAGTTCACCAACACCCCCGGCATCTTCTGTTCGCTGGAGGACACCATCCGCTCGTTCAAGGCCTTGTGTAACGGCGAATACGATCACCTGCCCGAGCAGGCCTTCTACAACGTCGGCAATATCGAAGACGCGGTCGCCAAGGCCGAGAAGATGGCGGCGGAGGCTTAGGTGGCGACCTTCCACTTTTCCCTCGTCGCGCCCGAGCGCGAGCTGTTCTCCGCCGAGGTCGACCAGGTCGATGCGCCGGGGGCCGAAGGCGACTTCGGGGTCCTGGCCGGACATGCGCCGTTCATGACCGCCCTGCGCGAGGGGTCGGTGACGGTCTATAGCGGCGGCCAGACCCGCGTCTTCACCATCAAGGGCGGCTTCGCAGACGTGACACCCGAAGGGCTGACCGTACTGGCCGAACAGGCGGTCGAAGCGACGGCCTAGAGCCCTGGGTCAGTACTTGATGGCTTCGCCCTCCCCTACCGTCATCCCGGCCGCAGCGCAGCGGAGAGCCGGGACCCAGCAGCGATCTTCATTAAAGCCGCTCAGCTTCCACGTCTTTGCGGCTGGGTCCCGGATGCGTCCCGCTGCGCGGGCTCTCCGGGATGACAGGCATAGTACCCCCCTGACCGTCATCCGCACCCTAGGGCGGCGCCCTACATCCTGCGTCGCAGTGACCCCGTCATCGGCCCAACCTTTGCTCTGAACTCGCTCAACAGGCGAGACTCCGCGCCCTGAGTCCTTTATCGGGACAGGGCGGCCTTAAGGATCTGTTAAGGATTCCGGCGGCTCGCGGCTCAAGTGCAGAGACTTCTATGGCCGGCAAGCTTCAATCCGTTCTTCTGGCCGGCGCCGCGGCGATGCTGTCCGCTGCGCCTCTGGCCCATGCCGAACCGGCGGCGACGGTCCGCAGCGACCAGGCAGCCCTCGCGCAGATCGCCCAGGTGGCGGTGCTGCAGCTGTGCATGAGCTATGTCACCGGCGCCGACAGCCCCCCTTCCGCCTTCGCCCCCGATCTGTCGCAGGACGTCTACGACCTGCAGCCCGGCCAATTCCAACTCGGCCGCTTCGGCAGGATCACCACCGCCACCGGCGAGCTGCGCATTGCGATTTTCCCTGAAGAGGGCGTCTGCCGCGTCGGCGTCGGCGATGCGCCGATGGACGAGGTCAAGGCCCAGCTGCTCGCCGCCATGTCGGCGCCGGACTCCGGCTGGCGTGAGACTGCGGCGCGCGACCGCGACGGCGCCTGGACGGTGGCGTTCGAAAGCCGGGCGGCGGAGAAACCCCTGCGCCTGGCCATTAACGGCTTCTCCGGTCCCAAGGACGGCGGTCGCGGGCGCCAACTATGGGTGACGATCGGCCAGACCCTGATCGACTAGCGCCTGAACCCCGGGCGCCAGACCTGTTCAGGCGTCCGACACAAATCCGCCTTTAGAGTTCAGCAGCATCGGGCCCTTAGAAGGGACTGACACCGCGGCCCCGTTGCGGTAGTAGCCCAGCCAAAGGGTGTCAGCCCGCAAGGAGAGAAACGTGTCGCGCATCGCATTCGTCTGTCTGACCGCAATGACTGCCGCCGCCGCCGGCACGGCGCTCGCCCAGGCCCCCGCCGCGCCGCCTATGGCGGCTCCGGCGCCGGCGGTCGCCCCCGCGCCCACTCCGGCCCCTATGGCTCCCATGACCTCCGGCGCCGAGACGCCCGCTCCGGTGGGTTCGGCGCCGATGGCGGCCGCGCCCGTGATCCCCGCGCCGCCGCCCCTTCCGACTGAAGGCGTCAGCGCCCGCGTGCTGCAAGTGCTCGACCAGGTCTGCCTGCCGATGATCCGCCAGCCCGGCAGCGACCAGAAGGCCATGGCCAAGACCCTCGGCCTCAAGAAGACCCGCGAAGACAACACCTGGGAAATGAAGCTCGACGGCGTCAACCGCGTTGCAGTGCGGATGCCCAACGCGTCGAACGTCAGCTCCTGCGACCTGACGGTCAAATACGACGTCGGCCAGAGCCAAGCCGTGATCAACGGCCTGATCGCCTGGGGCGCAAACCAGCCGGTTCCGCTGCAGCAGGACAAGGCCGGCGAGTCCTATGTAATCGACAACATAAACTACGCCACCACCAACTGGGTGGCCTACAGCGCCTCGACCCGGATGGGCCTGGCCTTCACCGAGCAGAAGAAGACCGACGGGTCGCCGGTGGCCAAGAACGCCGACCAGGCGACGGTGTCGATGAGCTTCCGCGCCCTGTCCGACCAGGACCGCACGGCCAGCCAATAGGCGGACGAGGATCGGCGGCGCGTGACCTTCCCTGACGCAGCGGGGCTGGCCGGGGTCATGATGATCCTGGCCGCCTACGCGGGGGTTCAGTTGGAACGGATGCAGCCGCGGCGCGCCCCCGCCTTGCTGTTGAACTTCGTCGGCGCCAGCCTTGTGCTCTATTCGCTATCGGCGGATTTCAACCTGGCGGCGGCGATCATGGAGGCCGCCTGGGCCGCGATCGCCCTTTACGGCCTGATCCGGCTGGCGCTGAGGCGCCGCTCCTAGTGCGGTCGGGCCTCGGCGGGGCCCTGACCGTCCTTGCGCAGGCGCGCCTGTCTCATGACCTGCACGAACGGGGCGAACTGGCGCACAACCTGCTCATAGGCGCTGCGCTTGAACTCGACGACCAGGCCGGGGGCCTCGTGCAGGTCTCCCCAGCGCCACTCCTCGAACTCCGCAGGCGGATGGGCGGCGAGGTCAACCTCGCTGTCCGGCCCATCGAAGCGGAAGGCGAACCAGACCTGCTTTTGGCCCCGCCACCCCTTCATGGCTTTGGAGCCTGTCCAGCCTTCCGGGAAGTCATAGGTGATCCAGCCGCCGGTGGCGCCCAAATAGCTGACCGACACGACGCCGGTCTCTTCACAAAGTTCGCGCTTGGCGGCGGCCAGAAGGTCCTCGCCCTTATCGACGCCGCCCTGAGGGAACTGCCAACTATGCGGCCCCTGGGTATTGGCCCGGCGGCCGAGCCAGACCTGGCCGGCGGAATTGAACAACACCACCCCTACGTTCGTCCGGTAGAGGGCCAGATCCACGGTCAGCGACGGGTCATGACGGCCGAAGCAGGTGCGAGCGAATAGCCGCGCTGCTCTAATCCATTTGCCCATTGCGCCACCTGCTGAAGCGTCAGGGGATAGGCGAAGCCTGATCCCAGCGCCGCGCCGTTTCGCACGGACGCGGCTTCAAGCGCCAGCAATTGCTTGGATATGGCGTCGGCGTCGAGCTGGTCGTCGACGATCCGGTCGGCCGAGGCCCGCGGCGCTCCGCCGCCGCCGCGTTTGGCGGCAGACCCGTCGTCCACGAAGGCCAAGCCGCGCTGGCGCAAGGAGCCCAGGAAAGCCGCCATGCCCTTGTCCGAGGCCAGGAAGCGGCCGCCCAGATAGTTGGTGACGCCAAAATAGCCGGTGGCGCGCGATAGCAGCCATTCCAGGCGGCGCACAGTCTCCGGCGCTGCGTCCGACGCCATCAGGGTGAAGGGCCCAGGATCGTTGTCGGGATAGTCTATGGGCTCCATCGGAGCCTCGAGCAGGACTTCGTGGCCATTGGCGCGGGCCAGGTCGATCCAGCCCTGGAGCCCTTCGGCGTAGGGCACGAAGGAAAGGGTGATCTGCGGCGGCAGGTCTTCAATGGCTTGGCGGGTCGCGGTGGCGTTCAGCCCCAGACCGCCGATGACCAGGGCGACCTTGGGCTTGCCTGCGTCGCGGAAGGGGCGAGCGTAGGCCTGGGCGGGGGTGCGGCCATCGGGCGCGATGACGGGCAGGATTCCGCCTGGGCCGGGGGCGCTGAGGCCGGCGATGGGCGCGGTGGGCAGGGCCCCGCCTGTCAGGCTCGGCGCGCCGCCAGGGAAGCTGATCACAGCCTGGCCAGGGGGCGCCGCCCCGGCGCCCGTCATGGCGACGTCTTCGTTGAACTGTAGGGAATCTAGGGTCACCGGCGCCTCCGCGGCTTCGGGGCCCAAGGCCTGACGCCACCCGTGCGGGAGATGCGCGCCCGAGTGGGTCAAGGGCACCCGCACGCGCGGAACCGCGTCCTTGGGATCGCCGGTGATCATGATCATGCTGACGAGGGCCAGCAGGAAGGCCATCCCGGCGCCGCCGGCGCTGAGGTAGGGATGCTGCTGCGGCACGGCCAGCAAGGCGAGCCCGCGGGGCGCGCCCTCTGCGGCCATGGCCGGAATGTGGAGGGGTTTCTTCGAGAACATCACTGAGGCATCCGGAGGACGACGCAGGGTGCGGTTTTATGGTTAAGATTTTCTCTCAGAACTGCAGTTCGGGGTGCGCGGCGCCGGCGTAGGCGACCTCGGGGAGGTGGCAGGTGAAGGTGGCGCCGGCGCCGGGTTCGCTTTCCAGGGCCACCCAGCCGCCGTGCAGCTCGACCAGGGCCTTGACCAAAGCTAGGCCGAGCCCAGGGCCGCCGCGGTCGCGGCCGACGAACCGGTCAAAGATGTGGGCCTGGACGTGAAACGGTATGCCGCGGCCAGCGTCGGAGACTTGGATCTGGATCTCGCCCAGGGCGCGCCGGGCGCTGAGGGTGACGGTCCCGCCGGCGGGGGACTGGCGTATGGCGTTCTCCACCAGGTGATCCAGGGTCTGCGACAGCCGTTTGGCGTCGGCGCGGATCAGCCCCAGGTCGCTGTCGCAGGCCACGGCGATGGTCGCCTGGGCCTCGGCCGCCTCGCGGGCCCAGCGGTCCTCCGCGGCCTTGAGCAGGGCTTCGATCGACACGTCGCCCACGTCCAGGGCCATTTCGCCGGCGTCCACCTGGGCCATATCGAGGACGTCGTCGATGGACCGGGCCAACTGGCTGGCGGCGACGCGGACGGCGGCGACATGGCCGCGGGCGCGGTCGGAGAGGGCCTGGCCCATGTGGTCCAGCAGTTCCGAATAACCGATGATGGTCGTCAAGGGCGTGCGCAGCTCGTAGGAGACATTGCCGACGAAGTCGCGTTTGAGCCGCTCGGCCTCCTCCAGCGCGCCCTCCTTTTCCACCACCGCCTGCTCCAGGTCGCGGGTGTCGGTGATGTCGGCGAAGGCGAGCAGGGTGGCGCCGTCCGGCAGGGGCCGGCTCTGGTAGGCGACGATTCGGCGATCCGAGGTCTTCAGCTCGCCGGAGATGGCGGCGCGGGCCTGGGGATCGGTGTCGGCGACCCGCGCTTTGACCTCGCGCCAGAACTGCATGTCGTGCATGCGCGGCACGCACAGTTCAACCACGCCGTCGAAGTCTCCGGCCGCGGCCAGATCGCTCTCGGTGACGTTCCAGAACCGCTCGAAGGCCTCGTTGTGCAGCCGCAGCCGCCCGTCCGAACCAAACACGGCTACGGCGTCGTTGAGCTTGTCGAGGGTCGCCTGCTGGACCTGGATCAGGGCGTTGTACTGAGCCTTCAGGCGCAGTTCGCCGGTGATGTCGCTGAACAGCAGCAGCAGTCCGCCAAGGGGATGGGACTGGCGCACCACCCGCAGGGTGCGGCCGTCCGGCAACGTCCACAGATCGTCGGCCTGGGGCCCGACCGCCTCGTAGCGGTCCAGTTCGCGAGCCTTCCAGGCGCCGTATTCGGCAGTCTCAGGCAGGCGGCGGCGTTGACGCAGCCGGTCGAGGATCTCGCCGTGGGTCGGCCGCTCGGCCAGCCAGGCCGGCTCCAGGCCCCAGACCTCGGCGAAGGCGGCGTTATGGAACAGCAACCGCCGAGCCTGGCTGAAGATCGCCACCGCCTCGGCGATATGGTTCAGGGTTTCGTCATGGGCCTCCACATGCCGGCGCAGGGCCTCGCGGGTCTCCTCCGCCTCGGTGACGTCGAAGGCCCAGGTCAAGGCGCCCCCGTCGGCGGTGGGCTTGGCCAGAATGTGAAAAGCCCGGCGCCGCCCCTGGATGGTCAGCCAGCGCAGACCCGTTCGCTCTTCGCCTGAGCTCGCCGCTTCGCGCGCCATCGCCTCGGCCGCCGGGTCCAGGGACAGGGCCCGCGCGCGGGCGTCCTCGATCGACGGCGCTTCGACCGCTTCCAGCCAGGCGCCGTTGGCCCAGGCCAGCCCGCCCCCGGCGTCGGCCAGCCACGTGGGGCCCGGCAGGGCGTCGAGACACTCGGCAAGGCGCGGCGCCCCCGGCAGGCCGGGCTCAGCTCCTGCCGACAGCCTCAACTTGATCAGGCACATCGCTCCCGCGACCCGCCCCTCCACCTCGACCACGCCCGATGGGCCTCGGATTTGGAACCCGACCGCCGTTCCGTGGGCGAACAGGGCCTTTAGCCGGCCGTCCTGCCCCCCAAGAGCGCCAACAATCGCGTCCGGCCGGGGCTCAACGTCCAGGGCGCGGGCGCAGGCGGCGAGGGCTTCCTCTCCCGCCACGAGCCGCGCCGGACCATCAGCTTCGGCGACTAGGACGGCGCTGTCGAATACGTCGACCGAACTGCGCGCGGCAGACGCCGCGGCCTCGACCTCTCGCAGCCGGTCTTGCAATTGGGCGATGCGGGCGTCGCCCAGGCGGCGGCCGGCGAAGGCCCATAGCGTCGCCGCTATGGCCAGGCAGACCGCGCCGCCGGCTGCGGCCAAGACAAGATCCAGAACGCCCATAGGGCCTTACCTGCCGCCGGAGCCGCCCGCGAAGTGTTCGCGGGGCGGCGAATCACAGGCCAGACAATAGGACGGGCCCTCGCAAATCGGAAACGGCGCGATGGGCGCTGATCTTTGCGCGGAAATTGGCCATTATAGCCGGATGACCGGCGTCCTTTTCCCCATTGGCCCTAACGTCGAAGCCGCCCTCGCCGATCCGGTCGGCCGCGCCGGCCTGCAGTCGGCCGCCCGGCAGATCGCCGGCGGCGCCGTCACCTTCGCGCGCGAGCTGTGCGGCCCCGCCTATCCGACGCGCGAGGCGGCCGTCGCCGCGCACCGCGGGCGGGTGGACGACGACGGCGCCTCGGTGGCCCCCGCAGACCGCTTTTGCGACCTTCAGGCGGTGCTCGCCCCCGGGGAGACCCCGCGGCGGATCGTCTGGCGCCTGAGCCTTGGCTATTGGCGGGTCGAAGGCGCAGGGGCGACGGAGGTCCCGCAGGCGCGCAGCGCCCGCCGCGCGACCGGAAACCGGAGTCTCGACGGCGGCTCTCTGACCGCCATAGCAGGTCAGCCGCTGCGTCCGCTGCAGCCGCAGAAGGCGCTGGACATCGGCCTGTTCGAAATCCGCCTGCCCGAGAACCCGTCCGTGATCATCGCGGATGAGTAGCGACTGGACTCATGCCGTCCCGCCGTCTCTGGACGAGTTCGCCGGTCTGGCCGCCGCCGCCCTGACCGCCCTGCCCGAGCCCTTCAGGGGCCTTGCCCGCGACGTGCGGATGCAGGTCGCGGATTTCGCCGACGAGGATCTGCTGGGCGAGATGGGCATAACCGACCCGTTCGAGCTGACCGGCGTCTACCAGGGCGTCGACCTCAGTCGGCGGTCGGTGCTGGACCCCCTGCCCGAGGACTCCAGCGTCTTCCTGTTCCGCCGGCCGATCCTGGACGAATGGGCCGAGCGCGGCGACACCCCCCTGGGGGAGCTGATCGCTCACGTCCTGGTCCACGAAATCGGGCATCACTTCGGCCTTTCAGACGCCGACATCGAAGCGGCGGAAAGGGGATAATCTCTCCCCCCGCAAGCGGGGGGAGAGGCTAGTCAGGCGAACAGGTCCGCCCAGCGGCGCTTCTTGCGGGCCTTCCAGCCGCCGCGGTGATAGGCGTCGGAAACGATCATCGGCACCACTGTGGTGGCCTCGGCGAAGACCATCTGCTCAAAGGTGGTGTCGACCTTGCCCCAGGATGCGGCCTCCTGGAGGGTCGAAGACGAACAGGCGCCGTCGCGCACGTCGGCCACGGTGATCTGGACGGCATATTTGTGCATGTCGGCCTCGACGCCGAGGATCTCGGCGCAGACGACGGTGTCCTGGGCGAAGTTCTTGGGCACCCCGCCCCCGACCATGAACAGGCCGGTGGTGCCCGCCGCGATCTTGATGTCGGTCAGCTCGCGGAAGTCCGCGACCGCGTCAATGCACATATAGGGCTGTTTGGCGGCGGCGCGCTGCTTCTGGTGCTTGACGAGCCCAAACCCCGCCGAGCTGTCGACGAAGGCCGGACAGAAGATCGGCACGCCTTCCTCATAGGCGGTCTGGATCAGGCTGCCGGGCTTCTTGGCCCCGCCCTCGGCGAGCCACTTGCCCATCTCCCAGATGAACTCGCGCGAGGAATAGGGGCGCGGCTCAAGGCTGTCGGCGATCTGCAGGATCGTGTGGTCGCAGGCCTGCAGCTCTTCCTCGTCGATGTAGGTGTCGTAGATGCGGTCGATATAGTTCTCGCGCAGGACATTGTCGTCCACCGGGCCCGCGGCCTGATAGTGCTTGAACCCGAGCGCCTCGAAGAAATCCATGTCGACGATCGAGGCTCCGGTGGCGACGACCGCGTCGATCATCCCCAGGCGAGCCATGTCGCGGTAGACGTGCATGCAGCCGCCCGCCGACGTCGAGCCGGCGATGACCAGCCAGGGCGAGCAGGTCTCGTCCTCTATGGCCATGGACAGGATGTCGGCCGCCCTCGCCGTGTCGCGCGACGAAAAACTCATCTTGCGCATGGAATCGATCAGGGGACGGGCGTCGAACTGGGTGATGTCGATGTGCTCGACGGTGCTGGCGAGCAGTTCGGCCTTCCGATTGGACTCGGCGTTCATCTTAAGGGGATCCCTTTGGGGTGAGCGCCCGTCCACGGCGAAACCTTGCAGCCCGGACGGAGCGACGGGATGCAGGGGATGGTCGCCCGAGAACCGCCGCAGGAGACGGCGGTTCCCCTATCGGCTACCTTTTGCGGCGTTTCTTGCCCCGGGCGCGTGACAGCTTGACGACGTTCTGGTTGTCGGTCCGCGGCGTCGAGATGGACCGCTTGGCCAGGCCGTACATGGAGGCCATGGGGGCATCCTCGACGATGGCGCTGTCGGTGTCCCCGAATCCGTTGAAGCGGGTGCTCATGGCCACACCGTAAGCGCCGAGCATGCCGATCTCGATATAGTCGCCCTCCCGCACGTCCTCGGGCAGCCAGAAGGGGCCCGGCATGTGGTCCAGGCTGTCGCAGGTGGGCCCATAGAAGCGGAACGGCTTCAGTTCGGCGGAGGCCTCGGCGTCGCGAACCAGCTTGACCGGGAACGGCCACTTGCAGTGGGCGGCGTCGAACAGGGCGCCGTAGGATCCGTCGTTCAGATAAAGGGCGTCGCCCTTCTTGAGCTCGACCTTGGTGAGGATGGACGAACTCTCGGCCACCAGGGCCCGGCCGGGCTCGCACCACAGTTCGGTGGTCTCGTGGACCATCATCTCCGAGAAGCCGCGGTGGATGGAGTCGACATAGTCTTCCAGGTCCGGCGGGATCATGCCGGGATAGACCGACGGGAAGCCGCCGCCGACATCCACCACGTCGGCGAACACCCCGGCCCGCACCAGCGAGCGAGAGGCCGAGGCCATGGCGCCCTGGTAGGCCGTCGGGCGCATGCACTGCGAGCCGACATGGAACGAGACGCCCATCAGGTCCTGGGTCGCGCGGCGGGCGGCCAGAAGCAGGGACGGCGCCTCGTGGGTCTCGACGCCGAACTTCCCCGACAGGGAATATAGCGCGCCGCCGTCCGAAGGCGCGGCCAGGCGCACGATCAGATTGAGGTCGCCTGCCTGGCCGGTGGCGTCGAGAATCTTCTCGAGCTCTTCGTGGGTGTCCAGCGAGAAGGTGCGCACCCCGTGATCGAAGTAGGCGGCCGAAATCGCCCGCCGGCTTTTGACCGGATGCATGAAGGCCATGCGGGCGCCGGGAGCGTGCTCGGCGACGAGCTCGATCTCGGGCACAGAGGCCACGTCAAACGAGGTGACGCCTTTTTCCACCAGGGCCTTGATGACCCACGGTGAAGGATTGGCCTTCACCGCGTAGAAGACGTCGCCGTTGAAATTGTCCTGGAACCAGCGCGCCGCTACGGCCAAAACGTCCGGCCGCACAAGGGCGACAGGTCGTTCCGGAGACCGCTCACGGACCAGGTCCAGGGGCGTATGGTACGTGCGCAATTCACGTAACCCCCGATTGATTGTTAACCCAGGCCGGCGTTAGCAGCTGTTTTGGACTTTGGGTCCGCCGGAACGGGGGAGATAGGGACTATCCATCCGGATGTAAAGCGTTTCCGCCTGACAATGACTCTGGGAAGCTCAAGCCGATTGT
>Ga0105047_10013658_pt1 | contig 12953 bp, 14 predicted proteins | sample MAT04_FD_78384 | JGI IMG/M metagenome (GOLD analysis project Ga0105047, IMG submission 78384) | Freshwater microbial communities from Lake Fryxell liftoff mats and glacier meltwater in Antarctica - MAT-04 (megahit assembly) | ecosystem: Environmental > Aquatic > Freshwater > Ice > Liftoff... | reverse complement strand
TGGATTCCAGTCCCACTGAACGCGACCCGGGTCCGGGAGGGTCAAGCGGCCACCCCGGCGGGGTGCAGGTGCCTGTGATGGGCCAGTACGGCTCGGCTTTCGACCTGGGAGTGGAAAGCGGCGTGCTATCGGACGGCACCCCCCTCGCTCCAGCCCCTGACGGGCGCTCGCGATTCAGTGGGAATGGAGACCGGAGGCGGATGGTGAACCGGCGGCGGAGTGCGACAGGTGCCGGGCTTCACGGAGCGGATCCCGCGCAGACGCTCAGCCGGGCGAGCGACGCACGGTCGCCTCGATCTGGCCGTGCGGCTCCGTGGTGGCCACGAACAGCTCCCCCCGGTCCTCCATCCCGAACGGCCGGAGGTCCACCGCCCAGTGGTGGAGATTGGGCAGCACCATGCGCACCTCGTCGAGCTCCGGCACGCGGCGCAGCATCTCGTCCGCGATGAGCCAGATCGACTGCTGCAGGGACAGGCTGTGGTGGTCGACGAAGACCTCCAGCAGCGTCGACAGGGCCGCCGCGTGCACCACATCCCAGTCCACGGGCCCGGGCCCGTAGCGCCACGTCGCGCGCACCTTGGTGGCCATGATCCGGTCGTCCACCTCGCGCAGCGTCGTGTAGCGGTCGCGCGGGAAGCCCGTGAACGCCGAGCGGGACGTCTTCATCAGGGTGAGGTCCTCCACGCCCGCCTCCACCGTGACGCCGAGGCGGGTCGCGGTGATGGACGCGGTGCGGGTGAGGTCGCCCATCCGCTGGAACGCATCCGGGGCCGGCCCGTCCGCGCCCGACACACGCGTCCAGCGATGCTCCATGATGTCTACGACCGCCCGATCCACCTGCGGTCCGTCCAGGAAGTGTCGCGCCAGCGCGACGCCGTAGTCCTCCACGGCCCCCACGAGATGGTCGGACGCGAGGGCGTAGGCGGTGTTCTTCATCGTGTCGGTCGTGACCACGAGCGCGTTGGAGCCCGTGACGTGCGCGTCAGCGAAGGCGCCCTCCAGGGCGATGCCCACGGTCAGATCGCGCAGGTCGTGCTGCTCCGGACCGCGCGTGACCTTGACCACGCGCACCCGCTGCTTGCCGTAGCGGTTCGCGCCCATCTCGTTCATCGGGGTTCCTCCCTCATGGGCCGCCGGCTCACGCCGCGCCGCGCCGGAGCGCTCGTCCGGGCGTCGCGCCCGTGTGCTCGCCGCCGTCGATGACCGGAGTCCCGTTGACCAGCACGTACGGGATGCCCGCCGGGTAGCGTCGGGGTGCATCGTAGGTCGCCAGTGACCGCACGGTCGCGGGGTCGAACACCACGATGTCCGCGGCCAGGCCGTCCACCAGGCGCCCGCGCTCGCGCAGCCCAAGGCGGTCTGCCGCCATGCCGGTCATGCGCTGGACGGCCGATTCGAGGCTGATCGCCCGCTCCTCGCGCACGAACTCGCCCAGGATCCGGGGGAAGGAGCCGTACGAGCGCGGCGCGGGCTTGTCGCCGATGAGCACCCCGTCCGTGCCCACCATGGCCACCGGGTGCTGGAGGAACCGCAGCGTGCCCGCGCGGTTCGGGCCCGGCGTGACCTGGTTCACCCGCAGGTCCTCCGCCAGCAGCAGATCGCACACCGCATCGACCGGATCGGCGCCCGTCTCGTCCACCAGCTCACCCAGCGTCCGGCCCTCCCATGCCGCGTGCTCCGGGCGCGAGAAGTACCCCAGCCGGACGGCGTGCAGCCCACGCTCCCCCGCGAACATCCGGCCGCGCGCCCGCATCTCCGTGCGGATCCGGTCGCGGACGCCCCGGTCCGCGAGGCGCTCCCGCAGTCGGTCGAGCCCGCCGTCCTGGAGCCAGGTCGGCAGCATGATCAGCAGCCGGGTGCTCGCCCACTCGTCGGGGTACAGGTCGAACGTGACATCGCGTCCCTCCGACCGCGCGTCGTCCACGAGCGCGAGCATCTGCTCCGGCGTGCCCGGGAAGGTGGAGCGGTGGTAGAAGTGCGTGAGATGGACCGCGATGCCGCCCCGGCGGCCGATCTCGATCGCTTCCCGGAACGGGTCCAGGAAGCCGTCACCCAGCGGATAGCGCACATGCGTGTGGTAGATACCACCCAGCCGCGCGGCCTCCGCGGCCAGCTCACCCAGCTCCGCCGTCGAGGCGTACGAGCCCGGCGGGTAGTCGAGGCCCGTGGACAGGCCGAAGGCACCCTCCTCCATCGACTCCCGGAGCATGGCCCGCTGGTCCGCGATGGCGCGGGCGTCGGCGGGTGCGTCCTGCCAGCCCACGGCGGCGATACGCAACGGCGTGTTGCCTGCGACGTAGGCGATGTTGACCGCGACCTGCCGGTCGTAGCGCGCCAGGTACTGGTGCGTGGTGGACCAGTCGTAGTCGATGTCCGGGTGGCCGTCCAGGCCCGCGTTGAGCACCAGGAAGTCGTCGAGGTCCCCGCGTCGAGGGAACGGGGCGTAGCTGTTGCCGTCGACGCCGATGAGTTCCGTCGTCACGCCCTGGCGCACCTTGGGCTCGTGGCGCGGCTCCGCGAGGATCACGAGGCTGCCGTGGCTGTGGAGGTCGATGAAGCCGGGCGCGACGACATGCCCGGTGACGTCGATGCGGCGCGCCGCGTGGAGGTCCGTGGGAGCGCCGCCCGGCCACAGCCGCAGCCGCTCCCCCACGACCCCGACCGAGCCCATGAACCCGGGCGCACCGGTGCCGTCCACGATCGTGCCGCCCTCCAGCAGCAGGTCCACCGACAGGGTCACGCTCGGGCTACCGCCGGCCGAGCATCGGCAGGACCCGCGCGGGCGTCAGGGCTGGGTTTCCCACCGGATGTGCGGCCCTCGAGAGATGGGTGCGACCGGATGGGATCCGGCGATGCCCCTCCTGCGCAACCTAGCACGCCGACCACGGGGGCCGCTGGCGGATCGGCCCGTCCGCGTCGTGAGGCGCGAGCATGTCGGTGTCGTGGCCGGTCGCCTCCCTGAAACTGGCTGCGCCCGAGGAGGCACGGGCGGACCTGCCGCCGGATACCGTGATGGTGAGACTCGACGTCGACCCCGGCAGTGACCTCGAAACGCTCGCGCGGTACGCCCGCGACGACGGCGATGACTGGGTGTTCGCCTCGGCCCCACGGGAACTGCTGCGCGATCGTCGACCTGCTCGCCGGCGCCTGACACAGGCCGACGTCAGCCCAGGGCGCTTGTCTCCAGCCAGCCACGGACCGGCTCGGCGAGCGCGGCCACGATCAGCAGCACGCCCGCCACGCGCCCGATGGTGAGGTGGTGGCGCGTCAGCAACGTGGTCAGCGAGCGTGCCCGTGTCGCGCCCAGCAACGAGATCACGATCAGCGGCGCCCCCATGCCCAGGCCGAACGCCACGAACGTGAGCACGCGGCTGGTGGTCTCCTCCACGCCGATGGAGATGGCCAGCAGGGCCACGATGAATGGGCCCGCACAGGGCAGCGCCACTGGCCCGAACAGCAGGCCGTAGACATAGGCCTGCGCCAGTGGGTGGCGGATCACCGGCATGCGCACCGTGGTCAGGACCGCGAACGGGTTCCGGCCCAGGATGAGCAGCACGCCCAGGATGACCAGCAGGACCGTGGACAGCGGCACCAGCCACGAGAGGATGCCGCTGAGGGACGTGGAGACCGCGGTCACCGCCAGCCCCACGAGCGTGAGCGCGGTGACGATGCCCAGCACCACGGCCAGGCCCAGGAGTGCCCAGCTGGCTCGGCCGTCATCCTCCCGGCGCGTCGCGAGCATCGCCAGGAACGTCGGGTAGAGCGGCAGCAGGCAAGGGCTTGCCGCGGCACCCACGCCCAGCCAGAACGAGGCGATGAGCTCCCCCATCAGGACAGGTGGGCGCGGATCTCCGCCTCGATGGTGGCGGCATCGGCCATGCCGAAGTCCGGTCCGACCACCTGGCCGTCCGGCGTGATGGTGATCCTGGGTGTGGACGGCGGCGACAGCACCTGGTCCCCCAGGCTCCGCGCCAGCAGGCGCGACAGATCACGGTCGGCGACCACGAAGCGCCAGTCGAACCCGTGCTCATCGGCGTAGGCAGCGAGGTCCGCCGGTCGCTCGGACGGGTCCACGCCGAGGCTGATGTAGACGACGTCCTCACCCTCGAGGGTGGCCAGCGCCTTCGCGGCCGCCTTCTGCTGGCGCAGACAGTTGGGGCACCAGATGGCCATCGGCTCCATGACCACCACCGAGCCTGCCAGGTCGGCGATCGTGAACGACTCGCCCGTGCGCACGTCGGCGAGGGTCGCGGTCTGCCACGGCTCGAGCGCCGCCGCGGGCGTGCCGCCTGCCGCGGGCGCGATCGGATCTGCCGGCGCGGCAGATGCCGGGGTGGCGATGGCCGCCGGGGTGGTCGGCGCGGGTGGGGGAGCGGCGGGCGCAGCCGCACCGCACGCGGCGGCGACCAGGGCCACGACGGGGAGCAGCGCGAGTGTTCGAGGCGTCAACATGCGCGGAGTGTGGCGGCCGGACCATGACGGCACGATGACACTGGCCCATGCTGTCGCCCACCTCACGCCGCCACCCCCCATCGGCCAGGTCCTGGTCCGGCTCGTCGTCGCTGGCATGACGGGTCCGCCTTCACGGCTGCCAGACCCGCGTGCCGACGGAGAACGCGGCCCACGCGAACCAGAAGTGGTTGCCATGGAGCACCGGCTCCAGCTTCCGGCCCGCGTGCGGACCCTCCGTGGCGCGCCCGGTGATGGACCAGGTGGAGCCCGTCTCGACGTCCACGATCGGCCCGGCGGGACCCGCCGGACGCTCGAAGGTGAGCGGCGCGCCGTCCATCTCCGGCCGGAAGACACCCGATGACCCGACATCCGCGCTGTCGTCGATGAGCGCCTCGTCGAGGGCGGACACGGTGCCTGGCACCCAGAACACCACGATGGGTTCGCCGCCCGCTCTCTCTGTCGCGATGCCCGTCTCCGCCAGCAGGGACCATGGGAACGCGATCGCGTCCTCACCCTCGCCGACCGCGACGACCCGCTCCTTGGGCGCCACGCGGCCGTTCAGCGAGCCTTCAAAGAGGAAGGGCCGCTCGTCTGGGGTGTCATAGCCCGGGTAGGGGTTGCGGCCGTACGGGCGCGGGTCGCCGGTGTCGCGACTCAGCACGTCCCCGTCGGGCCAGGTCGACGCGAACGTGTCCATGGACACGATCTGCGCCGGGAGAAACGTGAGCTTCGCTCCCGTCAGCGTCCCCACGATGGCCTCGCCGACCGCCTGCTGCCACCAGGACTCCGTCTGGCGGTCGTACATCACGAGGTCGCTGAAGCGCAGCTTGCCGGTGGTTCCGAAGTCGTACACCACGCCATCGAGCGTGCGCTCGAAGACCAGCGCGGTGTTGCACAGGGGGCAGAACGTCACCACCACGGGCTCGCCACCCAGGGTGTCGTTGACGATCTCGTGCCAGACCAGGATCGCGAGCGGATACGCCCGCGCCTGACCCCGGACCTCCAACGCGATGACGGGCGCCGTGCCAGATAGCCAGCCGCGCGCACCCTCGATCGAATCGAACGCCGGCTGGTCCACGGGTGGGATGCCGTCCTTCGGCGGCCCACCGGACTGGAGTGAGCCCAAGGGGATGCTGGCGCGGCTGAAGTCGGTGTCCCACTCCGTCACCTCGAATCTCAATCGGGATGGGTCCGCCGCGTACGGGTCCGCGGACGGCGAGGCGGCGTGCGTGGGCAACGCCGTGACCAGCACGGAGAGCCCGGCGACCAGGGACAGGGTGCGCAGTGAGACCTTCATGGCCGTGACGGTAGCGGTGCCGAGACGGACGGGCTGTGATGCGCATCACGCCCGGAGCCCTGGGATCGCCCGCTGTGTGCTGGCTTACAGCGCGCTCCCCCACGGCGCCCGCACCCTGTCGAGACCCGAGCATCCCCCTACGCGAGGAGACCCATGGACCTGCTTCGACGGCCGCTCACGCGGCGTTCCTTCCTGCAGACGACCGCCGGCGTCGCCGGTGCGGCCGCCCTGGCTGGTGCCCTGCCCCGCAGGCTGCTGGCGCAGAGCCCTGCCGCCGCCGCGGCGCTCCAGATCACCAGCCCCACCCCCACCGCAGTGAGCGCCGCGACCGTCCTGGTCCGCGACGTGGTCGACTTCCAGCTCCATGGCGACTTCCCGTGGAACGGCGGCAGCGTCACGTTCAGGCTCCACGAGGGCTGGGTGGACGGTCAGCCGGTGCACTTCATCCGCACCGACGCCTCCGATCCGGCGTTCGCGGAGCAGGAGGGCCTCGTGTTCGTGCCCCTCCTGGCCGCCGCGAAGACCAAGGAGGGCGCTGTGGGTCGCCTGTTCCTGTTCGAGGGTGGCGCGGAAGGTCAGATGCCGGTGCTGTCCACGGCACCCGGGTACGAGGACTTCACGCCGCTGCTGCACGTGCACCTGGTGACCCTGGCCGCCGATGCTGAGCTGCTGGACTCCGCGTCGGCGGTGGACGAAGCCGCAGCGGCCGGCACGGCGACCGTGGCCGAGACCGGGATCGTGGTGAACTATCCGACCGTCGCCTGGCCGGGCGGCGAGCTGCCCGTCGACACGGAGGTCACCGGTGCCCTCTCCGGCGGCCCGCTGCTGTCCGCGCCCGACCTGGACGCGATGACAGTCACGTTCAAGCTCCACCAGTGCTACCCGGGCACCTGGTACATCGTCACGGACACGTCCGCGGTGCCCATGGCGCCGATGATGAACATCCAGGGCTCCCCCGGTACCGCCGGCCTGGCGGAGGTCGGCGCCGCGTCGACCGTGACCGTGTTCGGCAATGGCCTCACCGGCCCGGGCGCCATGGGCTTCCAGCCCGCGGTCTTCCGGGAGGCCTCCGGTGAGCCGTCGTGGAGCCCCCTGTGGGACCACTTCACGGCGGTCTGGAAGGTCCCCACGGCAGCCACGCTCATCACCTCCCAGGCGGAGCTCGATGCGCTTGTCGCATCAGGCGCCATCGAGCTGTTCGTGGGCACCCCGGACACCGGCGGTCAGGGCTTCGTCGTCAACTGCCCGGCACCCATCACGGCCCCCAATGACTTCGCCGTGACCGCGTAGTCGTCCACCCCTCCCCGGCCCCGGCGCGTCGCGTCCCTCGTGACCACCGGGGCCATCCGATTCCCGTCACCATCCGCACCGTGGAGATGACTCTCGCCGTCGCGCCACGCATCGGCCGCACCCACGCCCTGGTGGCGATGGCACGCCCCAGCCAGCTCGCGCTCATCGCCCTCGTCCATGGCGCCGGCCTGCTGCTGGGCGTCGCTCGCGAGGCCTCGGTCGACGACACCCGGGTGGCCGTCGCGTCGGTCCTGCTGCTGTTCGCGGCGGTCGCCACCCACTGGGCGAACGAGGCGGCGGACGCGAAGACGGACGCTCGCTCGGTCCGCACGCCGTTCTCCGGGGGAAGTGGCGCGCTCGCCCGGAGCACCCTCGACCCGTGCGTGCCGCTGCGGCTGTCCCTGACGCTGGCGGTCGGCGTGGGACTGGTGGCGGTCGCGGCACTCGCCGCGGGCTGGTTGGGTTCGGTGACCGCATCACTTCTGGTCGCGGGCCTGATCGGTGGGCTCGCCTACTCGCTGCCACCGGTCGCCGCCATGCGTCGCGGCTGGGGCGAGCTGCTCAATGCACTGCTCGGCGGGCTCGCGCTGCCGCTCTTCGGTGTCGCCGTCATGCGCGACCGGATCGAGCTGCTCGATGTGCTCGCGTTCCTGCCCTTCACAGCCATCACCTGGTGCAGCGTGATGGCGACCGCGTGGCCCGATCGGGCGGCGGACGGTGTGACGGGCAAGCTGACACTCCAGGTCCGCTGGCCCGCGCCCCGGCTGCGGCGCCTCCACGCCGCCATCGCGGTCGGCTGGCTGGTGCTCACGGGGCTCGCGATCGCGACCGACGCGGCACCCGGGGCCGTGGCCGGCCTGGCGGTGCTGCCGCTGGTGCTCCTGGGGGTCGCGCGCTACACGCGGAGGACGTCACCCTGGGCGTCGGTCGCCGCGATGGTGCTATCCATCTCCATCACGGCCGTGACGCTCGCGGTGGCCGTCCCATGACGAGGGATGCCGTCACCCTCGCCTGGCAGCTCCTGCTCGCCGAACGAGCGGCGGACCCCATGACCGCGGATGCGGCAGCGGCGGCACTGGCGGCGCTGTCGGCGGACGCCGTGGCCGCAGCGCTCCCGGATGACCCCGCGCGGATCGCCACGTGGCTGAACCTGTACAACGCGGCCACGCAGCGCCTGCTTGCCGCGGCCCCCGACGGCTTCGCCCAGCGAAGGCACTTCTTTCGGAGGCCGGCCGTCAGCGTGGCGGGGACCTCCCTGAGCCTCGATGACATCGAGCACGGCCTGCTGCGCCGGTCCCGCTGGAAGCTGGGCCTGGGCTGGGCCCGCAACCCGCGACCGGGCGCCTTCGAGCGGCGGTTCCGGGTGGAGCGCTTGGACCCGCGCATCCATTTTGCCCTCAACTGCGCGGCCGCCAGCTGCCCGCCGATCGCTGCCTACGCGCCCGCGCGACTCGACGCCCAGCTGGACCTCGCGACGCGTGGGTACCTTGCCGGCTCCGTCCAGGATGATGGCCGGACGCTCACGGTGCCCCGGGTCTTCCTCTGGTTTCCGGGTGACTTCGGGGGCCCGGCGGGAATCCGCCGTCTGCTGGTCCGCTACGGCGTGGCGGTCGAGGGACGACGGTTGCGGCCGGCAGGATGGGACTGGACGCCCACCCCGGGTGCCTGGCGACCGGACGACCCGTCCGCCACGGCCTGGCCGCCGACCGACGGATCCGCCGATGCGCCGCTCGGCGATGATGTCGCGGCTCATGCCTCTCCCGTTCCAGTCCCAGCCACCGGAACGACCTTTGACCGACCAGCCGGCCGATCCGGCCCCGAGCCGAAGCATCGACCTCGCGCGCATCCGTGAGGCCCACGAGCGGCGTGGCGCGGAGATCCGGCGCGAGGATCCCCATCGCCGCATCGTGGTCCGAGCCCAGGTGCGCACCCTCCCGCTGGGGAGCAAGGACGGCGTGTCCGTTCTCAGCGCCGCGGCGGAGAAGGTGACCTACACCGCGGAGGTCAAGGGAGACATCGACCCGGCGCGCCTCGCCGTTCACGCTTCCCGGTCGGCGATCTCCGCCAGGCGTTCCGCATCGCGGATCACGACCTGGTGCTTCCCGGTGTCCAGCAGGCCCTGTCTGCGGAAGTCACCCAGCGTATGGGCCAGAGTCTCCCGCGTGGTGCCCACCATCTCCGCGAGCTCCTGCTGCGTCAGCCGTGCCCCGATGATCGTACCCCGCGGCGAGTCGATGCCGAACCGGGCGCCCAGGTCGATCAGCTTCCGGGCCAGCCGCTGGTCCACGCGCTGGTAGGCCATCGCCTCCAGCTCCCGCTCGGCTGCCTGGAGCCGCCCCGAGAGGTGCCGGGTGATGTTGATGCCGATGATCGGGTAGCGCTCGATGAGCTTCCGCAGCTCGTCGGGGGTGATGGTGCAGATGACCCCGTCGTCGATCGCCTCCGCGTACGCCTCCGGGATCCGGTCCTGGCCCAGCAGGCCCATGTCGCCCAGGATCGTGCCCTTCTCGTGGATGTCGAGCGTGAGCTGCTTGCCGTCCGCCGTGGAGCGATAGACGCGCACCCGGCCCTTCTTGAGGATGTGGATCCGATCGGGTGGGTCGTCCGGTGACAGGATCAGCTGGCCACGGACGCAGTGGGTCATGGACGTGGCATGGCCGATCGCCTGCATGTCCGCCTCCGAGAGGCCGGCGAACAACGCCAGCTCGCCCAGCAGGCCAAGCTTCTCCGAGAACGAGCGTGCCGTCGAAACGGTGGTCATCGTGGTCGCTCCAGCTCGATGATGCGGCCGGCGGCGAAGACCGAGCCGACCTCGAGACCCATCCCTGCGTAGAGCGCGGCGGGCAGTCCGATGTCGGCAAGGTACAGGCGTCCGGCCCGCGCCGCTCCGGAAGGCCCCAGGAGCGCAAGCTTGGGCAGGGCGAGCGTCAACGTCGCGGTCGCGGTGACCGCCTGCCCGGCGACGTCGCCGGTATCCGGATCGAGGCCGGACGGGACGTCCATGCTGATCACTGGCCGGCCCGCGCGCACGACGAACCCGATCAGGCGATCCACCTCTCCGTGCGGTGCGCCCTCGATGCGGTAGCCCATCACGGCATCCACGACGAGGTCCGCGTCCACGAGCGCTGCTTCCAACGCCGGGTCGGTGAGGTCGTACGTGGCGACGCAGCAGTCGGCGCCCATCGCGAGCAGGGTCGCAAGCTGGTCGCGGGCGGCAGGTGCCATGCGCAGCACCGGCCGGGCCAGGATCACGCGCACCGTCGCGCCGCGGTTGGTCAGGTGGCGGGCCGCCACCAGGCCACCCCCGCCGTTGTTGCCCGGACCGACGGCCACGACGACGCGCCGGCCGCGTGGGTCACCGTCAAACCAGGCGCCCACGAGCGCTGCGAGGTGCGATCCCGCCTGCTCCATCATCTGGGGCAGGGTGATGCCGAAGTCCTCGACGGCTCGCCGGTCCACCTCCGCCATGACGGCTGCGGTCACGGCGGGGATATCCGTCGCGGAGACGACCGGGACACGTGGGAGGTCAAGCAGCATGTCAGATCGACGGATGTGCTGCGACTAGGCCGGGCCGATGCCCAGCGCGCCGGCCAGCTCGCGCACGGACGGCTCGACGAGAGCCCGACCATCGGGCAACACCACGACCGGGATGGCGCGGAAGCCCGCGGCGGTGACCCACTCCTGTGCCGCGGGGTCCTCGCCCAGATCGACCCATCGATAGGGCACCTTCTCGCGGTCCAGGAACCGCGTCACGACGTGGCAGTCGTTGCACCACGACCCGCCGTAGACGATCACCGGCGTCACCGAGCGGGCGTTCGGCTCCACAGGCGGCGCTGATGGGACAGGCACCGCGGCGGGGTCAGACGTGGTGGCCGGCAAGGAGGGGCGGAGGAACGGGATGCGCATGCCACCAGCATGCGGTCTCGCGGCCCAGCCGGTCTGTGGCGCAGGCCACAGACCGGCGTTCCCGTGCTCCGCCCGATGGAGGTGGCCGTGTCCTGATCGCGTCTGGTCGGCGCGGACGCATGACGTTGAGCCGTCGGCATCCGCGTGGCGACGCTTACAGCGCAGCATGTGGATCCCCCTCACCATCGACACATGGACTTCATGCGCATGATCCCCCGCTCCCCCACGACCGAATGCGCCCACGTGCCAGAGACGATCGCGACTCCCAGCGGGACGGCCTGCGAGGAGTGCGGCAGCACGAGCAGCCTGCGCCTGTGCGCGACATGCGGCCACGTCGGCTGCTGTGAATCCCAGCGCGGCGACGCACGCGCCCATGCGCGCTCGAGCGGGCACCCGGTGATCCTGTCGATGCCGGCCGGCACGGGGTTCACCTGGTGCTACGAGGAGAACACCTACGTCGGGTGAGCGCGCCCGGCGGCGGGATACGGTCGTCGAATGGCTGGCGCGCCGCTACTTCGACGCCTCGTATGGACTGCTGGATGGATCGGATGCCGGCCGCGCGGTACTCCACAAGACCGGTCCAGACGGTACGGCCGTCCATGGCTACGCCACCGCCGAGGACCTCGATGTGCTGCACGCGCACCTCGCCCCTGGTCCCGGCCATCGACTGCTGGATCTCGGTTCGGGCATCGGCGGCATCGCCCGTGCTATCCACCGGCGGTCGGGCGCCGAGGTCGTCGGCATCGACGTCTCGCCGCGGGCGATCGGCATCGCGTCGCGGCGTGCGCGGGGTGACGGTCTGGACCACGCTGTCACCTTCGTCGCCGGCACCCTCTCGCACCCACCGGCCGTCGCAGCCACGAACGCCTACGCGTTCGACTCCTTGATGTTCGTGCCCGATCAGGCGGCTGCGATCCGCCGGATCGGGCACTCGCTGGAGGCAGGTGGGCGCCTCTTCGCGACCATGCTCGTCCTGGGATCGGACGGGGGCGACCGCCTGCGCCGGACGTTGCGATCAGCCGATGTCCGGATCGAGCGGCTCGATGAGGTCACCGACGCCCTCCGCGATCGGAGCCGTTCCCGGGCGCTGGCGGCGCGGTCGCTGCTGCATCGACGGTCCACCACGTTCCGCGGTCGGCTGGCCATGCTCCTGGTGATCGGCGAGGAGGCGTTCATGCAGGCGTCGATCGCTCGCGGCAAGGCTCGTCGCTTCCGCGTCCTCGTCAGCTATCGCTGACCGGACGCGACGCGTGTCCGGACCGCGGTGGATCAGCGCGTGCGCGTTCTGACGCGCGCATGCACGCGCGGCGACCGGGCCGGGCCCGGGTCCTCTTGACCCCCGCGATACCGTTGCCACATCGTCACAGTCGGCGATGGCTCCCATAGACCCGGCCCACTTCGAGGCGGAGACTGACGCAGGCATCGCCGAGCAAGCCGCAGCCCGCATCTCGGAGGACCACGCCGCCCTGGGCATCACCGACGAGCAGGCGCGTGGGATGATCGCCCAGGGAGCCTACGACATCCCGGCTGGCTGACACGCCTCGTTGAGCCATGCCGCGGGGTCCCCCCGGTCATCGACACCGGGGCTGCCGGCTACGGCCGTCGTCAGATGATGACCAGGACCGCCAGGAGGAGGCAGGAAGCTTGGCATCGGTCATTGCGGCAAGATCGAGGGCTCGGTGCCGGAAACGGCCTCGCTGCGTGACACGGCTCGCATCCAGGTGAATGTGGAGCGGGAGAAGGGATTCGAACCCTCGACATTCTGCTTGGGAAGCAGACACTCTGCCAACTGAGTTACTCCCGCTCGGGAAGATCAGAGTCTACCCGATGACCGCAAGCGGCCGCCACCGGGGCAGCGGCGTACGTACGCACCGCGATGTCCGCCGCTGGCGCTCGCGTCTGGACGTATGTCGCGGATGGCGACCGTATCCGGGCTTCCGTCACACCCCGCCGGGTCCGACCGTCCCGATCCGAGCGTGGCGGCGTGGATGCCGCCTGACATCGGACG
>Ga0105047_10013656_pt1 | contig 12957 bp, 9 predicted proteins | sample MAT04_FD_78384 | JGI IMG/M metagenome (GOLD analysis project Ga0105047, IMG submission 78384) | Freshwater microbial communities from Lake Fryxell liftoff mats and glacier meltwater in Antarctica - MAT-04 (megahit assembly) | ecosystem: Environmental > Aquatic > Freshwater > Ice > Liftoff... | reverse complement strand
TCTGTTTGCCGAGGCGCTTAATCTTCTATATCTGATTCGAAGAAGCCTTTAGACCTGTATTTTATTTTTTCTACAGGTTTAAGTTTTTTCTTTTTGTGTTCTTGGTCTTGTTGACGGAAGTCACGGTCGTCGGCACGACGGGGTTCTTTTTTGTTGGTCTTTTCCCAGTGTCTCATGGCAAAAGTGAAGGAAGGTTTTTGAGTCCTCTTATTCTTTCTTCTGAAAGTTTATTCGGAGAACGCAGGTGAGAAATAAGGTGTTCTAATTTCGGCAAACAACAGGTTTTGAAGATGATGAACGCCGAATTGTTTTACAAAAATAGTCCGTCTATCTAAAATAGCAAGGGCTTGCTCGTTAAATTTTTTTGGGGCAAGCACATTACATTTGGCTCGACTAGAAAACGCAATGTGGAAAACTGATGCGTTTACAAAAAATATCACTTTAAATTCGCAGCACACTTTCTTCGCAAACAATTAGAAATCAATCCATTATTCGATTGTAACCGAATCACAACCTATCCTTACCTAGCATGAAAAAACTTTTTTTCGCCTTGTTTTTGATGTTGGCAGCTTGCTTGCCAACATTTTCTCAAAACACATTCCCCGTGCGATTTGCCCATGGCACAGAGTATTTCCCAGAAAATTTTGCCATTGCCCGACAAAATCCCAAAGTCGAGACAGCAGAATTGGTGAATGGGCTTTACACCCGATACATCCAATTTGAAAAAATCATGAACGCTCAAGAACGCGCTGTTTTTGAGGCCACTGGAGCCCGGGTTATTGGTTACGTCCAGTTCGGTGCGTACCTTGTATTGTTGCCGCAAAATTTTGATTTTAAAAAAATCGAAATGTTTTCGCCGCGCAGTGTTTTGGCTGTAAAGCCAGAATGGAAAATGGCGCGCAGCCTGCGCGAGCCGCCTTATGGCGCATGGGCGATGCATGGCGATTTCATAGATGTGAATCTTCAAATTTATCCCTCGCTTCGTATTGCAGAAGGCGCAGCACGCTGTCGCAGCCATGGACTGGATGTGTTGAAAGAAGGCACCCAAAACGGCTTCGTGCAAGTCCGCATCCACCAAAACAAGGTGGGCGAAGTTGCGGCCATGCCCTTCGTTCAATTCCTTGAATTGATGCCCGAGCCTGGCAAAAAAGAGGATCAACGAGGCCGTTCGCTTCATCGTTCCAACTTGGTGGCAAGTGAGGTCCCCTCAGGCAAAAAATACGATGGTACAGGCGTCGGCGTGGTGGTGCGCGATGACGGCCAACTTGGCCCCCACATTGACCTCCAAGGTCGCTTGTACAACTATGCGGCGGATCCTGCCCCCTTCGGTACGCACGGCGACGGTGTGGCGGGCATTGTTGGGGGCGCCGGTAATCTCGACCCGACAAAAAAAGGCATGGCCGCTGGCGCCGATTTGTATTCCTTGGATTATGTGAATGACTTTCAAGACCTTACACTGCCACTTCACCTTGATGAAGGGGTCACTATAACCAACTCGTCGTATTCTGATGGCTGCAATGCGGGGTATACCCTTGCAACTCAGACGGTAGATCAACAGATTTTTGAGCACCCAACGCTGATGCACGTTTTCTCAGCAGGTAACTCGAACGGTTTGAACTGTGGTTACGGTGCAGGTAATCAATGGGCCAACATAACCGGTGGGCACAAGATGGCAAAAAATGCCATTGCAACAGCCAACGTTTTTGCGGACGCTACCCTGGAGACAAGTTCGAGCCGTGGCCCTGCTTACGATGGTCGTTTGAAGCCCGACATCACGGCCAATGGCCAAGACCAGGAATCGCTGGATCCAAACAATGAATACCAGGTTTTTGGAGGAACTTCAGGGGCGGCGCCAGGCATCGCGGGCTGTCTTGCCCAACTTACCCATGCTTATAGGACCATCCAAGGGGTGGACGACGCGCCCTCCGCGCTTTTGAAAGCCACCATTCTCAATACCGCCAACGAAATGGGCAACGTGGGGCCTGACTTTAAATTTGGCTGGGGCCTCATAAACACTTGGCGAGCACTTCTGCTGTTGGAGCAAAACCAATGGCTTGAAGGAGATGCCGACCAGAATGGCGTTTTGACACACACGATTCAAATACCCAACGGCGTAAAAGAGGCCAAAATCATGCTCTATTGGGCCGAGCCGCCTTCTCCTGAAAATAACGCCAAGGCCCTGCTCAACGACCTTGACCTGACCGTGGCGAACACCAGCGGCACCGTAAGCCTGCCATGGAAGCTCAACCCAACCCCCAACCCAAGCATCCTCGACACCCCTGCTGGAAAAGGTCGCGATTCCTTGAACAATGTGGAACAAGTGCTGATTGAAAATCCTGTGGCAGGCACTTACACCATCCGTATCAACGGTACAGAAGTGCCTTTTGGTCCACAACATTACTATATTGTGTGGGAGTTTATCAAAGATGAGATAAAAGTGACCTACCCTGCAGGTGGCGAAGGCCTTGTTCCAGGTGAAGTGGAACGAATTCACTGGGACGCTTATGGCAACACCGGGATGTTCACCTTGCGTGCCAGCTTGGATGGAGGTGTCACTTTCGGGAATATAGCCAATGTGACCGGCGACAAGCGAATGTACGACTGGACCGTGCCCAACACGGTAAGCGGCAAGGTGTATATAATGGCGATCCGCGGCGCGAAACGCGACACCTCGGATTTCCCATCCAGCATCGTACGCATTCCGGAAAATCTCCAAGTAGTAAAAGTTTGCCCAGACTCGATCACGCTGGCATGGACAGGAATCAATGACACCCTTTCCTACGACAGCTATCTTTTGGGAAATAAATACATGGAACTCAAAGGCACCACAGATTCCAATTCCGTTGCTATGCCCATTCAAAGTGGAGCGGAGGAGCAATGGTTGTCCGTGCGAACCAGCCACCCAAATGGCCTTGCTGGCCGACGGGCACTCGCCATTTATTGGCCTGGTGGATTGCTCGGTTGCCCACAAACCTTTGATCTTGCAATGAACGAAATACTTTCTCCTTCGGGTGATGCCATTGTTTCTTGTGGAGCATCTGATGTAACTATAATGATTCGGGTTAATAATGAAGGATTAAACCCAGCTTCGGGCGCCACCGCCTTTTACCAGGTAGACAACAACCCGCCCGTGAGCGAACCTCTGCCCGACATTCCGGCTGGAAGCTCCTTGGACTTTTCTTTTCAGACTCCATTAAGCATTGGTTTCAACGGAAACGTCTCTTTTAAAAGTTGGGTGGTTTTTCTGAACGATGTAGTGGATTACAATGACACACTGTCCCGTTCGTATGCCGTAGTTTCGCAAGCTGTCAATCAATTTTTTACTGAAAATTTTGAAGCCACGCCCGGTTTTCCGTCAGGATGGTCACCCATAAACCCCGATGGTTTAATTGGCTGGGAGACTACAGATGGCTTGTTTACTCCAGTAGTAGGTCCGGATGACTTAATTGGACGCTCCCTACACATGAATTTCTATCAATACGGCCCCGATGAGATTGGTCAAGAAGATTATCTTTATATGATTCCTGTTGATTTAACAGGCTTGAACAATCCTGCGCTTACGTTTAAAATAGCACACGCCAGATATGACAATACCTACTCCGATGGACTGAGGGTTGATATTTTCGCTAACTGCGATTTGGGCGCAGCTTATCAAACGGTTTGGGAGAAAAACGACCCACAGCTTGCAACCGTGCCAGACCAAGCCTCCTACTATTATGCCGGAAGTGGTCAAGACTGGCGTTCCGAAGCTGTGGATATCAATCAATTTGCAGGTCAAAAAATCATTGTACGATTTGTATCCATTAACGGCTTCGGCAACAGCCTCTACCTCGATAATATAGGTGTAATAAATCTGGAGCCCCCGACAGCTGGATTTATAGTACCTGATACAGTTTGCCGACTGGATACCGTGATTTTTCAAGCCACCCCTTCTACGGCAGATGCCAGCTATAATTGGTTCTTTGGCTTGGGTGCAAACCCTAGCACTGCCAATGGAATCGGGCCGCACAATGCCTACTATTCTAGTCCGGGCAACAAAACAGTGCGCCTGATCGTGTCTAATTCGTCCGGCGCCGATACTATGGTCCAAATTGTAAACGTGCGTCAGCTCGCCACCGCTAACTTTACGGCAGTACAAAACTTGCTCACGGCCACGTTTAACAACACGAGCACCAATGCAAGCTCCTACCTCTGGGATTTTGGCGACGGGATGACCAGTACCCTTGCCAGCCCAGTGCATACTTACGCTGCCCCCGGCACTTATGCAGCGAAGCTTTCAGCCACGAATGTCTGCCGCACCCATGTAAAGACATTGAATGTGGGCGTAACAGCTGTGAACGAACTGGCTGAACGCATCGGTATCCAAATATTGCCCAATCCTACGAAGGGTGATTTCGCGGTGGAACTTGACAGCCGAATCACTGGCAATGTGCAACTTGTTTTGTTTGACGCTGCGGGCAGAAAAGTGACTACGAAAGAAACAACCGTAAAGCAAGGCATTACCCGCGTTGCATTTGAAAACTTGAACTTACCCAAAGGCTTGTACCCACTGAATGTTCAGGCCGATGGAAAGCAAGCAACGTTTAGCATTGCTGTGCAATAGCAGCAGCAAGGCTCCAAAATTTTCCAAAGATGAGCTACCCCTTTATTGGGGTGGCTCATCTTTTTTGATACCTGTGGCAATTGCCGCTCAAATCCACCGTACTGCTTACATTTGCCCGGAGCCCGGAGCCATTGGGAATTCAAGAAACCTACCACCATGAACAAAATCATTTATCGCGACCCGAATGTCACGATTTTTCAAAGCGCACTGTTCCAAACCAATTCCACGGTGGTTGTTACAGAAGATGTGGTGTTGGTGTTCGACCCGGCTTGGTTGCCCGACGAAGTGGAGGCTATTCGTCAGTATGTGGAGAGTATTCGGGGCAAAAAGCATGTGTTCCTGCTTTTCACGCATTCTGATTTCGACCACATAATAGGTTACGGTGCGTTCAAGGCTGACAAGGTTTTTATGTCCAAAGCCATGGCTGAAAACCCTGATCACGAACGTTGTGTGGAGAAATGTCTTGAGTTTGATGAGCAGTACTACATCCAGCGCCCCTACCCTGTTGTTTATCCTAAAGGAGATTTTCTGGTTTTCCGCGATGGGGTGCAATACCGCTATGGTAATACGAAAATGTCGTTTTACCTAACGCCTGGCCATACGGCTGATAGCATGATGGTGATCGTGTGGCAACTTGGCCTTTGCATCGCAGGCGATTATTTGTGCAATTGCGAATTTCCCTTTATTTACCACAGCAGTGTGGATTACGAACAGACGCTGGAGAAACTCCCCCGTATTCACGATCGCAATTGGTTCACTAGAATGGTGCCCGGCCACGGCGATCCCGCGTTGAATATCAACGACTGGCTGCAACGGCGCACGGAAGCACAGGCTTACCTTTTCGCGCTTCGTGAGAGCATCGCCACAGGCGTGGCCTTTGATGAAGATTCATTGTGGTCACGGTATAGTTTTCCTCGTTTACAGCGCAAATATCACCAGGACAATATTGCCCTCATGACGCGCGAATACGAGCAGGCTTTGTGGGTGTGGGACCCCGATTTTGAACTTACCTCCCCTATTATGCAAGAAACATACATCTCGAATACTCCAGCAGTTGACACCGATGACGAAGGCTGAAACTCGTGCTTGGCTTAAAGCGCAAATTCTGGTGGAACACAGCAAGGCTCAGACAATGCGCATCGTCCGATGGGTCGGCCACGGTGCCGCTTACTCCGACATATCCATCGTATGGTAGACATTCAGCACATCGTCGTCGTCTTCGAGCCGGTCAATGAGTTTTACGACGGCTTCCACCTCTGCATCGTCCAATTTTTTAGTAGTGTTGGGGATGTATTCTAGTGCAGCACTTGTGGTTTCAATGTTGCGGTCTTCCAAGGCTTTTTGAAGCGCCCCAAAGTCTGTAAATGCACAGAGCAGCACAATTTCATCTTCTTCGCGTTTGAGTTCTTCCAAGCCTGCATCAATGAGTTCAAGTTCAAGCTCGTCCCATTCATGGCCTTCCGTTTTTGCCTTGAACACACCTTTGCGGTCAAATAGAAACGAAACGCTGCCAGAAGTACCCAATGCCCCGCCACAGCGATCGAAATACATCCTCACATTGGCGACTGTACGGGTTGGGTTGTCGGTAGCTGTTTCTACCAGAACTGCCACCCCGCCAGGGCCTTTGCCTTCATAGATTAGTTCCTGGAAGTTTTCAGCTTCTTTGCCCGAGGCTTTTTTAATAGCGCTTTCGACGTTTGCTTTTGGCATGTTTGCCGTTTTAGCATTCTGAATGGCACCACGAAGTCGGGAGTTGTATTCAGGATTTGGCCCTCCTGTTTTGACGGCCAGTGCGATTTCTCGCCCGATACGGGTAAAGGTTTTGGCCATACCGGCCCAACGCTTAAATTTTCTTTCTTTGCGGAATTCAAACGCGCGTCCCATGAATAGAGTGGTAAGTGATAAATGTTGAGTGCAAAATGTTGCAAGGAGTCTTGCTTAAAGCGCCGTAAAAGTAGACAAAGCCTTCGCAACAAAAATTGATTTTCAAGGAAGATGTTTGGGGACTTTTTAGAAAAGGGTGGCACACCTTTCCATCCTCTATTCAATGATTTGGCATTTCAGGTGTGCCGTATCTCCTTGAACCCGCTCTGTTTGGCATTGTTTAACCAATCTCTAATCCAAATTCCGAAACACACCGATGTATCTTTGCCCATCTTTTTTTTAACCTAAATCTTTTTCCCATGAGAAGTCTTTTCCTTGCAGCAACTCTTTTCGCTTTGCTTTTTCCTTGTATGGTTCATGCCCAAAAGGGTAAAAAGGTGGAAGTCGAAATTTCCAGCGACGTGCTCAAAACCGCCGAATGGGCCGCTTTCAAATACATGGATAATATATACCTGGCTCAAAGCGGCGACCAAAAAGCCATTAAAGCTCTCTTAGAGTTTAGTGCCTCGCTCGACGGTGTCGAAACGCTCCAACACGCAACTACTTGTATCGAACTCATCCCGATCATCAAGGATGAAAAATTTGGTTCCATTGTCTCTATTTTAAAGCCCAAACTCAAAACAGCGCTGCTTGATCGCTTTCAATTGGCACAGGCGCGCACCAAGAAAGAGGAATTGCGCAAGCCGTTTCAGGAATGGGCACCCCTTACATGGAAGGCACTTAATGGCGAGAAGGTTGCCTGTAGTTCTTGCATGAGCCAAGGTACTGTAACCAAACCAGGCGCCCAAAAACCAACGCCATCGTCCGGTTTAGAAGTAACTGAACCTGTCATCAGCTCAGAAAAGCAATGATGTTAAATCGTTTAGGTTCAATCCTTTGGCTAGCCATTCTGACAAGTTTGCTCTGGCAATGCTCCACAATCGGCTCAGTCAAAACAACAGCGGAACAAGATTTTCGGCACCTCGTAAGCTTCATGGTGGGTGATTTTAGCAGCCAAGCCCAAAGCCAGCAGGATTCCGATTTTTACGATATTCGATTGCACATCCGCCCAATTTGGAAACATGACAAGGCCAATCATTGGCTTTATGTGGAACAAGCCACCGCCGCTGCCGAATCCAAGCCCTATCGTCAGCGGGTTTACAAGGTAGAAAACGACGGCAAAGACGGTTTTAAAAGCATCGTGTACACCCTGCCTGAGCCAGCCAATTGGGCCGGAAAATTCAAAACGCCCGAAGCGTTTGACCGTTTGAAACCCACTGATCTGAACTTGCGCGAGGGTTGCACCGTTTTTTTAAAAAAACAAAAAGATGGCTCATTTGCCGGGGCCACACAAGGAATCGGCTGCGAGAGCACCCTCCGTGGCGCAAATTATGCCTCCTCGAAAGTTACCATCACTAAAACCGAACTCCGGAGTTGGGACCAGGGTTTCAACGAAAAAGGCGAACAGGTATGGGGAGCGACGAAAGGCGGGTATGAATTTGTCAAAAATTGACCACATTGTTCACACTTACCACACTGACCACATTAATACAAATGGCCTTCAGAATTTACACCAAAACAGGCGATAAGGGCGAAACCGCCCTCTTTGGCGGACGGCGGGTGCCCAAAAGCGACCTGCGAGTGGATGCTTATGGCACGGTAGACGAGCTCAATTCGTTTATAGGTCTTTTGCGCGATTCAGTTGAAAACCAACACGTTAGGAACATATTGGCGCATACTCAGCACCGACTTTTTACCCTGGGCGCACACCTGGCCTCCGACCCAGCCAAACACCCGCCCACACCTGACCTTTTAACAGTCGACATCGAACTTTTGGAAACAGAAATGGATACGATGGACGCGCAATTGCCCACACTCAAGAATTTTATCCTTCCCGGCGGACACCCAACAGTGTCTGTTTGCCATGTTTGCCGCACCGTATGCCGTCGCGCCGAACGTCTGACAGTCGCACTCGTTCAATCGGGCGAGCCTGTGGAGGATTTAGCACTGCAATACCTTAACCGGCTTTCTGACTATTTCTTTATGCTGGCGCGTTTTTTAGCAAAGGATTTGGGGGTGGAAGAAGTGGTCTGGAAAAACAGGTAAATTATCGCTGAATTGGATGATATTAACTTCAAGTGTTACAAAGTCCCCCGCAATTCCTGCTCGCGCTCTATCGCTTCGAAAAGCGCTTTGAAATTCCCCTTGCCAAAAGACTTTGCTCCCCGGCGCTGTATGACTTCAAAAAAAACGGTCGGTCGGTCCTGAATGGGTTTTGTAAAAATCTGGAGCAGATATCCATCCTCGTCACGGTCAATAAGGATATTAAGGGCCTTTAAATCTTCTAAATTTTCTTCAATTTCCCCAACACGATCTAGTACATCGTCGTAGTACACTTCTGGAACGTAGAGGAATTCTACCCCGTTGGCACGCATTTGTCCCACCGTCTCCAGAATATTGTCGGTAGCCACCGCAATGTGTTGAACGCCCGCTCCCTGGTAGAAATCGAGGTATTCTTCGATCTGGCTTTTTTTCAATCCTTTGGCGGGCTCATTAATAGGGAATTTGATGTAGCCATTGCCATTGCTCACTACTTTCGACATGAGTGCGGTGTATTCTGTGGAGATGTCTTTGTCGTCAAAAGTGATGAGCAGTTTGAAGCCCATCACGTCTTGATAAAACTTTACCCACTTATTCATGCCACCAAGTTCGACATTGCCCACGCAGTGGTCCACATACTTCAAACCTACTGATTTTGAAGGATATGCGTTCTCTCGCGGTTCGTAGCCAGGCATAAATATGCCCTTGTAATTTTTCCTTTCTACGAGGGTATGAATGGTGTCCCCATAGGTTTTGATGGCCGCCAACACGACTTCACCATCCTCGTTTCGCAAGGTTTTGGGCGCAAAAGCCGCCTCTGCCCCGCGAGAGATTGCCGTGTTAAAAGCTTGTTCCGCATCGTCTACCCAAAGCGCCAGCACTTTCACTCCATCCCCGTGTTCAGCTACATGCTGTGCGATTTCGGTGCCTGGCAGCAAAGATGCCGTTAGCACGATCCGGATTTTTTCTTGCTGCAGCACATAGCTAACCCGGTCGCGCACGCCCGTTTCAGGACCAGCGTAGGCTACGATTTCGAATCCCAAGGCCGCCTGGTAATACATCGCGCTTTGTTTGGCGTTGCCGACATACAATTCAAGGTGGTCGGTACCATTGATGGGGAAAGTATCGGAGTTGGTTGTAACATTGGCGGGGGCGGTAAGTGGTGCGTTCAGGACTTCCATTTAAATTAAGAATAAGTGATTCAACAAAATTTGGCTACAAAAGTAGGCAAAGGCTCGAAAGTCGCCCCTTACTTATTTGCCATTTCCAAAAACCGGTCGTTCGTCTTTTTGCCCCAATTAGGGTAAATGTTGGTGACTGATTTGAAAGCCTCAAACTTGGCAGCAGCGGTTTCCAGTGTTGCCTTGGCCTTTACTTTGTCTCCGCCCCACTGTGGCGGCGTAAAGAGCAGCGTTACTCCCTCCTGCATATAAACGCGAGGATTTTCGGGGTCAAGACTTTTGGCTTTTTCAAGTTGAAGAGATGCTATTGGGCTATATTTTTGTCCATTGACCACAGGATTGATCCTTATGTAAAGTCCTGAAATCATGCTTTTGAGCACATAGATTTCAGAATTTTCAGGGTTCAAGGCATCCGCCTTGGCGATGAAATCGTCGGCTCGTTTTGCAAAGAGTTCGTACATGGATTTGTCCTGACTCAGATTAAAAGCCATAGTTTGACAAAATGCCACATAATAATGCGGCAACCATTCTTTGGTTTCTTTTTGGGCAATGCGCTCAAAGTTATTGGAGGTCGCCAGCCACTGCTCGGCTGTTTTCAGGGTGTCTATGCCCGAAAGGGCCTTTTCCATGGCTTTGACGAATTTTTCGTTGGGCGTTTGCGCCTGCAATAAAAGGGCAAAAAGAAAGAGTGTGGTAATTGATAGTGCTTTTTTCATAGTTGAAATTATAGTGAATGATGGATTGGGTCAGTTCTGGTTGTCCAACACCTCCTGTCGCCGATCTGTGCCCCAACTGAAAAACGCCCCGACAAAGAAAAACTGTTGGGCAGCGGGGGTGATGGCAGTACGCATAGTCCCATCGGGCGAATAACGGTAGCCAAATATTTGCTCCTGGTTGAGCACATTCGTCACACCTACCACAAACACGGTAAAGGCTTTACGAACCATCGTGAGGTAACTGGCATTGATACTCAGATTATTATATGCGGGAGTTCGTTCCGTCAAGAACTCGACGGAGTCGTCTGGATTGTAATAAGGTCGCCCCGTGGCGTAATTATAGGCCATGCCGATGCTGGTTCTTATCTTGGGGAAAAATTTTTTCGCTACCAAGCTCGCTACATGGTTGGCTGCAAAAGTGGGCTGCGCTTCCGAAGGATACCATTGGAATTGCCGTTTTGTATCAAGCCAAGAGTAGGAAACCCAATAATCAACGCCGCGCAAAGTTTTTTTGTCGCGGTAAAACAATTCCAGTCCCTCGGCATAACCTTTCCCATTGTTTGCGAGCGTGCCACGGGTGGTCACAAGGTCCTCATATTTTTTGTAGAAGCCTTCTAGGCGAACCGTTCGGTCGTCCTTAATGTATTGATAATTAAGAATATAGTGTTCTGCCTTTTGGAAGCCAGGTACCGCGCCGTCAAACTGACCTTGCCAGCGCAGCAGGCTGTCGCCCTTTTGGTAAAAGTGTCCCCAGGCAAATGAAACTTGGGAAGCATCTGCCAATTTGTAGGCCAAGGATACACGCGGTGAAAGCCTAGCCTGGTCCAAAAGGCTTGAGTGTTCGCCGCGCAGCCCCAATCGCGCCACCAGTTTTGTGGTAATATAAAGGTCCGATTCTGCAAAAACTGCACCATAGTGGTCCCGCAAATCGCTCCCGAAGCCACGCTGATTCTCAAAATCATCAGTGGCATATTGGTACTCCCCACCAAAGTGCAAGGTAGTAAGTCGGCCAAAAAAACGCGTAGCCACCGCCCGAACCTGTGTCAAGGAGTTTTGAATATTGAACGTATCAGGGTTCAGAATGCCCGTATTGTAGGAGGTTGCAATATCATTGCGGTCCTGCGAGAAGGAGGACCCCAGGTTCAATTTCCATTCCTCATTGAGGAAACCCACCCAACTCAGGTTGGTGTATGCATTGGCATTTTTCACCTCGAAACCGAAAATGCTGTCGTTGGGGGCTTTGACATTAAAACCCACCCGCCCTGTGTTGAAGTAGCCGTAAAACTTTAAAAGCCCGATTTGTCCTGTTTTTTGGCGAAAAAAGCCCTCCGTTCCGATGTATTCCGGTTTGTGGGTAAAATCTGGGATTTGTTTTACCAAAGAAAAATAGGGGCCGAGATTGGTGTAATTGATGCTCCCTCCTACGGCGCGACCTTTGTCTTTCCAGAGTTTTTGTTGCCCAAAACCCAGTCCTACGCAGGATACAGCAATTGTGCCAGCCGAGCGTTCGGGCAAATCTTGCGAATCTAAAATCAGTGCCGACGACATTCCTTGACCATACTGCGCCGAATACCCGCCTGTGCTGAAAATGGTACCTTTGAACAGAAACGGGCTGAAACGCCCCCGTGCCGCATAATCCGGCGTGCTCGCTGTAAATGGATTGCGCACCAACATACCATCAATAAAGGTCTGCGCTTCCGTGCCACTGCCCCCCCGGACAAAAAGCCCTTCCTGATCGCCCGTAGAAACCTGCGCGCCCGGCAGTGTTTTCAGTGCCGCGTAGGTGTCGCCTCCGGCAGAGGCGGTCGTCACGATGTCGAGTGGTTTTAGCACGGTTACCTTGCGTTCGTCGCTGGCCTCAAATGACCCAGCCGTGATGACCACGATTTTGAGTTCGTTGAAACTTTCGCGCAAAACCGGATTAAAATCGAACACACCACCTTGCAAGCTAACTTGTTGGGAAACAGAATCATAGCCCAAATATTTCACCATCAAAACTTGCGTTCCCGATTCTTCGGTGTCGAATTGAAAGTTGCCTTCAGCATCGGAGGTTGCCCCGTCGTAGGTGTCGAGGAGAAAGATGTTTGCCCCAACAAGCGGCTTTTTGGATTTGTCGAGCACACGGCCTTGGATGGTAGTTTTTTGGGCAAAAAGAGCAGTGTAAAAGAGGAAGAAAAAAACAAGAATCCCAGCCTTCGCCCACCTTTTATTGATCGGAAAATCAAATCTCAAAGTGGTTATGGCGGGTAAAAGGTAAATTTTATTCATGCGTTGCGCTGGATGCGTTTGAGGCTGCAAATTTCCGCATCCGTTTCGGCGCACACCGAATTATTCGATGAAAAGCGGGTGGATTTTTGACAAAACGCCCCAAGCCCCTGCCACTAGTGGCAGGGGCACGAAGTCTTTGATAGTTTGGTCAGATTATTTTGAGATGAGATTAGGCGCGACGAAGGATTGTAGCGGGCTCTCCATGACTGAGGCGCAACAAAGTATC
>Ga0105047_10013655_pt1 | contig 12958 bp, 13 predicted proteins | sample MAT04_FD_78384 | JGI IMG/M metagenome (GOLD analysis project Ga0105047, IMG submission 78384) | Freshwater microbial communities from Lake Fryxell liftoff mats and glacier meltwater in Antarctica - MAT-04 (megahit assembly) | ecosystem: Environmental > Aquatic > Freshwater > Ice > Liftoff... | reverse complement strand
TCAGTGGGCACCTCGGGTGCGGACGTTCACGCGGCGCACGAGAACGCGGGCGGCGACGTTGATGAGGATGGTGAGCACGAACAGCAGCACGCCGAGGCCGATGAGTGCAGCTCGGTAGGTGCCGGCGGATTCGTTGAGGTTTCGGGCGATGACCGAAGGCATCGCCTCGCCCTGGCCGAACAGGTTGGCGGTGATCTGGGGGCTCGCCCCGATGACCAGCGCCACGGCGATGGTCTCGCCCATGGCCCGACCGAGGCCGAGCATCACGGCGCCGACGATACCGCCGGTGGAGTGGGGGAACACCACGCCGCGGATCATCTCCCAGCGGGTGGCGCCCAGGGCGTGGGCGCCGTTCTTCTCGTTGGTGGGAACGGTCTGGAAGACCTCCCGCATGATCGACGTGATGATCGGAACGATCATGATGCCCACGATGAGGCCGGCGGTCATGAAGCTCTGGCCCGACAGGCTCGGCCCGAAGATCGAACGCAGCACCGGGATGCCGTCGACGGCGTCGGCGATGCCGTTGTAGAAACCCTTCAGGCGGGGCCGCAGAATGATGAAGCCCCACAGGCCGAAGACCACCGACGGCACCGAGGCCAACACGTCCATGACGGTGGTGATGGTGGAGCGGATACGCCTGTGTGCTATCTCGGTGATGAACAGGGCGATGCCCAGGCTGAGCGGCACCGCCACGACGATGCCGATTGCCGACACGACGAGCGTGCCGTAAATGATGGCCCTACTGCCGAAGTTGCCGGTGCTCGGCGCCCAGTTGTCGTTCAGGAAATAGCCGAAGCCTTCCTGGCTGATGGCCGGCCAGGCCTTGATCGTGGTGGCGACCGCGATCGCAGCGAGAACGATGAGCACGATGTAGCCGGCCAACATCGATGCCGTCTTGAAGATGGCGTCGGCTCGGGCGGCGCGCCCATCACCCGCGAGGTCGTCGCGGGTGATGGGGCCGACAGCAAGGTCAGTCATTTTTGGTTGCTCAGCCCACCGTGATGAGATCGAGCTGGGCGATGGCCTTCTTCTGCAGCTCCGCCGGAAGCGGGGCATAGCCAACGGTCGGAGCGAGCTCCTGGCCGGTGGTCAGGAAGAAGTTGAGGTAGCCCTTGAGGGCGTCGGCCACGGCCTGGTCGGTCTGGGTCTTGTAGACGATGACCCAGGTCGGGGCGGTGATGGGGTAGGCGTCGGCGCCGGCGGCATTGAGCGGGTCATAGGTGAGGTCATCAGCGATCTCGGCGCCGGCAAGGGCCGCCGAAGCTCCGGGGAGCTTGGCCTCGACGAACTCGCCCGAGCTGTTCTTCACGAGCGCACGGGACAGGTTGGCCGACACCGAGTCGGCGAGGTCGACGTAGCCGATCGAGCCCTCGGTCGAGGTGATCAGGGTGGCGACACCACTGTTCTTCTCAGCGCCCTGAGTGGTGGCCGGCCATTCGACGGTGTCACCCGAATCGAGCTTCCATACCGAAGGGGAAGCCTTCTTCAGGTACTTCGTGAAGTTGGAGGTGGTACCCGAACCGTCGGAGCGGTGCACGACGGCGATGGGCTCGGCGGGGAGCGTGGCGTCGGGGTTGTCCGCCGCGATGGCCTCGTCATCCCACGAGGTGATCTCGCTCTGGAAGATGCCGGCGATGACATCCGCGCTCAGCTTGAGGTCTTCGACGCCGGCGAGGTTGTAGGAGATGGTGATGGGAGCGGCGGCGATCGGGAAGTAGAGCACCTCGCCACCCGTGAAGGTCGCCTTGTCGGCATCCTTGATGAGGGAGTCGGTGCCGGCGAACTGCACGATGTTGCCAGCCAGGTCGGCCTTGCCGGCAGACGAGCCCGACTTGGCGTAGTTGACCTTGAGGCCGGTGGCCTCCTTCTCGAACTCGCCCTTCACGGTCTGCTGGAGCGCATCCTGGAAGCTCGCGCCGGTGCCGTTGAGCGATCCGGTGAGCGAGGAGTAGTCGATGTCGAGGCCGGTTGCGGCGGCCGCTGTGGTCTCGGTCGCCCCTGCGGCGGTGGTTTCGGTGGAATCGTCGGATGCGGTGTCCGACGCGTCATCGCCACAGGCGGAGGCGACGAGCCCGAACACGGAAACGAGTCCGATGGCTAGAGCAATATGTCGACGGGTCTTCTTCAAGGTTCAGCCCTCCTGGCTGTTCAGCAGCATGGGAAGTGTTCCCGCTGATGAAGCTAGGAATCGCTGGTGGACGACCGAGGTGGCCGAGGTGAACCCAAGATGAACGGGTCGGGAAGCTTCGGGGGCGGCTGATCAGCCCGAACGGCCGGTTCAGCCCGTCGTCATCACTCCGACAGCTCGAGCAGCTCGGCGATGCGGGCCTCGACGGCCTGGCGGGCCGGGCCCTTGGCGTCGAGTTCGACCACCTTGGCTCGGCTGATCGCACCGGTGCGCAGCGACACCTCGCGACGGCGTAGCCCAACGGATTTGGCCACCGACACGAGTGCTGCCTCGGTGGCCGACCCGTCGACGGCACTGGCGGTGACCGCCACTACCAGCGCATCGCCGTGGCGTCCGCCCACGGTGTCGCGGGAGCTGCCGGGCTTCACGTGGATGGAGATGCGCAACGGGAGTGTGGGCTCGACCATGTCCAATTCTGCCCAGTACACGGCACCGGGTGCCGTCACCCCCGCCCCCACCCTCGTTCTGTGAGAGGAATCTCGCCCCCCAGGGCGAGATTGCTCTCATAGAACGGGTAAATGTGGGGCGGGGCGAGGCGAGGCGCGGCGTAGATTTCGACCGTGGCCCACATCGCACCCGCCGCTGACCCCGCCCAGGCCGTGCGCTTCGGTACCCCGTCGGGGCGCTGGGTGTTGCTCGCCACCGTGCTGGGGTCGGGCATCGTGTCCCTCGACGCCACCGTGGTGAACGTCGCGCTCCCCCGCCTGGGCCGCGACCTCGACGCTGACTTCGCCGGGCTGCAGTGGGTGCTCAACGGTTACACCCTCAGCCTGGCCTCGCTCATCTTGGTGGGCGGCGCGCTGGGCGACCGATTCGGCCGCCGGCGGCTCTTCGTCATCGGAGTTGTCTGGTTCGCACTCGCCTCGCTGGTGTGTGGAATCGCCCCCAACGTGACCACCCTCGTAGCGGCCCGCATGCTGCAGGGCATCGGCGGGGCGCTCCTGACTCCCGGCAGCCTGGCCATCATCCAAGCCTCGTTCCATCCCGATGACCGGGCCCGCGCCATCGGCGCCTGGTCGGGCCTCGGGGGCATCACCAGCGCCATCGGCCCGTTCCTCGGCGGCTACCTGGTGGAAGCGGCCTCGTGGCGATGGATCTTCCTGCTCAACCTCCCGCTCTCGGCCTTCGTGCTCTTCGCCGCGGTGCGCCACGTGCCCGAGTCCAAGGCGCCCGCAACCGACGGACGGCTCGACGGTCTCGGCGCGCTGCTGGGCGCACTCGGGTTGGCCGGCACCACGTGGGGCCTCATCGAGCGGTCGTGGGTGATCGGCATCATCGGCATCGCAGGGCTGGCGGCCTTCGTCATCGCCGAGGCCCGGCAACGCCACCCGATGCTGCCGCTGGCGATCTTTCGCTCCCGCCAGTTCAGCGCCACCAACGTCACCACTCTCTTCGTCTACGCCGGCATCTCGATGGTCTTCTTCATGTTGGCACTGGTGCTGCAGGACGCCCTCGGGTACTCGCCGATCGAGGCGGGCGCGGCGTCGTTCCCCATAACCCTCATCATGTTGGCGTTCTCGGCTCGCGCCGGCGCGCTGGCGCAACGCATCGGCCCCCGCTGGCCGATGACCATCGGGCCGTTCGTCATCGCGGCTGGCCTCCTGCTCATGACCCGGGTGTCGCCGGGGCAGAGCTACGCCGGCGCCGTGTTGCCGGCGGTGTTGGTGTTCGCTGCCGGTCTAGCGCTCACGGTGGCGCCGCTCACCGCGACGGCGTTGGCCTCCGCCGACGAGAGGCACTCGGGGGTGGCGTCGGGCGTGAACAACGCCGTCGCCCGAGTCGGCGGGCTGTTGGCCGTGGCGGCGATCCCGATCATCGCCGGCTTCAACCCCGGCGCCGAGATCACCTCGGGCGAGCTGGTCGACGGGTTCCACACCGCCCTCTACGGGGCAGCCGGGCTCATCGTCATCGGGGCCGTCATAGCCTGGGCCAATATCTCTTCGGCCACCCTGTCCGAGCTCACCCCCGATGACGACGGCCAGCCCGACGACGGCCAGCCCGACGACGGCGACGGCACCACGGCGCCCGCCGCTGGGTCCGTGCCATGATGCACCGATGCTCGAACTGCAAGAGATCTCCGACCGCCTTGAACTGATGGATCTGATGGTTCGCTACTCCCACGCAGTGGACAACCGTGCTTGGGATGACTTCGACGACATCTTCACTCCCGAGGCCATCATTGACTACACCGCGTTCGACGGTCCCCGGGGAACGGTTGCCGAGACCAAGGAGTACCTGGCGTCCACCCTCTCGGGGTTTCCCGCCTTCCAGCACCTCATCTCGAACCCCGAACTGAGGATCGCCGGCGACACCGCAACGGGCCGCACCATGTGCTTCAACCCCATGGGCGTGTCCCGTCCCGAGGGCGAGACGGGCGAGCCCCGGATCTTCTTCTGCGGCCTGTGGTATCTCGATCGTTTCGTCCGCACTGCAGATGGTTGGCGCATCGCCGAGCGGTTCGAGGAGAAGTCGTGGACCCACAACATGGGCCGCGCCTTCGGCGGGAAGGGCTGACCGATGGAGAAGCTCGTCCACCTGCTCTGGCGTTCCGAGAACCACAACGAGGACGCCCATCGCGCCCACCTCACCGGCGAGCTCGCCGACCGTCTGCTGGCGTCGGGCGCCGGCATCCAACGCCTCGACATCCTTTCGGGTGACACGTCAGAGTCGATGCCGACCCCGTCCATCCTGTTGGGTCGCGGCAACGAGCTGGCGTCGGTCGTGACCACCTGGGTCAACACCATCGACGACCGAGCCCCCATCGTGGCGGCCCTCACCAGCGTGGTGGGCACCACCGGCCACCTCGACCAGTACCTCGTCACCGAATCGGTGCCGCAGATGCGCGAGGGTCGAGACTGGGCCGATGGCGAAGCCACCCCGGGCATGACCCACTTCTCGTGGTTCCCCAAGCCCGACCACCTCAGCGACGACGACTTCTTCCACGGCTGGCAGCAGGTCCACACCCCCAAGACCCCCGAGCTGCACCCGCTGCGGGTCGAGTACGTGCGCGACTCGGTGGCGCGGGTGCTCACGGCGGGCTCCCCGCCCATCCGGGCCCTGGTCGCCGAGCGGTTCCCGACTATCGAGGACTACCTCGACCCCAAGCGCTTCTACGGCTCCGACGAGGCGCTCGGCGAGAGCGTCACCGACCTGCCGCTCTATGCCGACTTCGAGTCGCTCAACTCGCGGCCCCTGTTCCAGACCATCATCTTGTCCTGACCGGAGGCCCGCCGTGAAGATCACCGAACTCGACCACATCGTGCTGCGGGTCACCGACATGGAGCGCTCGGTGCGGTGGTACACCGAGCTGTTGGGCCTCGAGGCGGTGCGGCTGCAGGAGTGGCGCGACGGCGACGCACCGTTCGTCTCGGTGCGGGTCACGGCCGACACCATCATCGACCTGCAGGTCGGCGAGATCACCGGCACCAACATGGACCACGTGGCGCTCGTCGTCACCGACGTCGACCTCGCCGAGCTGGCGGCCTCGGGCCGGTTCGGCGACGTGCACCCGCCGTTCTCGCTGTTCGGGGCTCGGGGACAGGGCGAGGGCATCTACGTGCGTGACCCTGATGGCCACGGGGTGGAGCTGCGCACCTACCCTGACAGCTGATGTCGTTCCCCGCTGCCAACCCCTTCGCCGACCCGGCCCCCGACGGTGACTCGTCGGGCCGCGGGCAGTGGTGGAAGAGCCCGGTGCTCAGGTCGGGTTTCGGGCTGCTCATCATCAGCGTCGCACTGCTGTGGATCGTGCAGATCGTTGACGAGGTGGCGCTGTCGGACCGCCTGCAGAACGACGGCATCTACCCCCGAAGCCTCGGAGGTCTCGACGGCATCGTGTGGGCGCCGTTCCTCCACGCCGGCTTCGACCACCTCATCTCGAACACGCTGCCATTGCTGGTGTTGGGCGGCCTGGTGATGACGCAGGGCAAGCGCCGCTGGATCGAGGTGACGGTGGGCGTGATCCTCATCGGTGGCCTGCTCACCTGGATCTTCGGCCGCACCGCCAATCACATTGGCGCCAGTGGCGTGGTGTTCGGCTACTTCGGCTACCTCATCGGCTGGGCGGTGTTCCGCCGCAGCCTCGCAGCGTTCGTCACCGCTGCGGTGGCGCTCCTGTTGTACGGCGGGCTCGTGTTCGGCCTGGCGCCTCGGGCCGGCATGTCGTGGGAGGGTCACCTCTTCGGCGCCCTCACCGGCCTCGCCGCCGCCCGCCTCCTCAGCCGCAGGCCCGACCCGGCCCCGAGCAGGACGGGTGAGGGGGTGCCGCCTCGCGAGATATGACACGATGACGATGGCACCGCTTCCAGGGGGGACTGGTGACCAAACGGGAGTGACCATGTCCGATCTCGTCATCCGCAACGGAACCATCGTCGATGGCACCGGCAGCCCGGCGTTCACCGGCGACCTCGCCATCAGCGGCGGCCGCATCAGCGCCATCGGCCCGACGGGTTCGATCGACGCCGAGATCGCCGCCTTGCTCGACGATTCGCCCACCGTCACCGAGGTGGATGCCACCGGTCTGCTGGTCACACCCGGCTGGGTCGACATCCACACCCACTACGACGGCCAGGCCACCTGGGACGACGTACTCGCGCCCACTGCGTGGCACGGCGTCACCACGCTGGTCATGGGCAACTGCGGCGTGGGTTTCGCGCCGTCATCCCCGAACGCCGCGACTGGCTCATCGGCCTGATGGAAGGGGTCGAGGACATTCCCGGCACCGCCCTCGCCGAGGGGATCGACTGGGACTGGGAGACGTTCCCCGAGTACCTCGACTCGCTCGACCGCCGCAGCTGGACCATGGACGTCGGCACCCAGATCGCCCACGGAGCGGTGCGGGCCTACGTGATGGGCGATCGCGGCGCCCGCAACGAGGCCGCAACACCCGAGGACATCGCCACGATGAAGTCCATCGTGCGCGATGCCATCGAAGCCGGAGCACTCGGGTTCTCGACGTCGCGCACCATCGCTCACACCGCCATCGACGGTGAGCCGGTGCCCGGAACGTTCGCGGCGGAGGACGAGCTCTTCGGCATTGGCTCGGCACTCGGCGAGTTGGGCACCGGCGTGTTCGAGTTGGCCCCCGCCGGCGTTGCGGGCGAGGACATTCTCCAGCCCGCCAAGGAGGTCGATTGGATGCGACGCCTGTCGGCCGAGATCGGTCGCCCGGTCACCTTCGCCCTCATCCAGGTCGACGCCGCCCCCGACCTATGGCGCGAGCTCATGGATGCATCACTCGCCGCGGCCGAGGACGGGGCCGACATCTGGCCCCAGGTGGCGGGGCGCGCCACCGGCCTGTTGTCGGGACACCACACCACCTATTCGCTCTTCGACGCCTTCCCCGCCTATCAGCAGCTGAAGGCACGCGGCCTCGATCACGACGAGTTCACCGCGGCGTTGCGCGACCCCGAGGTGCGTGAGGCCATCCTCAGCTGGGAGCCCGACGAGGGAACGGCACAGAGCCTCAAGGGCGCCTACGACCGCACCTACCTGCTCGGCGACCCGCCCGACTACGAGCCGGCGGCCGACCGGTCGCTCGCCGGCATGGCAGAAGCCTCGGGCCGCACCCCGCTCGAGGTGGCCTACGACGCGCTGCTCGCCGACAACGGTGACGGACTGCTCTACGTTCCCATCCTCAACTACGCCGAGGGTGGCCTCGACCCGGTGCGCGAGATGTTGCTGCACCCTCGGGCCGCGTCGGGCCTTGCCGATGGCGGCGCCCACTGCGGTGTCATCTGCGACGCCTCGATGCCCACGTTCATGCTCACCCACTGGACCCGCGACCGCAGCCGGGGCGAGACCCTCCCGCTCGAATGGGTCGTCAAGAAGCAGACCCACGACACCGCCCGCCTCTACGGCCTCGGCGACCGGGGCACCCTCGAGGTGGGCATGCTCGGCGACGTCAACGTCATCGACTACGAGAACCTGCAGCTCGGCAACCCCTACGTGGCCGCCGACCTCCCCGCCGGGGGCAAGCGCCTCCTGCAGAACGCCACCGGCTACGTCGCCACCATCAAGTCCGGGGCGATCACCTTCGATCGGGGACGCGACACCGGCGCCCGCCCCGGCGAACTCCTGCGCGGCGCTCGCTGACGAGTTCCCTACCCTCGTGCTGACCAGCACGTACTGAGCCCACACGCGAGCAGATCGTCAGATCAGACCGTCTGGTCCTCTCCTCAGAACGAGATCGCCGTGGTCGGCAACGGGATCGGCAGATCGATCGGGATCGGGATGACGAGGTCGCCGAGGCCGGCGATGCCGAACCCGGCGCCGTTGGCCGTCAGCGACGGATTCTGCAGCGTGATGGTCCTGGCAGCGATATTGAGCGTCGCTGCCTGCACATTGACCGTGGCCGGGATGATCAGGTCGACCTGCACCGGCAGGTTGATGAGCCCGAGGCATTGGAGTGTCACGGTGGACAGCGGCACCCGCAGCTGGGGGATCTTCACGACGACGTTGGGCACGGTGATGATCGGCTGGTTGGGGTCGACGACGATGCCCGGAATCGTGACCGTGGCCCCGACGATCTGGACCCCGGGAGGCTGATAGCCGATGTTGCAGATGCCGAACGGAATGTTCGTCGCCGGGGGTCGGATCGTGATGGGCGGCAGCGGGATGGTGAACCCGAGTGCGAAGTTGATGCCGCCGGGGCCCGCCGGGCCCGACGGCGGAGCGCAAGCACCACTGACCAGAGCCGCCGCAGCCACGAAGGCGACCAGCGGGGCTCGCAGCCTTCGTGATCGGCGTGCCGTCGCGCCCGTTCCAATGTGTTGCTGCATCTCAACCCCCGTTTGTCGCACGCCAGTCGTGTTGGGGGCTTCTGTACCCGCAACTTCCGAATCTAAGCGACAACAGTCACAATTCTCCGAGGGCTGAGATGCATATCCGGCAGTTCGTCAGACCGCCAACAACTGGGTGGGCTGGTGGGAGGCCTCCCACTCGGCGCTGATGTCATCCCGCAGAGCGACGGCGATGACCTCGCCGATCTCGCTGGCCAGTTGGAACGTCATCTCGCTGCTTGGGGACAGCTCCGGCGGGCACGTGCAGGTGGAAGCGCCGCTTGGTGAACACCGACGGATCGATACCCAGTTCCTCGGCGTGGGATCGGACATAGCTCAGGGCTATCTCCGCCGATTCCTTCATGACCTCGCCCAGCTGACCTGAACGTTTTGTGGCGTAGAACTCGACAGAAACGTCGAGTTCTACGCCACAGAACCGAAGGGAACGGGAAACGGAACGGGCGAGGGTCGGGAAGATCAGACGGCGGGTTCGGCGTCGGCCATCGTGCGCAACTCGTTCTTTGCCACCTTGTCGAGCGTGGCCTTGGGGAAGTCGTCGACGAAGTACACGGCGCGAGGCACCTTGAAGTCGGCGAGGTTCGTCGTACAGGCGGCGATGATGGCGGCCGACAGCTCGTCGTCGGACGCTGCTCCCCCACCCTTGATGACGAACGCGACCGCCACCTGGTCGAGCATCTCGTGGCTCTTGCCCACGACGGCGACGTCCTCGACACCGGGCACGGTGCGCACGGTGTCCTCGACCTCACGGGCCGACACGTTCTCGCCGCCCACCTTGAGCGCGTCCTTGTCACGGTCGCAGTAGAAGAAGTTGCCGTCGGCTTCGAGGCGCACGAGGTCGCCGGTCTGCAGCCAACCATCCGCGTTGAAAGCCTTGTTGTTGGCCTCCTCGTTGTCGTAGTACTCCAAGAACAGCTGGATGCCGCGGGTGCCGCGAAGCCACACCTCGCCGATCTGGCCTTCCTTGACCAGTTCCTTGGTGTCGGGGTCGACGATGGCCAGCTCGTAGCCCGGCGTCGGCTTGCCCATCGCCAGGCGGGGCAGCCGCTGGAAGCGGTTGGTGTGCACGGCGTGAATGACGGTCTCGGTCATGCCGTAGGCACCGACGACGCGCATGCCGAGCCAACCCTCGAGCTCGGGCATGATCAGCCCGAACACGCCGACTCGCACGGTGTGGGTGGGGATGGGCTGGCTGGCAATCGCCTTGAACACGAACGGGATGAGCGAGATGTGGGTCACGCTGTGCTTGGCGATGACCTCCCAGAACCGGCTGGCCGAGAACTTGGGCTGCAGCACCACGGTGCCGCCGACGCCGAGCGTGGTCCAGATCGACCAGCTCTGGGCGTTGACGTGAAAGAACGGCAGGTAGATGAGGTAGGTATCGCCCTCGAGCATGTCGATGTTGGTCGGGCCCGACTTGGCCGCCCACAGGGCGTTGCCGTGGGTGAACACGACGGCCTTGGGACGAGATGTGGTGCCCGAGGTGAACAGGATGCCAGTGGGCAGCATGGGGTCGGGGGTGCGGGCGTCGACCGGCGCCAGGCCGTGGTCGAGCAGGTCGCAGAACGGGCTGTGCTCACAGGTCGCCGCCTCGGCGGTGGCGGCGATGCCGGAATCATCGGCGGTGACGACCATCCAACCGAGGTCGGGCACGGCGTCGGTCACGAGCTGGGCGAACTGGGGTTGGGTGATGACGCCGACGCAACCGGTGTGAGTCGCGAAGTAGTTGATCTCGGCGCCGACGCTGCGGGTGTTGGTGGTGACCCCAACGGCGCCGACACGGGCGCAGGCGTACCACGCAAGAACGGCCTCGGGGCAGTTCTCGGCGTGGATCAGCACCTTGTCACCGAGCTTCACGCCCCGTGCCACTAGGCCGGCGGCGACCTTCTCGACATCGTCGGCGAACTGGCGGTAGGTCCAGGTGCGATCCTCACCCGACTTGGGCTCCCACACGAGGAAGGCGCGCTCGGGTTCGGCCTCGGCCCAGTGGTTGATGAGCCAGGGGATGTCCTGGCCCACGAACTGAAACGCGTCAATCTCTGCCTGCTGCATGCCTACCCCTTGGAAGAATCGAGTCACTCGTTCGGCGACAACTATCGCGCTCCGGGCGGCTGCGCGCTGAATCGCGACCAAACGATCGTTCAGGAGCGACTCGCGGCCTGCGCACGATGACTGCTCACATCACCGCGGCGCTAGCGGCATTCCGTCGAGCGAGCGCCAAGCAAGTTGAGTAGACACGTGTCCAATTCGTTCAACGGACTCCAGGAGCGCGCCATGGCCATGCCCACCGACATCGGGATCATCGACACGATGATCGGATTCCCCAAGGACGATATGAAGGAGAAGTACGCCTTCATCACCCAGCAGACGCGAGACACCGAGTCCAAGGAAGAGTTCGAGTTCCCGGCCGAGTACATGTTCAAGGACGTGCCCGAGAAGGAGCTTCGCTACAACGACGATCCCATCGCGGTGACCGTCAACGAGATGGACAAGTGGGGGATCCAACAAGGCCTCATCGGGTTGGGCGGCGCCGAAGGACTGGGCGAGCAAGCCATCAAGCGCTACCCCGGACGCTTCATCCCGTCCGCCTCGGCCGACCCCAACCAGGGGGTGAAGGGCACCAAGGAGATCCGCCGGCTCAAGGACGAGTACGACATCCGCGCCATCGGGCTGTTCCCTTCGGGCACGTTCCCCCAGGTCGCCATCAACGACCCGCTGATGTACCCGATCTACTCGACGTGCGCCGAGCTGAACATCCCGGTGTTCTGTTGCGCCGGGGTGCCAGGGCCCCGCCTGAAGATGGCGCCCCAGCGGGTCGAGTTGATCGATCAGGTCATGTACGACTTCCCCGAGCTCACCTTCGTTACCCGCCACGGTTGCGAGCCCTGGCAGGACCTGGCCGTCAAGCTGATGCTGAAGTGGCCGGGCCTGCACTACTCCACCAGCGCCTTCGCTCCCAAGCACTACCCCAAGGCGATCATCGACTACGCCAACACCCGGGGCGCCGACAAGATCATCTACGCCGGCTACTTCCCCATGGGCCTGTCGCTCGAACGCATCCGCACCGAGCTGCCATCGGTCGGGTTCCACGACGACGTGTGGCCCAAGTTCCTGCGCAGCAACGCTGCGCGGGTGCTGGGGCTCGACTCGTAGGGGCGGCGCTTTCGGGGCTCGAGGGCTCGAGGGTTCGCGGGTCCCGGAGCGACGCGGCCGCCGCGGTCATGGGGCCACCGTAGGATCGGGCCGTGGCCTTCAGCATCGCGACCATCAACGTCAACGGGATCCGCGCCGCGGTGCGCCGGGGCATGTTGGGTTGGCTCGAGGCCAACCAACCCGACCTCATCGCCATCCAGGAGGTGCGGGCCCCGTCCGGCATGATCGAGTCGCTGTTGGGCGACGGGTGGCACGTCGCCCACGACGAATCGTCGGTCAAGGGCCGCGCCGGGGTGGCCATCGCATCGCGCACCCCGTTGGTGTCGTCGGCAGCGGCCGTCGGCGACGACCGCTTCCTCGGATCGGGCCGCTGGATCGAGGCCGCCATCGACACTCCCGACGGACGGGGCCTCACCGCGGTGTCCACCTACGTGCACACCGGCCAGGCCGACGACCCGGCACGCATGGAGGAGAAGCACGCTTTCTTGTCGGCCGGGGTGCAGCGACTCGCCGACCTGGCGGCGACCGGGCGCCACGTGCTGGCCATGGGCGACCTCAACGTGGCTCACCGCCAGGTCGACATCAAGAACTGGAAGGGCAATGTGGGCAAGGCCGGTTACCTCCCCGAGGAGCAGGCGCACCTCGACCGGCTGTTCGATGGGCACGGATTCACCGACCTCGGAGGCCACTTCGGCGGCGACGGTCCGGGGCCGTACACGTGGTGGTCGTGGCGGGGAAAGGCCTACGACAACGACGCCGGGTGGCGCATCGACTACCAGATCAGCTCACCCGATCTCACAGCCCTCGCCAAGGACGCCGT
>Ga0105047_10013653_pt1 | contig 12960 bp, 15 predicted proteins | sample MAT04_FD_78384 | JGI IMG/M metagenome (GOLD analysis project Ga0105047, IMG submission 78384) | Freshwater microbial communities from Lake Fryxell liftoff mats and glacier meltwater in Antarctica - MAT-04 (megahit assembly) | ecosystem: Environmental > Aquatic > Freshwater > Ice > Liftoff... | reverse complement strand
TGTTCTTGAATAGTTTTGGGTAATTTTAATGGACGTCCAGCTGGCATAAGTATCTCCTAAAGGTATATAGGAAACACTATTTCAATTTAAATTTAAATTGTTATTTTTCCGAAATGGTATTAATATTGAAACGCAGCTTAAAGACTTTGCAAACAGAATTGCAGGAAATTTGGAAGAGGTGACAGATCTGTTAAAGTCATTTGATTCTGTAATCGAGCGCAGTCAATGCGATGATAGTGGTAGATGTAAATATTCTCTAGTGATGAGAGATCCCTTTAATGAAACGAAGACTATAGCTATCGATCTTAAAGGGAAGAGTTTAGTCGAAGAAGTGAAAAATATTGAGGCTATGATCAAGAAAATCTCTAGTTATGAATGGAAAGATAAAGAGCTGGGAAAAGAATTTTTGGATTTATTTCTTAATGGTTACATGATAACTCCGGATATCTCACAGGCAAGCAAGGAGTTAAAAAATGATCCGAAACCGGGGTCGTATAGATTATGGATGGCTATGGAAAATAAAGAATCACGATTACTATATCCGGAGATAGATATAGGATATTCTTTTGTAAACAGAAATGGAAAGATTGAAAATAACATTGTCAAAAAAAATTCTACGCCGATGGCTTCATGGTTTAACTCGATGATCCTGTACAAGTCAACTTTGTAAAGAGAGCAAAAAGGGATAAGCTGATAAGCTTATCCCTTTTATCCAAGAAGCCGTAAAACCCGGTCCTTCAGGTCCGGGATGTAAGGCTTAGTCCGGAGTTTTTTGCTCTTCAATATACTTTCTGACTATTTCCAAAGGTGCTCAGCCACAACTTGAAGCAAAGTAGCTTGGCGACCATAGGCGATTTCCCCACAGGCTATTTTGAATGCTTGGATAATTCTTCTTTCTCAATAATCCGGCAGAAACACCCTTTAGACTATTAACAAGCTTAGAAATAGAAATTTTTGGAGGGTAATTGATCAACAGATGCACATGATCTCCTTCTCCGTCAAATTCAATTAATTCGGATTCGAAATCTTTACAAATATTACTAAATATTGATCTAATTTCTTCAAGTATTTCGTGTGTAAATACTTTCTTTCTATATTTGGTAACAAATACCAAATGTACATGCATCAAAAAAACGCAAGATCTACCTGTTCTTAAATTACTTGACTTATTCATAGACCAAGCATGACATACATTTATGTTAATACGCAAAACTTTTAAATATAGATTGAAAACCACTAAGAAGCAGCTGAAAGCTCTTAGCTCCACATTGGATGAATGCCGTTGGCTTTACAATCATCTTTTGGAACAAAGGAAATTGGCCTACGAAGAGTTGGATACTTCTCTCACAAAATTTCAGCAAAATATATTTCTTCCTTTTTTAAAAATCGATCGCCCGGAATTACTCACCGTTCATTCACAAGTTCTACAAAATGTCACCGATAGATTGGACAAGGCTTTCCAAAATTTTTTCAGACGATGTAAATCCGGAGAAAAACCGGGATTTCCTCGTTTTCGCGGATTCGACAGATACAATAGTTTTTGCTATGCGCAGAGCGGTTTTTCTGTAAAAGGATCCGAGGTTAAATTGTCAAAAATCGGCAGTATTCGTTTTAAACTTCACCGAGAGATACGAGGTAAAATCAAAACATGCACCCTTTCGAGGGAATCCGGAAATTGGTATGTCTGTTTTTCTTGCGAAGTCGAATCGAATCCGTTACCTGAAAACTCGAAATCGATCGGAATCGATTTAGGAATCGAAAATTTTGCCACATTTTCCGACGGGCAATCGATAGCAAATCCTCGATTTTTTAAGAAAGCGGAAAAGGAAGTCGCTAAATCGCAAAGAAAATTGTCGAAATTAGAAAAAGGTACACCCGAAAGGAAAAAACAAAAAACAACGACATCTAAAATACATCGAAAAATTAAAAATAGAAGATCCGACTTTTGCCACAAAATATCGCGAAAGATTGTAAATGAATATCAACAAATATGCATAGAGGATCTAAACACTTCACGAATGATGCAAGGATCATTTCTTGCAAAAAGTATAGCAGATGTAAGCCGGATCAATTCACACTGTTCTTAACCTACAAAGCGGAAGAAGCCGGCAGGAAACTAGGAGTTGTGAATCCGGCCTACACATCACAAACTTGCAGTCAATGTGGCAATAGAGAGGTAAAAGAGCTCTCGGAAAGACAGCATTGTTGTTTGCTCTGCGGATATCGGTCCGGAAGAGATGAAAACGCTGCTAAAAATATTTTGGCTCTCGCACTAGATAGCCTGGTAGTAATACCTAGAAGCCTTCGCCTTCAGGCGAGGGAGTAGTCACACAAACCTCTTGACCTCTCATCATGAAAAAATTTAATCGTCGACGTAATAAAGATAAAATATTTAAGTTAAAACAATCCGTTCTAGGATTTAAAGTTTTGTTGAGTTATGATTTTTGTACTATGAATGAAATGCTTTTTTTTATACAAATTTTTTTAATTCTTTCCTTTACTTTAGGTGCGCTGAAACTTGGTCAATCTGCTTTAGTCGCTTGGGTAGCTATTCAAGCTTTAATTGCTAATCTGTTTGTCCTTAAGCAAATTACTCTGTTCGGTTTTGAAGTAACGGCAAGTGATGCCTTTGTAATCGGTAGTCTATTGGGGTTAAATTTTTTACAAGAGTTCTATAGTAAAGAAGAAGCCAATCGCGCGACTTGGATCTGCTTTTTCTCTATGTTTTTCTTTGCGCTTATTTCCAGGCTACATCTTTATTATGAACCGAGCTTACACGATACTTCTCAAATTGCTTTTCAGACCATTTTATCTCCTTCCCCACGCATTTTTATGGCTTCTATGAGTGTATTCTTTATTGTACAACAATTTGATATGCGCTTTTTTTCTTGGTTAAAAAATCGGTTGCCAAATTTGAGTTTTTCATTTCGTACGGCTATGGCGTTGCTTATCTCTCAATTTTTGGATACTTTCCTTTTTAGTTTTGTTGGCTTGTATGGGTTAGTTGCCTCGGTTTTTGATATCATTGTCATCAGCTATTTGATTAAATTGATCGTAGTTTTTTGTTTCACTTCTATAATTAGGTTAGTTAAAGCATGAATTCATTTCGTTTTGAACTTTTACATACTTCAAAAAAATCCCGAGCCAGAGTCGGTCGTCTCCATACCCCACATGGAGTTATCGACACTCCAAATTTTGTAGCGGTAGGAACCAATGGCACTGTGAAAGCTCTGGATAACTCTCTTTTAGAAGAAATCGATTTACAACTGATGTTTTGCAATACTTATCATTTAATGTTGCAACCGGGTACAGAAATTATTAAACAAGCGGGTGGATTGCACCAATTCATTCGACGTAAACTTCCTATTATTACCGATTCAGGGGGATTTCAAGTTTTTAGCTTGGCGTACGGCTCTGTTGCAGATGAATTGAAGAGCCGTGGGACAAAAAAACAGGGTGGTTCAGTCATCAAAATTAATGAAGAGGGAGTTGTTTTTCGCTCCTACAGAGACGGATCGAAAGTTTTATTGACGCCTGAAAGCTCCATTAAAGCTCAGAAAGACTTAGGAGCCGATATTATCATTCCCTTTGATGAATTGCCCCCTTATCACATTGCTGCCGATTCTTTAAAAAAATCTTTAGAGCGCACACATCGTTGGGAAAAACGTTCTCTGGATGTTCATTTAAGCAACCCGCAGAATCAAGCGATGTATGCTGTCATTCATGGAGGAATTAATTTAGATTTGCGAAAAACGAGTTGTGATTACTTGACCGAATTACCGTTTGACGGATTTGCGATCGGAGGAAGCATGGGTAAAAATAAAGAAGAAATGCATACTTTGCTTTCTCATACCTTGCCTTTACTTCCAGCTGAAAAGCCGAACCATTTATTGGGAATAGGAGATTTGGCTTCAATTGATCGCTGCATTCCCCTGGGGATAGATACTTTTGATAGTTCTTATCCCACGCGAGCAGCTCGACATGGCATATTGTTTACGGCTCAAGGAAATTTGAATGCGACTAAAACCGAGAATGCAAACAGATTCATGGCCATTGAAAAAGATTGCCGATGTCCCACTTGTACTAAATTTAGTTTGGCTTATTTGCATCACCTATTTAAAGCTCACGAATTGACAAGCATGAGTTTGGCCACTGCACATAACCTTTATTATATGGTAAGACTCATGAAGAAATATCGACAGGCTATTATCGACGGCGAGATTTAAAATCATATAAATTAACAGATCTCTTGTCATTTAACCTTGTTTTATGTCAGGTAGGGATTTCTGCGGAATGAAAAAGGCCCTACTAAACTGATAATAGAGCCTAAAGATTGTCTAAAACAAACAGTTTCTTTTTAATTATTACGAGGTGTTGAAGGGATAAAGTTAATACCTCCATTAGCATGAACCACGTTTTCCGTTTTTCTCATTGTAATTCTATATGGAAGAAATGAGGTAGATTCTATGAGAACTCCCTCACCTACTTTTAAAATGTCTCTGCCCAAATTCGGAACATTCCAACGCTCTGTTTCACCTCGATCATCTATTGTTCTTACACTTATTCCATCGACTCCGGTAATTTTAGCTTGTTTTTGGCTGTTCGGTGGGGGGGTGTAAGGCCTGTTACCTTCAAGAGTAATGGGATAGGAGGTTACTAATCCCGGAAAGTTATGGAATTGAAGATTTGTAATTTCTCTTCGGGCTGGTATAAGGTTGTTCGAAGGGTGAACAAGTGTATCGTTTATAGCATTTTGAGCGGCGGCAGTTCGTCTGTCTTGTGGTTGAACTGCTCTTTGTTGTGCTAAATCTCTTCTATCTTGATTGCGTGATCCTGTCGACCAATTTATCATAGTTATCTCCTTAAATGTTAATTTTACAATTTAATAGTCTGTCTTTAAAAGAATGGCCCAGATTTTTACCATTTCTGTTCCGCCTTATACACGTTTGATTTCAACTCGATCTTTTGGTTTAAGTCCTTTGGAGAAGAGAATAGGAGTGAAATCTTTAAATATCTAAGATTGAGTTCTATCAAAATTATCTTTGGTCGATAAAATTTTTTTCTCTATGTCTAACCCTATGATAGAATCTTGCCTTGACTTGATTTTCTATGACTTTCTGTCTTTGATCTGGATTGAATCTGTCTTGTCCTACATTCGAATGGGCATATGGTTTTTCTATACATTTCATAAAAACTCCTGAAAATGTTGCAAATTTTAAAATGTTAACTTGGTCGACTCGATTGCCGACCAAGTTAAATTATAAACAAATTTATAACGCATAACCTGCAAAAGAAGCTTCAGAATAGGGAGCTTGTTTAATGCTTGTATTAATGAGAATATGGGGATAAGTTGCAATTCTCCAATCGTTGTTCACGCCCACAATAATGAAATCGCCTTCAGCCCAATGGTTGAATCCAGAATCGCTAAAGCTGATTTGCCAAATTGTTTTGTCTGCATCATCTAATTGAATGATACGATTGTAGGAATCGATCTTTTCAATTTGTTGTCTGTAGTAATTGTAGTCATGAGGCATCTCTACAAATTGAGCTTCTACGGCTTGATATGTTTCACGGTTGTATAAAACGTAGGGATATCTAGAGAAGCAAGAAGCATTGGGTTTAATAAAAAGTGCATGGCTTTGTACCCAATCTCTGATTTGGTAACGCTGCACTGGATTGATAACCCAAACAGACTCGTCAAGTAATTTTAATTTTTGACCGCCATTAATCGTAGCCACTGCAAAAGTGTAGGCAAGTTTTTGAATACGATTCAAATAAGCATCGTCTTTGTTATAATTCAACTTCGGAATACATTGCTCAAGGATTTCTTTAGGTGTTTCCGATAAACGCTGCTCTTCAATTTTAAAAATGTCATTTGCAGAAAATCTATCATCTGCTACCGATGCGGTTAATGCAGAGCTTATGCAAATCAATAAAGAAAAAATTGAATTTTTTAAGATTGGAGTAAATTTTAAATTCATTTAAATTAACCTCTGTGATCATTGTTGTTTTTTTTGCCCAGATAGGGTACCCCTTGGGATTAATAATATCTCTATTTTATATAAAATAAAATACAACAGAGATGACGTCGCTGTCAGAAAAGTACTTTACTTATTTTAAGCGAAATTAGAAACATTTTCGATTACTAATTAAGCACGTAGTCCTTGACAGGCCCAAAGCTTCAAGAGGGGATTGGGATCTTCCAGACTCGCTCTTTAAGCTTTATTTACGCATTTATCTCTTAAAATAATTAAGATAGAATTAAGAAAAAATTAATTTGTATTAGACTTTGTGTCTAATATTCTTGAGATTGATTTTATTTTTAATCTGTTACGAAAGTGCATCCTTCAGCGATCAATCCGTCTACATAAGTTAAATCGAAATTGGCATCTAAAAATCTTCCATCTTCCATCATATATAAATGAAAAGGTATGGTGGTATGGACACCACCGATATGAAATTCCCTTAAAGCCCTTTTACCGATGGCAATCGCTTCCGTTCGGTCTTTACCTTTTACGATTAATTTTGCCACCATCGAATCATAGTTAGGCGGAATAGTATAGCCTGAATAACAAGCGCTATCTACGCGTACACGAGGCCCGCCCGGGGGGAGGTAGTATTCCAATTTGCCGGGTGAAGGGGCAAAATTTTGTGCCGGATTTTCTGCATTAATGCGGTACTGAATGACATGTCCATTAAACGTAATATCTTTTTGGGTAAAGGCTAACTTTTCTCCACGAGCTATTCTTAGCTGTTCAACGACCAAGTCGACTCCTGTTAATTCTTCCGATACAGTATGCTCCACTTGAATCCGTGTATTCACCTCCATAAAATAGAAATTATGCTCGCGATCTAATAGAAATTCGATTGTACCGGCTGAATAATAACCCGCAGCCTTCACAACATTGACCGCTGCAGCACCGATTTTTTGCCGCATTTTTGGAGTTAAAACGGGACTCGGTGCTTCTTCAATTAATTTTTGGCGTCTGCGCTGTGTTGTGCAATCCCGCTCACCAAGATGAATATAATGTCCATATTTATCCCCTAAAACTTGAACTTCGATGTGTCTAGGGTTCATGATCATTTTTTCTAAATACACTTCAGGATTACCGAAACTCGCTTCTGCCTCTGCTCGAGCTGCAGCGAATTGTTTAGCGAACTCTTCTGCATCATAAGCAATACGAATTCCTTTACCGCCCCCACCTGCAACAGCTTTAATAAAAATGGGGAATTTTAAACGATCAGCTTCTTGTAAGGCTTCTTTCAAATCGGCAACGATACCGTTTGATCCAGGAATAACGGGACATCCTGCGGCTTTTGCGGTGGATTTCGCTTTAGCTTTGTCGCCTAATAAGGCAATCGATTGCGAAGAAGGGCCGATGAAGTTTAAGCCGCAACTCTCGCAAATGGACGCGAAATTCGCATTTTCACTGAGAAATCCATAGCCGGGGTGGATGGAATCGGCTCCAGTAATTTCACAAGCGGATAAAATGCTGGGGATTTTTAAATAAGACTTATGTGAGGGAGCTTCTCCAATGCAAATTGCTTCATCTGCATGTAGGACATGCAATGCTTCAGCATCAGCTTGAGAATAGACGGCAACGGTTTGTAAGCCTAAATCATGGCATGCGCGTATAATGCGAACGGCTATTTCGCCTCGGTTGGCAATCAAAACTTTTTGCATATTAATTCGACTCGACAATTCTAAAAAGTTTTGCTCCAAATTCCACCGGTTGACCTGTTTCGACTAAAATTTCAGCAATTGTGCCTGTTTGATTCGCCTTAATTTCATTCATCACTTTCATAGCTTCTATAATGCATACAACTGTGTTTTTCTCTACTCTATCTCCGACTTTTATAAAAACTGGGTCAGTGGGAGAAGGGGCTTCATAATATGTGCCGACCATGGGAGAAGTAATGTAAGTGCTTTGACTATCTTCTTGCTTAGTTTCATGGTGTCCGATTGAGCTTGTCATGCGGCCGGAAGTGTGCTCGGAGTTCCGCGAGAGGGTTTGATCCGCTCGATTATACATTTGGTTATAAAAACGGTCATTCGAGATTCCACCGGATTGATCAAGGAAATTACTAGAAGGCTGACTGAGGTCAGGACGCTCCAAAATTAACTCGAAATCTCCTTCTTTTAATTTAAGCCGTTTAGTTCCCGTTCGACTCATGACAGTCATAAGTTCTTTAATGTGTTTAAGTTCCACGCATTTATCCTTTGATTGATTGTGTTGATTAAAATTTACAGATTTCAGTAGCGCAAAGATGATTCTCGGGTTAAATATTTTAATTCTTCCGGTGTAGATTCTCTCCGTAAAATTTCGTTTCTATGAGGAAAACGACCAAAACGATCAATCGTTTCTTTGTGTTTAGCGGCAAGCTTTAAAAACTCTTGCATAAGAGGCTTAATTTGAGGAGGGGATTGTGCGACAAGTTTTTGATAAAGCTTGACCGAGAGCGTCTGAATATCCGCATTTTCTGAATGTTGAAAAGGCATGTAGAAGAATGCTCTTTCTATAGGAAATAGTTTTAAGTCTTCTCCGTCCCTTATCCCTTCTTGGGCGAGTCCTAAAGCCGCCGGGTCTGTAGCAAACATCTTGGCTTGGTTGGCATAAATGTGACGAGGGAATAAATCTAATAAAATAATTAAGCCTAAGCGGCCTTTCGGTGTGTGGCGCCAAGCTGCATATTGACCTGTTGCAGCATTTTGATAATCCTGAATGAATCTCATTTTAAGCTCTTGATCTGCCGACGCCTCTCCTTCCCATAAAGGAACTTTTTGAACAGGAAAACTATCGGGAGATTCTAAGTAACCAAACCAAAACTTTAAAACACTATCTATTTTTTGTTCAGGTGAACCCTCAATAGCTAAAGGTTGGCCGTCTAACCGATCTGTCGGTTGGGAATCAAGTGCTGAACCACGCAGATAAGGTTGTGATTTTAGCCTGATAGGAGCATTGTATTTATTTGTACTTGTAGGAGGGATCGTGCGTTGAGGAAACCCCTCTGCGGGTGCATAACCTTCGGGTTGATGATAAGGAGAGTCGGAGGGATTTACAGAATCATAATAAGGATCATAGGGATATCCGAAAGGTTGAGCGCTTAGTTCTACCATCAGGGTACAAAATAACATCGTATAAGAAAAATAAGCCGTTTTTTTTATGTTCATCCTGCCGTTTTCTCCTGTAATTATGAAATTAAAATATTACACACGTTGAATGTACTCGTCGGTTCTTGTATCCACCTTAATAATATCTCCCGTGTCGATAAAAGGAGGAACTTCAACCCTGGCACCCGTTTCTAAAACAACAATTTTCGATCCGCTTAAAGACCCTAATTCATCCTCCGATAAAGTTTTGGCAACCATCAATTCTAAAAATTGAGGGAGTTCGACTGCAAAGACGATATCTCCATAAAAAGAAGCCTTTAATTCGACACCTTCTTTCAAGTAATTGACTTTGATACCCACGACTTCAGTAGGAACCGTGACTTGGTCTAAGCTGACAATATCTAGAAATAAAAAGCCCTCTCCTTCCGGATAGAGAAATTCTAAACGCTTTTCAATCAAATTCACGTCTTTAATCGGTTGATTGAGCTTAAAACTTTTTTCAGTCATTTCATTCGAGATTAAGTCTTTTAACTTCGCTTTAATGAAAGGATTCCCTTTCGGAACTGTGACTTTTACAATCGACTCGACTCGAAAAAGCTTGTTATTGATGGAAATTGTCATTCCTGGAATTAATTGATTGCTTGTTGTCATTTTTTTCCTGTTTTATACTGAAAAATACTAATTAAAATTTGCGCGACCATTTTTAGCAGTATCTCGCATGGTCATAATTGCTTGCCGAAGATCGGGAGCTCCAAAAAGCGAAGTTCCGGCTACAATAACATTTGCACCTGCTTCAGTGCATTGAGTCACATTTTCAAAATTAATTCCCCCGTCTACTTGAATATCAAAAGGAGGGTGTTTTAAAGGGGTATTAGATGTGATTCCGCCGGCTCGAATATTTAATTGATTGCATATGTCACGGGTGAATTTAACTTTTTCTAAAACATCTGCGATAAAAGACTGCCCGCAAAAGCCGGGTTGAACAGTCATTAGCAAAATCATATCACATTTATCTAAATACTTCGGAATCATCGAAAGTGAGGTTTCCGGGTTAAATGCTAAAGAGGCTTTAACATTGCATTTACGAATATAGCTAAGTGTTTCCTCAACCTCTTCGGTTGCCTCAAAATGAATCGTAATGTTGTCGGCTCCTGCCTCAATAAAACGCTCCACATAATCAAAAGGATTATAAATCATGAGGTGAACATCCAGAAATAAGTCGGTCGAGCGATTGATCGCCTCGGTAGCGCGTGAACCTAATGTTAAATTGGGTACAAAATGACCATCCATAATATCGATATGAATGGAATCTGCACCGGCATCTTCCAGTCTGCGCGCCTCATCCGCCAAACGGCCAAAGTCTCCGGCTAAAATGGAAGGTGCTATTTTAATCGGCGCTTTATGATCTTTATCCATTTTCGTTTACCATTATTTTTTTTCTTTTTATACCTTGAATCAAGTTCAAAAGTCAAGCAATTGTCCTCTCTCTTAGGTTGTTTTCATTTTTCTTATGATTTTACCGGTTTCTAGATAAATCAGAGGTGTTAAAATATTGTTTTCGGATTATTTAATTAATTAAAAATCCTAAAAGAAGTAAAATTTAATTATCTCGACTTTGCAAAAATCATTTATCTAATCCAAAAGATTTGACTTTTTACATAAAAAATTCTAAATTTTCAGCCGGAACAACAATTTAACGGATGAGGATTTAAATGAATAATGAAGTTGAAATACAAATCAAAAGTATTGAAGATAGGCTCACTCATATGCTGAGGTATCTTTGACTTAGCTTCAAAAGAAGCTCGTGTGAAAGAATTAGAAATGTTAATGGAAGGCAGCGAATTTTGGACGGATGGAGATACCGCTCAACAAGTCATCGGTGAATGTAAGGAATTACGTGTTTGGACTATCCCTTACCGGGATTTGAAATCCGAATTTGAAGATATAAAATTTTTACTACCTGAAGCTTATGAAGCAAATGAACAAGAATTAATCCGGGATTTGGTTGATGCTTTAAATAGAGTGGATAAGCAATTAGCAGATCTGGAAGTACGTCGGATGTTAGGCGGGGAGTTGGATAACAAGAATTGTTATTTGACCATCAATTCAGGGGCAGGAGGCACGGAATCTTGTGATTGGGCTCAGATGCTTTCGAGAATGTATCAAAGGTGGGGAGCTAAACGGGATTGGAAGGTGGAAATCGTCGATTTTGTTGAAGGCGATGTTGTAGGTTTAAAAAGCATCACTTTGCGATTTCAGGGAGACTATGCCTATGGATATTCTAAGGCTGAAAAGGGAGTGCATCGCCTCGTACGTATTTCTCCTTTCGACAGCAATGCTAAACGCCACACGAGCTTTGCCTCTGTCGATGTAAGCCCGGAAATTACGGATGATATTCACATAGAAATCAAGCCCGATGACATACGTGTAGATACATACAGATCTTCGGGGGCGGGAGGACAGCACGTGAATAAAACAGATTCGGCTGTACGTTTAACACACTTTGCAACCGGCATTGTCGTTTCATGTCAAACACAACGCAGTCAGATGCAAAACAAAGAATCTTGTTTTAAAATGTTGCGTTCAAAATTATATGAATTGGAAGTCATGCAACGTGAAAAAGCGATTTCTTCATTAGGCGGTGAAAAAAAAGAGATTGCGTGGGGAAGTCAAATTCGTAACTACGTTTTCCAACCTTATACCTTAGTAAAAGATACACGGACAAAGTTTGAATCCGGAAATATCGTCGCTGTAATGGATGGCGATATAGATGGTTTTGTTAATGCTTACTTAAAGGAGTTTGGAGAATGAACAATCAAACCGAAAAATTTGCGGGCTTGGAAGTGCGCTACACTGAACCGAGTGATGCTTATTCTTTAAAAGAATGGCTATTTGATTGGGATGGGGGGCGCTGGTTTCCGATAAGCGGGGATTTAGAATTAAACGACGCGGTCGTGCGATGGATATCCTTTAGCCGCTATCATTGCAGTATTACAGTTTTAAAAGAGGGTGTTCCTTGCGGGATTGCCACGCTTTATTTACAGCCCTATGATAAACTTGCACACCAATGTGAATTTGGAATTATTGTCGGAAAAGAACACCGCAATAAGAGTATAGGGAGCTATTTGATGAGTTGTTTGATTCATTTGGCTAAAGAAAAATTTAATATTGAAATCTTGCATTTGCAAGTCTATGAAAATAATCCAGCAATAGAGTTTTACCGGAGATTCGGGTTTAAAGAATTTGGGAGACAAAAAGGGTGGATTAAAGAAAAAGATGGCTCTTATGCAAGATTGTTTATGGAAAGATCACTGAAATGAGGGTATGGAAAACGACAAACAACAGGCAATAACGCTACGAGAAAATTTGGAAGATAAAATCGGAACCAAATTACATTTAAGAATTAATGATAATCGTTCAACGATGTTGAGCGTAAAATGGGAATCAGATTGTACGAAAGTTTCTCTACATCGGATGTTTCTTCAAGCTCCACTCAGTATCATGCAAGATTTAACTTGCTACTTGAAAAGAGAAGACAAAGTATTAGCTCCTAGTATTAAGGCTTATATTGAAGTTAACCTGCAAAAATTGGACTATTCTCATGAATTAGATTTAGATAAATTGCAAACAACCGGGCAGATGCATGACCTTAAAGCAATTTATGATCGGTTAAATAAAGAATATTTTCAGAGTAAGCTCAAATTGCACATTACATGGTTTGGTAAATCATCCAATCGCAATCGTAATCGCATCACTTTTGGGCTCTATTATGATCCGTTGAAATTAATAAAAATTAATCGTTTCCTAGATCAAATTTATTTTCCTATTTATTTTGTTGAATTCGTCGT
>Ga0105047_10013651_pt1 | contig 12962 bp, 8 predicted proteins | sample MAT04_FD_78384 | JGI IMG/M metagenome (GOLD analysis project Ga0105047, IMG submission 78384) | Freshwater microbial communities from Lake Fryxell liftoff mats and glacier meltwater in Antarctica - MAT-04 (megahit assembly) | ecosystem: Environmental > Aquatic > Freshwater > Ice > Liftoff... | reverse complement strand
GGGGGGGGGGGGGGGGGGGGGGGGGGGGGGGGGGGGGGGGGGGGGGGGGGGGGGGGGGGGGGGGGGGGGGGGGGGGGGGGGGGGGGGGGGGGGGGGGAAGGGGGGGGGGGGGGGGGGGGGGGGGGGGGGGGGGGAGGAGGAGTCGTGAGGCGGGCGAGGGTGTGCGGTGTGGGAGCCGGTGTGGGGGCCGGTGTGGGCTGCGTTAGCAGGGGAGGCTTGGGCCGACTGCGGGTGTGATCGAGGGCGACGCCGACGGCGATGGCGGCCAGCACCACCGCGAGCGGGACGAGGATGACACGACGCCTGGGCGGAGCAGGGACTTCTGCCGGGAGCGCAAGGGTCGGATATTCGGTCGCGGAGTTGGTTCCCAGCGCGGGGGGCGCAGGGGGCGGGATGATGCCGGGCTGCGGTCGTGCGCCCGTGGCGGGCGCCACTTCCACGGAGGATGGCGCGGCAAACTCCCTCATGAATTCTCCCGCCGAGGCGAACGACTCCGGGGCGAGGAGTGCCCGGCGCAGCACGGCATTACCGGCTTCGTCGAGGGCGGCGAGCGGCGTGTAGTCGTGCGTGCCGGACCCTGCGGCGACCCCGCCGAGCAGTTCGTAGGCGATGGCGCCGAAAGCCTGGACGGCACCGGCCCGACCGGGGGCAGACTGCCGTTCGTGATAACCCGCGCCGCCCACGAGCGTCTGCCCCGCCGCCCACGTCAGCGTGAAAAGATCGCGCCAGGTGGCGAGAGGATTGATCTTCACCACGAAGTCCGGCCACTCCGGGATGGGTCGCGCAATCAGCTCTTCCCACGGCCGCTCCCGTCCGGGGAAGTCGATGAGGACATGGTGCAGGCCGAGTTCCAGCCGCGGGAGTTGCGCCGCGGCGTGATCCAGCCCCGCTGCGGCGGGTTCGAGCAGGCGGCGCACTTCGGGCGGGCTCAATTCGCGGCGGGTGCGGAGCAGTTCGCGCAGGCTGAAGCCGTCCATCCAGCCGAGCGTGAGGAAGGCGGTGCGTGCGACGGTGGTGAGCCCGAACACTTCAAGAACCTGGGGATGCGCGAGGTCGGTGAGCGAAGGTGTTTCCCGCTCGATCTGGGCGAACGCCTCGGTGTCGGCGAGCAGTTCGCGGTGCAACGCGAGGAGCCGCACTTCCCGCTCCGCTCGCCGGTCGCGCGCGCGGAAGCTGGTCCCGGCTTCGTTCTCGCCCAGCTCATGCGTGATCAGGTACTGCCCGGAGATGGTCACGCCCGCTTCAAAGCGGATTTCCTCCGGGGCGTACGTCGCCGGTCCGGCCACCGTTGGCTCGCGGAGGACGGGCGGGGCCTTTCCGGGCTCGATCAGGATTTTGAGGCAGTGTTCGATTTCCTGGCGAAGTTCGAAGGGACTTTGCGGGCGCTCGGCGGGATCCTTGGCGAGCATCTTGCGGAGCAGCTCGACGACCATTTCGGGAAAGGCGGAGAGCTCCTCCAGAGGCGGGGGCTTGGACAAGTGCTGGCCGACGACGCGGGCGACCGAGCCGGTGAAGGGGGTTGTCCCGCGCAGCAGATACCAAAGCGTCACGCCGAGCGAATAGATGTCGGATCGGACATCGATCTCCCGCTCCTCGAGTTGCTCGGGGCTGGCAAAATGCGGCGTGCCGAGAAAGCCGCCCTTGGTGAGCGCCGCGGCGTCCGAATCCCGGTCCCCGAGCACGACTTTCGCGAGGCCGAAGTCGATGACCTTGACCACGAGGTCGTCGTCTTCCAGCACGACCATGAGGTTGGCGGGCTTGATGTCGCGGTGCACGAGATCCTGCAACTGCGCGGCATTGAGCGCGCGGGCGACCTGGGCGGCGATGCGCAGGGCGAGCGTGAGGGCCAGCGGGCCCTGGCGCCTGACGAGGGCCTCGACGGTTTCGCCGTCGATGAACTCCATCGCGTAAAAGTAATTCCCGCCTTCTTCCCCGAGGTGAAAGACCGACGCGACGTTGCGGTGCCGCAGTTGCGCCGCCGACCGCGCCTCGCGGACGAAGCGCAGACGGGCGCTTTCGCTGTGCAGGTGGGCGGCGTTGATGACCTTGAGTGCCACCGGCACGCGCAACTGGGTGTCGATCCCCTTGTAGGTGATTCCCATCGCGCCGCGGCCCAACTCGTACAGCGAGCCGTTTTCGCGCGTCAGTACTTCGTAGTGTTCGAGGGTGACTGTCGCGGGCATGGGGAAAGCGTCATCGGATGCGGACACCGATATCTACACCACCTCCCCCGCGGTTGGCCACCTTTCCGCCCGCGAGCGGGCGGCTGCGCTCAAAGCGAAGCGCCGATGTAGTTCGACGAGTGCGTCTCGAAGCGCACAGCCTCGCCGACGCGCGGCTCGCTCTCGATGTCGTACACCTTGTTGCTGATGACCTTCTGGGCGTGAGTGTCGAAGAGCATGATGGCCTGCGCGGCTTTTTTGTCGGTGCGCTCGTCCTTTTCCGTGACCACGGCGATGATGCGCGGAAGTTTTTTGGCCGGCTTTCGTTTGGGGGCGGGCTCGGGTTCCGTTTCCGGGACAACGATCGGTCGGGATGTCGGCTTCGCTTTCGCGTGGGCCTTGGGCTCCGGCTGACCCGCTTTTGGTTTGGTGGTCGGCACGGACGCGATTTGCTTTTTGCGGGGCGTTTTCTTTTTGGCCGGGGGCGAAGATTGCCTTTCGCTCTCCGCGATGCGCGCCTGGAGCCGGGCCACAGCGCGCCGCCCATTCTCTTCCGCGACCTTCCGCTGGCGTGCGCTCGCGTCGTGAGTCGCCAGGATGACGACCGCGCGGACGAGTCCGGTGAACTGGATGCCCGTCCCTTCCGCCGCGGCTGAATCATCGAACAAATCCGAGAACCGCACCCCGCTCCCGCCGGCGCAGCCGACGAAGAGCGCGGCGATCGTGAGCGCGGCGATGAACGGCGAGAGTTTTTTCACGGCGAATCGAGCGGCGGAGTGATCTTAGAACGGAATCGCCGAGCCGACGCCGTAGTAGAGGCTGACCTTTTCGGTGGTGCCGTTCTGGATGCCGGCGAAGGTGATGTTCACCGCGCCGAGACGCCACTGGGCGCCGTAGGCGAATGGGGTCTTCGGATCGCGTCCGGCGGGCGTGTTACCTTTGGTGCCGACTTCGCCGACGAGGTACACGCGATACGGGAGTTGCAGTTCGGCGCCGCCATAGCCGTTGATGGAGTCGTCCTCGGCGAAGTCGCCGTGGAACCAGGAGCCGCGGACGCCCGCGTGAAATCCGAGCGATTTGAAGAAACCGTCTTCGTCCAGCGGGAGGCGCTTGTAGGCGGCGAGAAAGACGGAGGTTTGCTGGAGAACATTGGTGCCGTATTTGCCGTAGGCGCCGATGCTGAGCTGCGGCCACCATTCGCGATCGCGCAGCAGTCGCACGCGCACGAGCGGGCCGCCGACGCCGAGTTCGCGGTCCACGGGGACATTGACGACGTTGGCCACGGCGCCGATCTCCAACCAGTCGGTGATGCCGTAGGCGGCCATCCAGCCATGGGCCACGACTTCGGTGCGATTCTCAGGGTAGAAATTGCAGTATTGGAGCGTGAACTTGCCTTGGGGCAGCGTGCCGGAAGTGGGGTTGAGGAACATGCCCGACGGTCCCTGCAGCGTGAGCAGTCCGCGGCCTCCTTCGTAAGGTGCTTCCACGGGCGCGACCGTTTCCTTGATCTCTTTGCCGGTCAGCGGCTGACCGGCTTGAACGAGCGGGCAATTCAAGACGGCAACGGCCAATGCCAGAAGCGCGGTTTTGTTCAGGGGGCGGATGGTGCCGGAGGTAGGACTCATGACGCTGTTTTCCAGCAGCTTTTCCCGGCGATGGCAACCCTTATTGTTTCCGAAAGGTGAACGAAGGGAGGTGAAGTGGCGTTCGCCGCCGATCCGTCGGCCCGGCGCGGAAATCAGGGCCGGCCAAAGACTTCCGTTTTCGGCGTGAATGGATGAAGTCGGACACAGAACAATCAGTCGGTGGCCATATTATGCCAAAAACACGCCTGATAATGTCTTGAATTGTGCGGATTGGTCCCTAATTTCGGCGTCCGGGATTTTAACCAATAGGGAACATCAATATGCTGAACCAAGTCACTCTGGACCATCTGTCGGGCCGCGACTCGCTCTACTCGCCGGATTTTGAGCACGACTCCTGTGGCGTCGGGTTCATCGCACAAGTCAGCGGAAAACGCTCGAATCAGGTCATCAAGTATGCCCTGCAATCGCTCTGCAACCTCGCCCATCGCGGAGCGGTCGATGCCGATGCCAAGACCGGCGATGGCGCGGGTGTCTCGACGCAGATTCCCTACAAACTTTTCGCCGCGGAGATCCAAAAGCTGGGGCACCGACTCTTTCAGGAGTCCGACCTTGGCGTCGGCTTTCTCTTTCTCCCGCACGACAACGCCTACGCGCAGGCGCGGGCGAAAGCCGTCACCGAGGAAGTCGTGACCAAGCGCGGGCTGTTTCTCTTCGGCTGGCGCGAGGTGCCGGTCAATATCCACATGCTCGGCGACAAGGCCGCCTCGACCTTGCCGCGCATGGAGCAGGTGCTCCTCGGCCGGCCGCATGGCGTGACGGATGAAGATTTCGAGCGCCGGCTTTTCCTCGCGCGCAATGAGATCGAAAAGCGCGCTGCGGATGACGGGATCAAGCACTTTTACATCCCGTCCTTTTCGCACCGGCTGATCATTTACAAGGGCCTGCTCGTCTCGCCGTCGCTGGAGAAGTTTTACAAGGATTTGCAGAACCCGAACTACGAGACCGCGCTCGCCATTTACCACCAGCGCTACTCGACAAATACCTTCCCGACGTGGCCGCTCGGGCATCCCTTCCGCATGATGGCGCACAACGGCGAAATCAATACCCGCCGGGGGAACGTCAACTGGATGCGGGCGCGCGAGGCGGAACTCGAGGCCGATTATTGGGGCGCGGACATCGAGCTCCTGAAGCCGATCATCCAGCCCGGCGGCAGCGATTCCGCGGAACTCGACAACGCGCTCGAAGCAATCGTCATGTCGGGCCGGAACATTCTGCATGCGATGACCATGCTCGTGCCACCGGCGTGGGGCAGCGACAAGAACATCCCGCCGTACCTCAAGGCCTTCTACGAATACCACCGCTGCTTTAATGAACCGTGGGATGGCCCGGCGGCGCTCTGCTTCACCGACGGCATCACCGTTGGCGCGTGCCTGGATCGCAACGGTCTGCGTCCCGCCCGCTACAAGCTGACCGACGACGGCCTCTTCAGCATCGGCTCGGAAGTCGGCACCATTGAGTTCGACGACGCCCACATTGTGGAAAAAGGCCGCCTTGCGCCGGGCGAGATGATCGCGATCGACACCGCCGCCGGCAAATTGATGCGCGACGCCGAGATCAAGGACGCGCTCTCGGCGCGGCGGCCCTACTCCACCTGGGTGAAGGAAAACCTGCTCCGCCTGAATGAACTCGTGACCGAGCCCGTGAAGGAGCCCACCGAGCCGGCGGACATCCTCACCCTCGCGCAACGCCAGATCGCCTTCGGCTACACCGCGGAGGAACTCGACATCATCCTCAAGCCGATGCTCAAGGACGGCACGGAAGCCATCGGCTCGATGGGCGACGACACGCCGCTCGCCGTGCTCTCGCTGCAGCCGCGTCTGCTCTACACCTACTTCAAGCAACTCTTCGCGCAGGTCACGAACCCGCCGATCGACCCGATCCGCGAGAAGCTCGTGATGTCGCTCAACATCAACCTCGGCTGGCGGCGCAACCTGCTCGCGGAGACGCCCGAGCATGCGCGCCTCATCCAGGCCGAGTCCCCGATCCTGCTCGAAAACGAAATGGCGGTGTTGCGCGACCTTTCCGAGAAGCATCACCCGGCGAAAACGATCAACGTGACCTGGCCGATCAGTGAAGGCGAAGACGGCCTCGAAAAAGCCATCGGACGCATCTGCCGCGAGGCCGAAGCCGCCGTGCTCGATGGCGCGCGATTGCTGATCCTATCGGACCGCGCGGTCGATCACGCCCATGTCCCCGGGCCCATGCTCCTCGCGACCGGCGCCGTGCATCATCACCTCATCCGCACCGGCCAGCGCATGAAAGCGTCGCTCATCTGCGAGACGGGTGAAGCGCGGGACGTGCATCAGATCGCCTGCCTCATCGGCTACGGTGCGAGCGCGGTCTTCCCGTATCTCGCCTTCGATTCTGCGCGCGAAATCATCGGCCAGATCAAGGTCGCTGCGCAGCAAGGCATTACCAAGGCGGGCGCGGATGACGGCAAACTCGCCAAGGCTCAGGCCGCGCTCAAGGACGCCGAGGCGCTGACCTATGCCAAGGCGCTGCAAAATATGCGCACCGCGCTCGAGAGCGGCTTGCTCAAGATCATGTCGAAGATGGGCATCAGCGTGCTCTCGAGTTATCACGGCGCGCAGATTTTCGAGGTCATCGGCGTCGGCCCGAAGGTCGTCGAACAATGCTTCTGGCGCACCGCTTCGCAGGTGGGCGGCATCGGTTTCGTCGAGATCGCCCGCGAGTCACTGACCCGCCATGAGAAAGGGTTCGCTCCGGTCCCGGCCGAGCCGCCGGTGCCCCTGAAGCTCGACGATCCCGGCTTCTATCGCTTCCGCCGCAACGGCGAAGGTCACGCGGTGACGCCACCCGTCATCCAGTCGTTCCATTCGTTTGTGAAATCCGGCAACGCGGATGAGTACAAGAAATACGTCGCGGCGGTGAAGGCGCAGCAGCCGATCTCATTCAAGGACATGCTCGAGCTGGTGCCGAAGAACGCGCCGATCCCGATCGACGAAGTGGAATCGATCGAGGACATCCGCGTGCGTTTCACCACCGCGGGCATGTCGCTCGGCGCGCTCTCGCCCGAGGCGCACGAGACGCTGGCCATCGCCATGAACCGCATCGGCGGCAAGTCGAACTGCGGCGAAGGCGGCGAAGATCCGGAGCGCTTCAAGCGCCGCCCGAATGGCGATCTCGCCAACTCCGCGATCAAGCAGATTGCGTCCGGTCGCTTCGGCGTGACCGCGGCCTATCTCGCGAGCGCCAAGGAGATCGAAATCAAGATGGCACAGGGCGCGAAGCCCGGCGAAGGCGGCCAGCTCCCGGCGCACAAAGTCACCGGCATCATCGCCAAGCTCCGCCACACCGTGCCCGGCGTGATGCTCATCTCGCCGCCGCCGCACCATGATATTTACAGCATCGAGGACCTGGCGCAGCTCATCCACGACCTCAAGGAAGTGAATCCGCGGGCGAAGGTTTGCGTAAAGCTGGTCAGCGAAGCGGGCGTCGGCACCGTCGCCGCGGGCGTCGCCAAGGCGCATGCCGACATCGTGCTCGTCTCCGGTCACGATGGCGGCACGGGCGCGTCGCCGCTCTCCTCGATCAAGCACGCCGGCACGCCGTGGGAACTCGGCGTCGCCGAGACCCAGCAGACGCTCGTCGCCAATAACCTCCGCTCCCGCATCGTCCTCCGCACTGACGGCGGCATGCGCACGGGCATCGACATTGTGACGGCCGCCATTCTTGGCGCGGAGGAATTCAACTTCGGCACCGCCGCGCTCATCGCCACCGGCTGCGTCTATGTCCGCCAGTGCCATCTCAACACCTGCCCGGTCGGCGTCGCCACGCAGGACGAAAAACTCCGCGGCAAGTACAAGGGCACGCCCGAGATGGTCGTGAACTTCTTCAACGCCGTCGCGCAGGAAGTCCGCGAAATCCTCGCCAGCCTCGGCGTCAAGAAGGTCACCGACATCATCGGACGCCCCGAGATGCTCAAACAGCGGCACGTGGAGAACCATCCGAAGGCCAACACCCTCGACCTGAGGAAGCTCCTCGCCGACGTCGCGGACAACGAAGACGCCCCGCGCTATTGCACGCGCGGCCGCAATGACGGGTCGCATGCCCGTCCGCTCGACGACACCATTCTCCAGGACGCGAAGGACGCCATCACCGAGCAGCAGCCCATCTCGCTGAGCTACAAGGTGCGCAATGTGAACCGCAGCGTCGGCACCAAAGTCTCTGGAGAAATCGGTTACCAGTACGGCAAGGAAGGGCTGCCCGAGGGCACGCTCGAATTGCGGCTGACCGGCAGCGCCGGCCAGAGCTTCGGCACCTTCCTCGCGCCCGGCATCCGCCTCATCCTCGAAGGCGAGGCGAACGATTACGTGGGCAAGGGGATGAGCGGTGGCGAGATCATCGTGAAGCCAGATCCCGCGCACAAATTTGTCGCGGGCGACAACTCCATCGTCGGCAACACCTGCATCTACGGCGCCACCGGCGGCACGCTCCTCGCGAACGGCCGGGCGGGCGAGCGCTTCGGCGTGCGCAACTCCGGCGCGATCGCCGTCGTGGAAGGTGTGGGCGACCACGGTTGCGAATATATGACCGGCGGCACCGTCGTCGTCCTCGGACGCACCGGGAAAAACTTCGGTGCGGGCATGAGCGGCGGCGCGGCCTACGTCCTCGATCTGGAGGAGCGCTTTCCCGACCTCTACAACCCCGCGATGGTCGGCATCGAACGCCTGACCGATGACGACAAAGTCATCGTCCAGCAACTGATCTACAAACACCTCGAAGCCACTGAAAGCGCCCGCGCCAAGGAGATCCTCGCGGACTGGCCGAAGTTCGCCAGCAGCTTCTGGAAATTGAAGCCGAAGGTCACGGTCGCCAAGGCGCCCGACCCAAAGCCGGCACTGACCATCAGCGAGAAGATTCCGGCGGCGAATCCGTAGAGGGTAACGAAAGTCCGACGAAGACGAAAAAGGTCCGCAGATTGCGCGGATGAACGCAGCTGAGGACTCCGAACCTCTGCGCTTTCCCTAAAACCTGAATGGGATGTCCACGAACAACACGAAAAGACACGAAAAGAAGGAGTTACGGTGCCGGGCCGCCTTCCCCCGGTGGACCCCATCGCCGGATTTAGGCTTGCCGACGCGGAGGCGCAGCAGACCGCGCCCGCCAAATCCCAATGCCACGGCGGCGACACGCCAACTATCTCCGCGGCGGGGGGGCTGCCGCGACCACGGTCGGACCCTCTCCCCGGGAGCGTGATCGTCCCCGCAATTCGGCCCTCTCACTCCACCCGGAGCGCCTTCACCGGATCCAGTCGCGCGGCGAGGAAGGCGGGGATCAGCGCGGCCACTGAGCAGAGCAGGAAGGCCCCGATGCAAATGATCGCCACGTCGGAGGGGATGATCTCAGCCGGGATGCCGTCGAATTCGTAAATGCCGGCGGGGAAAATTTCGATCCCGAGGACGTTTCCCAGCCAGAGCCGGAAGGGGTTGCGAAAGTGGATGGCGAGCAGCCCTTCGGCGAGACCGAGCAGGGTTCCGCCCGCGCCCACGACCATCCCCTGCGCAAGGAAGACCCAGACGATCTGCCCGGTCCGCGCCCCGAGCGCTTTCATGATCCCGATTTCGCGGGTCTTCTGCACAGTTACGGTGATGAGGGTATTCATGATCCCAAAGGCGGCGACGAGGACGATGACCGAGAGAAGGACGAACATGACGTGCCGCTCCATGCGGATGGCGTCGAAGCGCTGACGATTTTCGTCGATCCACGAGACGGTGAAGGCGCGACCGTCGAGCGCGTCGTCGATCCGGCGCTGGACGATTTTCACATTGTAAGGATCAGTGGTTTTCACCGCGAGGCCGTGGATGCTGTCCTTCAGGCTGTAGAGTTCCTGGGCGTTGTGGAGTGGGGTGAGGATGAAGTTGGCGTCGAAGGCGTTCGTGCCGGAATTGATCAGGCCGACAATCTTCATCGGCGCGGGAATAACGACGTCCTGCTTGAGATCGGCCAAGGTCCGGGGCTTGGCCTCGGGGTCGTCGCCGGCGCGGCGGACTTCCTCGAGGATGCCGCGGATGTTGCCGGGGGCGTAGATAATCACTTCATCACCGAGCGTCGCGCCGAGGTCCGCAGCCAGGGTGCGCCCGAGGATCACGGTGTCGCTTTCCATGTCGAGCGTACCGACGATGTATTTCTTCAGGTCGATGAGCTGCTGCTCCTGCTCGACATTGATGCCGCGGACGATGGCCGGATTGACCCGCCCCTGGTGTTCGATGAGCACGGGCCCCTGGACGTAGGGCGCGGCGCCCACCACGCCCTCGATCTTGTCGATCTGCGGGAGGTGTTCCCGCCAGTCGCGGAGCACCTCCCCATTCGTCACCCGCAAATGCGGCTCGAAGCCCAGAATAGCGCGCTGCAGGGTGCGGTCGAAGCCGGTCATGACCGAGATGACGATGATCAGCACCGCGACGCCGAGCATCACCCCGCAGAGCGAGATGACGGTGATCACGGAGACGAAGCTGCGCTTGGGCCGAAGGTAGCGGAGCGCGAGAAAAAGGCTGAAGGGAGCTTGCACGGGCGCGGACATGGAAGCCGTGGCCGCGCCTTCCACCAAGCGAAATGTGATCCGCGGAACGCGGTCGTTTTCGCGGCGAAGAAATCGCAGAAAATCCGTTGACCGTGCTTTGATAAATGGTTTCATTGCCGCCCATGAAGAAAGCCCTCTCCCTCCTCGTCGCCTTCATCTTCCTCCAGACCCAGACTTGGGCGCTCAGCGGTGGGCCGGTTTACACGGCGACCAGGAGCAACGACCTCACCGGCGTATATGCCGGTGCGATGGTGGCCAAGACGCTGGTCTTGCGGCCTGGGAGTGTGCTTCCCGCGTTGGGATCGGCTACATCGACGGGCGTCTTTAGTATTACGGTCCCGATTGCGGGCGCCGCGACCGGAACGACGGTCTTCTTCCAAAACGGGACGGCTTATACGGGTACGATTATCGGTGCGGCCAATCCGCTCAACTCCTCGATCACGGGGATCATCCAAGCGACGAGTACCGACCTGTTCACCGTGTCCGCCTTGGTCCCGGCCTTCGTTGCGCCGCCTGTTCCTCCTGCTGTCGTCGGTGTGCTCGTTCCAGCCGTTCCGGCAGTGACCACCGCACTTTTCGCCACTGGCACGATGCAAGCAAGGGTCTCCCTTCGATCGGTCAACAACACCGGTAACCAAGCGGTGAACGGCGTAGCCCGATCTGCGAACGCAGCCGTTGGTGGGGTGGACGCGAGCGGCAACCCCGTCTCCACGGGTCAAAACGGGGATCGTCTGTCGGGAACGGCTACGATTTTGACGAAAATTGCGAACTCGACGCTGGTCGGTCAAGGGCCCATCAATACCGCCAGTACCAAATATTCCATCTCCGGAGTCCGGCAAACGAACGTGATCGCGGCCGCCGTCCCAGCAGCGCCATAGTGGCTGCCGTTTTCGCGGGGTTCTCGTGACTGCGCGCCATCGAATCTTTTCCGCGCTTCGGGAGCGGGGTTTCACTTTGATGGAAGTGCTGACCACGGTGGTGGTGATCAGCATATTGGCTCTCATGGCGTTTCAGTCTTTTGGGATCATTCAGGCGAAAGCGGAACGCTCCCGGTGCGAGAGTAATTTGCGCAGCCTCTATGCGGCGGCGAGTGCCTACGTCACCGATCAAGATTCCTGGCCTCAGATTCCAATTGATGACATTGAAGATCCGGCCTACGCCCAAGCTTGGATCGACGCCTACACGCCCTATAAAATTGGCCGGCCCAATTGGATATGCCCGTCGATTCAAAAAGCCATGGGAAACCCGCCATACGAGGACGGAGGGGAAAATACGCGGATTGATTACCTGCCCACGCCCTTCGACGATAGTCCGCGGGCCGCGTTCCAATGGCCGACCCACCCGTGGTTCTTGGAGCGAGGAGATGTTCACGGCAACGGAAATTTGATCATGTTCACGAACGGCAGGATCCGGTCGATGATGGAAGTGAAGAACGATCCGCAGACTGTTGTGATTCCCTAGCGAGTTCCAAGGAACGCCGCATCGTCCGTCTCCGAGCCGATCGCAGAGCCCCGCTCGCCCACCTTCTCCGTCAGCCCAGCATGACAAAACGGTTTATCTTCGTTCCTGTCCCGGTCCATTCGGGATTTTGGATGTGGCAAGGACGCTCTTCAGCGCTTTTTTCGAAGCGATCGAACTAATTGGGGTCAACTCTTCGCCCGACTCAGCACCCCGAAAAAACCTCCATGAAAAGCGTTGAAGCAAAAAAGAAGTTGTCACCAGAACAACGGGAGGAACTGCTCAGAGTAGGGAGGGCGCGCTTCGAGAAAAATATGGACCGCCATCAAGGTCTCGAATGGGCTAACATCGAATTAAAGCTGGGAGCTAACACCGGAAAACTGTGGTCCCTTCATGAAATGGAAAGAACCGGCGGTGAACCGGATGTCGTTGGTCGGGATGAGAAGACGGGCGAAATCGTTTTCTTTGATTGCTCAGCGGAAACGCCCAAGGGCCGGGTTGGTGTTTGTTACGACCGTGAAGGATTGGATTCGAGGAAGGAACATAAACCAGCAAACAACGCGATGGAGATGGCGGCTGCCATGGGCATTGAACTATTGACGGAAGAAGAATATCAGGCGCTGCAGAGCCTTGGAAATTTCGATACGAAGACCTCAAGCTGGGTGAGCACACTTTCCGATATTCGGAAACTTGGCGGCGCGCTTCATTGTGAACGTCGCTATGGCCGCGTCTTCGTGGGTTACAACGGCGCGCAGTCTTATTACAACGTCAGGGGGTTCCGCGGCTCGCTCCGGGTCTGAATTTGGACGGTGTAATTCCGTGTTTGTGACCTGCGCGCCTGCTTGCAGGCGCCCTATACCCGGTGGCCATCGCTAACCTCATCGAGGCCACCCGAGGAACTGCACGCCGACCAAACGCCGCTGCACTTCGCCGGCGCATTGTCCTCGACGATGCGGTCGCAAGTCTTTCACGTCACCGCAGCGGCTGGGGCAGATCGAGGACTTACTTCTGCTCCCGCAGCCGTGCTCGCAAAGCCGCCAAGTCAATTTCTTGCACCGGCTGGCCCGCCCGGAGCGCTTGCACCGCGGCCAATCCGCCGGCCTGGCCCATAATCATCCATTGCGGCTCCCGCCGGATCGAGCCGTAGGCCAG
>Ga0105047_10013650_pt1 | contig 12962 bp, 10 predicted proteins | sample MAT04_FD_78384 | JGI IMG/M metagenome (GOLD analysis project Ga0105047, IMG submission 78384) | Freshwater microbial communities from Lake Fryxell liftoff mats and glacier meltwater in Antarctica - MAT-04 (megahit assembly) | ecosystem: Environmental > Aquatic > Freshwater > Ice > Liftoff... | reverse complement strand
CGCTTCAGATCCTCGTACATCGCTTTGAGTGCTTGGTCGACGATGGCGCCTTCGGCTTCGGGCAACCGGAACCGGCCCCACCAGCCGTGCTCATCGACCCGCGTCGATACCGACCGCCGTTCATCGGATCCGGAACCATCGTCGGGTTTGGGATCGCGGTAGCACGGCAGGGCTTGGCGTAACTGTTTGACGGTGCAACACGACGCCACCCGTGCCGCGGACTCGTCGTAGCGGGCCGGGACATGACGGGCCACCTCGGTTGCTTGATCCACCGTGAGTTCACCAGCAGCCAACGCCGCCAAGGTGTGAGGAAGTTCCTCAGCCCGTTCGGCCAGACGGACCATCCCATAGGCACGTTCGGGTGCGATCCCAGCCCGCCACGCCAACCACTTCACCGGCGTCAGACAGGTCCCACCCGACACCCCGACCTCCAAGCCTCGGCGGGTCAACTCGACGAGGCGGCCTTCGGCCACGTTGATCAACCCCTGCACCACAGCAATCTCCGCGACGATCGCGTCGTAGGCGACATCCGAAGACGGGTTCACATCGGGCGTACGGGGCGGGGTCACAAGGATCAAGATAGCACCGATCGACACGAGAAGCGAACACATGTTCGGTCTTTTCATGGGTTTCTGGAAATCGCCCAGCGGACGGGGCATCAAGACGTGACCGCGTCAGATGTGGTGAACAGCCCAAGACGAGCAAGGGACGCGGGTCCCGGCACTAGCTTGCGGCTCGTGGTGGCCGCGAACAGCTCGGAACTCATCGAGAAGGTCCTGGCGGGCGACCGTCGGGCGCTGGCCCGGGCCATCACCCTCGTCGAATCGACGCGAACGGACCACCGCCAGGAGGCTTCCGTCGTGCTTGAAGGAATCCTCCCCGCCACCGGCACCGCCATCCGCGCTGGCATCACCGGACCCCCCGGAGTGGGCAAGTCGACATTCATCGAGGCGTTCGGCACCCACCTGACTGGGGCCGGTCACCAGGTGGCGGTGCTGGCGGTCGATCCGTCGAGCGCTCGCAGCGGCGGATCGATCCTCGGCGACAAGACCCGCATGGAGCGCCTGGCGCGCGACCCGAAGGCGTTCATCCGCCCCTCCCCCGCCGGCACCGAGTTAGGTGGCGTGGCCCGACGGACCCGGGAGGCCCTCCTGCTGTGCGAGGCCGCCGGCTTCGACGTCGTCATCGTCGAAACCGTGGGGGTCGGACAATCGGAACTGGCCGTCGCCGACCTCGTCGACGTCTTCGTCTTGCTTGCTTCACCCAGCGGCGGCGACGACCTGCAGGGCATCAAGCGCGGGATCATGGAACTGGCCGACCTGGTGGTGGTCACCAAGGCCGACGGCGACCTGGCCAACGCCGCGAACCACGCGGCCGCAGATCTGCGGCGAGCCATCCACCTGCTGCGCCCGAAGTACGAGGGCATCGCCACCGAGACGCTGTTGGTCAGCTCCACGACGGGTATGGGGGTGAGCGAGGTCTGGGAGGCAATCGTCGCCATCCACCATCACCTGCGTTCGAGCGGTCAGCTCGACGCGGTGCGATCGCAGCAGGCCAAGGCGTGGTTGTGGGACGAGATCCGCACCGGCCTACTCGAGCGCTTCGGCGCGCAGGCGCAAACTCGCGAAGCGATTGGTGGCCTCGAGAAAGAAGTCGCCGCCGGCAAAATGACACCCACCGTGGCCGCCCAGCGCCTCCTCGACGGGCTATCGAGCTGAGCGTCAGCGAAGGTCTCTGGCCGGTTCGTCGGTGACCGGTTGGTCGGTGACCACGAGGCTCCGCGTGCTCCGGCGAGCGAATGGGGCCGACACCACGGCCCCCAGCACATCGACGAGCACGAAGATGATGCGCGAGCCCACGGCGGTGGTCAGCGCAATGGTCTCGGGCACGCCGGCCGAGGCGAAGAGGACGGTCTCGCGAATGCCCGCCCCCGACGGCACCGGCACGGCTAGGAACCCCACCACCCACGACAAGATCGTGGCGAACATCATGCGTGGGTAGCTCACGTCGACGGTGATCGACCGGGCGACGGCATAGGTGGCGGTGCCGATGAACAGCCAGGTGGGGATGTAGCGCGCTACCAGAACGAGCGAATCCTTCCAGCGCGGAATCTCCACATCGATGCTCCGCTTGGTGACGCGAGTGGCCACCCTGACCAGCCGTTCGAGCACCGCGTGGTGCAGCACCGCGACCCCCGCGGGCAAGGCGAGCAGCACCAGCATCCACGCGCTGAGCCCCTCGCCCCCGGCCAAAGCGAACGGCAAGAAGGCGGCCGCCGCAAACATCGCCGCCAGGTAGAGCATGCCGAGCGACAAAGCGACGCTGGTGAACGCTCGACCCTTGGGCACCCCACCGCGCCGGGCGAGCTCCCCTCGACCCAGAACCGGCCACACGCCCCCAGGGACGTACTTGCCGAGCTCGCCCACGTAATACCAGGGGACGACCGTGCGCAGCGGCACATCGACACCCAACGTGAGCATGACGTGGCGCCAACCCCAACCGATGCTGGTCATGCCGGCGATGGCACAGAGGACGGCGATGACCAGCCACGCCACCTCGGCATCACCGATCTGGTCCGAAACCTGCGGCCAATCCTTGATGAGCCGACGTACGACGAAACCCACGGCCGCGCCACCGAGGAGGAGGCCGAAAGCCGTGATCACCTTGGCCGCTCGCCCCGCCCCTGGGCTGCGTTCTGGCGGGGTGCCGCCATCGCCGCCATCGCCGTACTCGAGTGCGGATTCGACCAGCACCTCGACCACATCGTCAACGAGGTGGTGTTCGTGCGGGTCGGCTGAGGCAGACGGGTCCGGCAGGTTGGCGCCGGTCACGGATCGCCAGACGGAGGAGCTACGCCCAGCAGGTCGATCGACGCCTGACGAAGCTCCTGGTCGGTCATGTTGGCCCGCCGGGCGAAGTCGCGCAGGTCAACGAAGACGAAGCGACCGTCATCAGACACCAGCGGCTCGGCGCCCACGGCTTCGACGATGTCGTCGATCTCGCCACCATCGCCGAGGCCGCCATCGCTGTAGCCGAAGGTGTCGATCCAGATCCCTTGGAAGCCCAGCCCGAGGAGCGCTGGGAGCGCACCGATCGGCCCGATCTCGTCGCGGAGCTTCACCTGCCAGGCGGCATCGGGGCGGCCCTTGATCGACCCGTAGCTCCAACGCAACGTTCCCGAGTCGGCCAGGAAGCCGCGCAGGGGGTCGTAATCGAGTATCCGCCCTATCGGTTGGACTTCAGGAAACTCCATGATCGGCAGCTGGAAGATGGCTGCGCCATCGGGCAGCACTTCTTCGATCTGGGCCACGAACGCACGGTCGTTGGCGTGGCGGGCCTCGATCTCCGCATAGCTCTTGCGCTGGGGCGGGATGCCATCCCAGAGCCCAAAGGCCAAGACCACCACGGCCAGGCCGGCAAGCAGCGGTTTCGGATTGGTGTACCGGGTCCGGATGCGGGCAATGAGCTGCTCGGACCACAGAAGCACCACCACCATCGCGAAGAAGGCGATGAGGAGCATGATGCGGTTCCAGACGCGGATCTGGGCGAAGCCGACCATGGCCAAGATCACCGAGAACCCGGCGATGACGCCGAACAACAGGGCCAGCAGCGTGACGGTGGTGGCCTGTTCTCGCAGCGCGGACCTATCCCACCCGGGCCGGGTGTCGGGCCGATCACGGCGCCAGCGCCCAGCAAAAGCCCCCCACAGCGCGCCGAAGAAGCCAGCGGTGCCCAAGATGCCGAGCGCTTGGCCGCCCTCGCTGCGAACGAAGCTGTCCTCTTGCGCCTTGGCCCCGATGCTCGACAGCACGTCGTTTCGGTGCCCGCCTTGGGGGGTGACGAGGCGCGTCAGTTTGAGGCCGTAGAGCTCGCTCTCGGTGACCAGCCGGCGGGCGGCCTGATCGTTGGTGCCGTGCGCCCGGAAGAAGTTGAGCGTGGGGTAGCTGAGCAGGCCGAACGTGATGGCCATCACCAGGACCAACGCCGCAGCAACCGCCAGGCGTTGGGGCTCGCGCCATCGGATGGCACCGACGATCGCTCCGGCGGCCAGCAACGTCATGGTGAACCCGGTGGTCATGGTCTCGGTGCCCGCGATCACTACCGCTACGGCAACGGCACCGGCCACCCGACGCCGGCGGAGGTTGCCCCGCCAGGGCCACAGCCCCGGGCGTTCGGGATCGATGAGGAACCGCTCGCGCCAGGCAGTGGCCCACACCAGCAAGAGGGCGGCGAGCGGCGCGGAGTAGTACGTGCTGCGCCAGAGATGCATCTGGCCGTGGGTGAAGTGGTACGGGAGGAACGTGAAGATCAGCGCCGCGATGCCAGCGGGTACCGCTGGGAACCGGAGGTGGCGCAGGACCAAGAAGGTCACGGACGAGAGCACTCCGAAGCCCAAGAAGAAGTAGAGGTTCATTGCCAACCCCCAATCGCCGACGACGGCGGTGAGGATCTTCATGGCGAAGAGCTGGAACGATTCGCCGCCGTGGGGGAAGTCGTAGAACTGCTGCCCGAACGGCGCCCCGAGTCGAGGTTGGTTGAAATACCAACCCCGCTCCTCGATGTTCTTCACCATCATGGAAATGAGCGTGGCGTCGGACCGGGTGTCGAACGGAAGGCGCTTGGGCATCTCCCAGATCCGCAACAACCAGGCACCCCAGAGCCACGCAACCGCAGCAACCCCCAGCGTCTCGAGCGGGAGGCGACGACGCGCCGCAGGCGGAGGGCCGGAGGGTGCACGTGAGGTGGTCATGTGGCCGTCGACTCTACTGGCCGCCTGGTGACCGACCGGCCCACCGCAACGGCCAGCATCACCCAACTGAGGGCGAGGGCAACGCCCATGGCTGCGGCGACCTCACCCGGCCAGCCGCTCCAGGCGATCATCGCCCTGAGCTGACCACGGGGACCGAGGCCCGGCCCACCCCACCACCCCAGGAGCGACCGCCGGATCGCCTCGCCCTGGAGGCCGACGGCCGCCGCAAGCACGCCGACGAGCGCCCAGCGCGGCGACCACCGAACGGCACCGATGGCCGCCAGGATCACCACACCGATGAGACCGGCAAACAGGTAGCGGCCTTGGATGAACGGAAACTTGCTGGTCACCACGTACAGGCCCCAGCTGCGAGCAAGGACGAAGGCCCCGAGGGCGCTCATCGGTACCAGCAGCGACACCCGCTGCAGGCGGGTGCTGTTGGCGGCGCCCCGGCGCGGGACGATCGCCGTCGCCACGGCGACCACCATTACCGCGGTGCACAGCGCAGACAGCGGAGCGGGAAAGCGAACGCTGTACCAGCCGAACGACCCCCAGAACCTGGTGTTGAGGTTCGGCACGAACTCCCGCAGGTACTCCCACGGGTTCGGTGAGAACCCGGGAGGCTGGAGGGAGCTGTTGAGGCGATCGGTCTCGATCGTCGGAGCGAACGAGCCGGTGCGGAAGTTGACGCCGAGGTACCACCACGCGGCCAGGGCCACCGTCACCGCCCCTGCGCATGCGAGCGGCGCCACCATCGGTCGCATGCGGGCCCACAACGACTCGGTCTCCCTCGCATGCTGATCCTCGCGGTGCAGACCGCCCTCCTGATCTGCTTCGGCGGCGCCGAAGGTCCCGACCACGTACGCCAGCACGACGATGGGAGGGAACACGAACGCGAACGCCTTGGTGAGCAGCGCAAGTCCGAGCACCACACCGATACCCGCGGCCGTGCGCACAGAACGATCCCCACGCACCACTCCTGCGAGCAGCGCCGCCAGCACGGCCGCGAGCAGCGTGAGCAGGTTGTCGTTGTTGAGCGTCGATCCGATGTGGGCCAGCATCGGAAAGGCGAGCAGGGCAACGGCGGCGACCGACGCGGTCGGGTTCTCGAGCCCGAAGCGGCGGCTCGCCCACCAGGCCAAGAGGGGCAAGGGCATCACCAGCAACACGTTGACCAGCCGCAGCAGCGCCAGTTCTCGATCGGCGGACCACGGGCCACCGCCAATGGCGCGCTCGGCCCGCAGCACCGTGGCCATGGCCTGGTAATAGAGCGGTGGGTGCTGGGGCATCTGGTTGAGTTGGCCGAGCGGATCGTCGCCGCCCGCGTCGTTCCAGGCCGGACGCGTGTTCTTGTCGGGTGCATCGCCAACCGGGTGACGGCGAGTCGAGGTCGACGTGACCTCCTCCCCTTCTCGCGGGCAGGCCCGGGTCGCTGCTGCGAACGTTCGGCACAGCGCGATGATGGCCGTCTGGTTCCGCAGGCCGTCGTAGCTCGGGTAGGGGTTGCCGTCGGCCAGGTGCCAGACGAGGGCGAGGTGGGCCGGCTCATCGGGTGCCTCCCCCAGTGGCGCAACCACCGACCAGAACGCTCCCAAGGCCCCGAACGCGACCGTTGCCGCCACCACGACCGCCGGGATGCGACCGCGGCGCGGGGGCCGGGTCGAGCGGTGATCGGGCACGGTGGGCAAGCCTACCGGGGGCCGTTGACGGGCCAGAGACAGGCCGCAACCGACGCCTCGGGGATTCCCCGGGCCGGCGATACGGCAAGTACCGTTCACCCCCATGAGCGACCTCGCCCAACCGACCGACGCGCCCGTCGAAGGCCACACGGACGAGATCGACGTGAGCATCGTGCTTCCCGTCTACAACGAGAAGGGGCACCTCCACACCGAGATCGATCGCATCCGTGCGGCCATGGATGCCTCAGAGTTCTCCTACGAGATCATCGTCATCGACGACGGTTCGAACGACGGCTCGGGCGAAGCGCTCCGCGAGATCGAGGGCATCCGGCTCATCCAGTTCCTCACCAACCGCGGATCAGGTTCAGCCCGCAAGTACGGCACCCGCGCTTCGCGCGGCCGGGTCGTCGTGTGGACCGACGTCGACATGAGCTACCCGAATGACCTCATTCCCGAGCTCGTCCGAGAGATGGAGGGCTACGACCAGGTCGTCGGTGCCCGCACCTCCGAAGAGGGCACCCACAAGATGTTCCGGGTGCCGGCCAAGGCCTTCATCCGCAAGCTGGCGAGCTACCTGGTGCAGACGCCCATCCCCGATCTCAACTCCGGCATGAGGGCGTTTCGCCGAGATGTCGCCCTCCAGTACGTGAGCCAGTTGCCCCCCGGCTTCAGCTGCGTCACCACCATCACCCTCACCTTCCTCGCCCACGGCTACACGGTGAAGTACTGGCCCATCACGTATTCCACCCGGGCGGGCAAGTCGAAGTTCCACTGGGCGTCAGATACCCGTCGCTACCTGCTGCAGGTCATCCGCATGACGCTCAGCTTCGATCCCTTTCGCGTCTTCCTGCCGATCGGTTTCCTGCTGCTGTTCGTCGGCACCGGCAAGCTCGTGTACGACATCGTCGACAACGACTGGAAGGTGGCGATCAACACCCTGTTGATTTTCCTCGTTGCCTTCCAGGTGTTCGTGGTGGGCATGCTGGCCGACCTCATCGGGCGCGCCACCCGGGCCACCCACGAGGTCCAACCGGCTGCCGGATGCACCCACGACGTGGCACCCACCTACCCGGCCGGTCACCGCTCCAAGGCGTTTTGATGGCCAGGACGACCATACGCGTCGCCGACGACGACGTCGAGACCGGCAACACCTACGACAAGTACGCCTCGAAAAACCCCGTCGAGCGCAAGCTCATGGAGGGGTTCTTCACCGCACTCGATCAGTCGCTTCCCGCCACGTCGCCCAACAGGATCCTCGAGGTGGGCGTGGGCGAGGGCGAGGTGACCGCACGCCTCGCCCAGCGATGGCCAGACGCCACTTTCTGTGGTGTCGACCTCCCGGACCCCGAACTGGCCGGCCACTGGGACGGCAAGGGCTTCGCGCCGTTGTTCGGCGACATCGAAAAGCTGCCGTTCGAAGACGACACCTTCGACCTCGTCTTGGCCATCGAGGTCCTCGAGCACGTGCCCTACCCGGAGCTGGCCTTGGCCGAGCTCAGCCGCGTCGGCCGGCGTGACCTGGTGGTATCGGTCCCTCGGGAGCGGGTGTGGAGCGTGGCCAACCTGGCCCGGGGCAAGTACCTGGCGGACCTCGGCAACACTCCAGGTCACATCAACCACTGGGGCAAGCGTTCATTCGCCGAATTGGTGGGGCGTCGCTTCGACGTACGTTCGGTCCGAAGCCCGTTCCCGTGGACGATGGTTGCGGCCACGGTCCGCACCCCTTGATCTCTGGGCTCCGGCGTGCGGTCTCCGCCCGTCCGGTGCTCTTCGGGGTGCTCGGCGCCGTCCTGATGCTCGCCGGTGGCTCGTGGTACCAGGCCACGGTCACGCCGCCCTATCGGTTCATCGATGAGCAAGCCCACGCGGGGTATGTGCTCGCAGTCCAAGACGGCCAGATCCCGAGCATCGACACGCCGATCGACCAGGCGTCCGGCGGCAGCGCACTCCGGGAGCGCCTGGCCACCGAACCGGCTCGTCGCCAAGACGTGTGGGTGGCCAACAACCCGCCTCTCACCTACCTGATTGCAACCGGTCCTGCCGCGTTGACCCGAGCCCTCGGGGTCCCCGGCGGTCCGCTGCTCGGGCTGCGTCTCGTCAACGTCGCGGCAGCCTCAGCGGCCGTCGCCCTCACGTACCTGCTTGCCCGCGACCTCGCCGGGGGCGATCGCATCGTCGGGCTGGTCGCCGCTGGCCTGGTGGCGGCCATGCCGCACCTCGGCTTCGTGGCCTCGCTCGGCTTCAACGACGGTGTGTCATTGCTGGCCACCACCAGTGTGCTGCTCGCGCTCGCCCGGGTCTGCGGCGCAGGGGTCACGTCACCGGGTGGACGCCAGGTCCAGTTCCTCGGCATCTGTTGCGCCCTTGCTGCAGCCAGCCGGCCCATGGCGCTGGTGGTGGCGGCCGTGGCGGGCGCGCTCGGGTTGGCGGTCACCTGGTGGCGCCACCAGGCACCGGCCCTCTGGTCGTTCGGCTGGCTGGCCGCCCCCACCGTGGTCACGTCGGGCTGGTTCTACCTGCTCAACCTGCGCCGCTACGGAGATCCAACCGGGTCCGCTGCCCTGTTCGAGAAGTTCGGCCGGGAACCAGAACAGAGCCTGCGCTTCTTCCTCACCTCCAAGGGCGTGTGGGAATCGGCCTTGCGCACCATCACCACGCGTCGTCTCGGGGTTCCCCTTCCTGGCGACTCCAGGGGCTGGTACCAGGTTGCGGTGGTCGTCGTGGTGGTCGGGGTCGTCGGGGCTACTGCTCTGGTGGTGCGCTCTGCGGTCATCCACCGGCGGCACGCGAAGGGAGGCTCCGTCGTGGCGGGCGCCCTCCCGGGCATGGCGTGGCTGGCCCTCGCCATGGTCTCGTTGGTGCCGGTTCTGCTCACCGCGCAGCATCGCGCCGGTGGCGGTGCACCCCACCCGAGGTACCTGTTCCCCATGCTGCCGGTGGTCGCCGCGGCCGTGGCGCTCGTTGCGGTGCGGCTGGCCACCCGATGGTCGGGAATTGCCCTGGTCGTGGCGGTGAGCGCGGTTGCCTGGCAACAGACGCGAGCCTCGGCCCGGTGGCTGGCCGACAACCCCGCCGGACCGCCGGGAAGTGAGTTGGTCGCTGCGTACGGCACCGAGGTGCTGCGCGGGGCCGGCCTGGCCGCAGCGGCGCTGGGCCTGGTCCTGCTCATCGCCACCATCGCCGGGAATCCGAACACTACCGTGGACCGTTCGTGAGCGAACGACGCATCGCCTTGGTGCCCCCCCGATACGGACCTGATGTGGTCGGTGGCGCCGAACTGGTGCTCCGCGAGGTCGCCCACGGCCTGAGCGCTCGGGGCTGGCAGGTCGACGTGCTCACCACCTGCGCTCGCGATCACTACACCTGGCAGAACCACTACCCCGCGGCCACCACCGCCGACGGCGAGGTCAAGGTGACCCGCTACCCCGTCGTCAACGACACGTCCGGGGCTGCTCGAGCGGAGCTGACCCGCACGCTGGCCACAGGAGAGGTGCCCACGCTCGCTCAACAAGAAGCGTGGATGAACGATGGCCTACGGGTACCGGAGCTCTTCCACGCCCTCCTCGACACGGCCGAGCAGTACCGGGCCATCGTCGTGTCGCCGTATCTGTTCTGGACGTCGTTTGCCGGCGGCCTGGTGGCCCCGGAGCGAACGATCGTCCGGCCGTGCCTGCACGACGAGCCCGAAGCACGCTTCGAGCTGTTCGAGCCCCTGATCACCGGCGTGGCCAAGCTCTGGCTCAACACCAACCCCGAACTCGACCTCCTCGACCGCATCTGGCCTCGTCATGGCCCCGCCGAGGTCATCGGCGAGGGCGTCGGGGTGCCCGAGGTCTACGACGTCGCCGGCTTCCGGTCACGCCACGGCCTCGGCGACCAGCGCTTCGTCCTCTACGGCGGCCGCCGCGAGGGAGCCAAGAACTGGGACGGGTTGCTCGATGGCTTCGTCGCCGCCGTCCGCAAGGAAGACCTCGATCTTTCGCTCGTCACGTTCGGCGTCGGCGACGTTCACGTTCCCGCCGACGTTGCCGATCGGGTCATCGACCTCGGCCAGCTCACCGATAGCGACAAGGACGATGCCTTCGCGGCGGCGAGTGCCTACGTGCAGCCGTCGGCCATGGAGTCGTTCTCGCGCACGGTGATGGAGGCGTGGCTGGCCGGCACCCCCGTCATCGCCAACGCGGCGAGCGCCGTGGTCTCCTGGCACTGCGAGCGCAGCGGTGCCGGCCTCACCTACGACGACGATGCCGGGCTCGAGCAATGCCTGCGGTTCGTGGCCGAGGCCCCCCGCGAGGCCGAGGCCCTCGCCCAACCCGGTCGTGCCTACGTGCTCGACAACTACACGTGGCCCGCCACGCTCGACCGCATGGAAGCCAGCCTGGAGGCCATGGCGTGACCATTCACCCTGGCGTGAGGACCGCCCCGTGAGCGACAAGATCCTGGTCGTCAGCCCTTACCCCCCGGTGCGCGACGGCATCGGCGCCTATGCCCTCCAGCAGGTACGCGCCCTGCGCCGACAGGGACACCACGTCGAGGTCTGCTCGCCGTGGCCCTCGGCCGCCCACCACCACCTGGCGTTGAAGGGTCCGAGAGGCGCCAAGGCACTGCGATCGCTGATGCAGGGGTTCGACCGGGTCGTCGTGCACTTCCACCCTGATGTGTTCTATGTCGACCCGTCCACCCCCACCTCGCGCATCAGCACGGGCACGGCCCTTGCCGCCGCGTTCCGAAGCGGCCCAGCCGTCGAGATCAGGCTGCACGAGGTAGACCGGCGATGGGCTTCTGCTCACGAACAGGTCGAGGCGTCCACCCGCTCGGGGTTCGTGGCCAACCGGGTCTTCGAGGCTGCCGCCAAGGCCACCCGCGCGGTGTTCCAATCAGCATCGACCATCACCGTCCACGTCCCCCAGCACGAGCGGATGATGGTCGAGCAGTTCGGCGTGGCGGCCGCCAAGGTCCACCTCGTCGACCATGGTGAGGACTTCACCCGGCGCGTGCCCGATGATCAAGCCGCGGCGCGTGCGTCGCTCGACCTCAACCCCGACGATCACGTCTTCGTGTGCATCGGGTTCATCCAGCCTCACAAGGGGTTCGACCGCGCCGCAACGGCGTTCCGAGGGCTGGCCGACCAGGGCGCGTCGCTGCACATCGTGGGGTCCGTGCGCGTCGACGACCCGAGCGCCCTCGCCCATCAGCGCGAGCTCGAGGCGCTCGAGGCGCAGATCTCGGGGGTGCACCTCCACCTCGGCTTCGTCAGCGACGAGGCCTTCGATCGCTGGATCGTGGCGGCCGACACCGTGGTCTTGCCCTACCGACACATCTGGTCATCTTCGGTGGCCGAGCGCGCCCGCCTGTACCAGCGCCCGGTGATCGCCACGAGCGTCGGCGGCCTCACCGATCAGATCGGTACCGTCGAGGGCAACGTCGTGGTCAGCGACAACGCGACCCTGGCCACGGCCATGGCGGACGCAGTCGGAGCGGTGCGACCCTCCGCTACTGCGACCTCATGGACCTTCGAGGGTCCGACCGACCGGATCGCTGTCCAGGCCGAGGTCGACCGGCGCGCCGCCGCCCAGCGTGGCATCAAGGTTCGCCCGGTGGCGCCCGGAAAAGCGCGCTCGGCCAGCACCCCTGCCCCCCAGGTGGCGACCCCGCTTCGCCGGTTGCGGGCCGTTCCTCCCCCACCCGCGACCTCTGCTCGGCCGGGGGTCAGCACCGTGAAGCGCCTGATCCGACGGGTCATCGCGTGGGAGGTCGACCCGCTGCGCGAGCAACTGGTCGACCTGCAGAAGGCGGCAACCCAAGCTGCGGAAACTACCGACGCCCGCCTCGACGACGTCACCAGCAAAGAGTCCTGATGCGTGTCGATGTCTGGTCCGATGTGGTCTGCCCCTGGTGCTTCATCGGGCTGGCCAACCTGGGCGAGGCCCTTACCGCCTTCGAGCACGAAGATGAAGTCGAGGTCGTCCTGCACTCGTTCCAGCTCGACCCAGGGGCACCAGCGCGAGACGAGCAGCCGCTCGTGGAGCGGCTCGCAACCAAATACGGCACCACGGTGGGCCAGGTCCGCACCCAGCAGGAACGCATCGTCAGCCTCGGCGCCGAGCGGGGCATCGACTTTCGGTTCGACCAGGCCATCGGCGGCAATACGTTCGACGCCCACCGGCTCTTGCACCTGGCCCGCCTCCGGGGGGTCCAGATCGAGCTGAAGCACCGGCTCGGACGCGCCTACTTCACCGACGGCGAGCCCATCGGTGAGGCCACGACCCTGCGCGCAGCTGCGGTCGACGTCGGTCTCGACCCCGCGGAGGTGGACGCCGTGTTGGCTGGTGCCGCGTTCAGCGACGAGGTGCGCGAAGACCTCGAATCGGCCAAGCGCGTCGGCGTGGCCGGTGTGCCGTTCTTCGTGGTCGACGGGCGCCTCGGCATCTCCGGCGCCCAGCCACCCGAATCACTCCTCGCCGTCCTCGAGCAGGGCTGGCTCAGCCAAACCCCACCACCGCGTCCGTAGCGTCACCACCCGTGTCCAGACT
>Ga0105047_10013649_pt1 | contig 12963 bp, 10 predicted proteins | sample MAT04_FD_78384 | JGI IMG/M metagenome (GOLD analysis project Ga0105047, IMG submission 78384) | Freshwater microbial communities from Lake Fryxell liftoff mats and glacier meltwater in Antarctica - MAT-04 (megahit assembly) | ecosystem: Environmental > Aquatic > Freshwater > Ice > Liftoff... | reverse complement strand
CACCGACGACAACGCCACCGACGACGCGGGAGCAACAACGGCATGACCATCGACGAACATTCCTCTACCCGTGTCACCGATTGGGCGACCGACTTCGACCATACCGACCCCACGTGGGCGGCGGACCCGTACCCCATCTGGGACGAACTCCGGTCGACCTGTCCCGTAGCGCACTCCGAGCGATACGGCGGCGTGTGGCTGCCGACCCGCCATCAGGAGATCGCCGAGATCGCCTACGACACCGACCTCTTCAGCTCGCAGAGCATCTTGGTCAACGAGACGCGACCGCTCACACCAGCGCCCATGGGCATTGCGCCGCCCATCTCCAGCGACCCGCCCTTCCATCAGGGTGCTCGTCGACTATTGCTGCCAGCATTCACTCCGCGCGCCATCTCACTCATCGAACCCTTCACTCGCGCCTACTGCGAGAAGCTCGTGGAGGAACTACGCGGGCAGGACACCGTTGATGCCGCGCAGGCGTATTCGCAGCACATCCCGGTGCGAGTCATTGCAGAGATGCTCGGTTTCCCGCACAAGGACGCCGACGACTTCCGCCGGTTCGTCACCCACGTGATCGAACATGTCGATGCCCCCGAAGAGGAACGCTTCGAGGGCTTCATGGAACTCTTCAACTACCTCCAGGCACAGATCGACGATCACATCGAGAACCCTCGCGATGACCTCACGTCATACCTCTTGGCGGCAGAGATGGACGGCGAACCACTCGATCCCGATCATGTCATCGGCACCATTGCGCTGCTGTTGCTGGCAGGAATCGACACCACGTGGAGCGCCATTGGGGCATCCATCTGGCATCTTGCCGATCATCCCGAGGACCGCGCCCGACTCGTGGCCGATCCGTCGCTCATCCCGACGGCCATCGAGGAGTTCCTGCGGGCCTATGCGCCCGTCACCATGGCTCGACTCGTCAAGGACGACATGGAGTGGAACGGCTGCCCGATGAAGAAGGACGACTGGGTGCTCTTGCCGTTCCCCTCGGCCAACCGGGACCCGGAGATGTTCGACGACGCTGATCAGGTGATCATCGATCGCGAGGTCAATCGTCACGCAGCCTTCGGTCTCGGCATCCATCGATGCGCCGGATCGCACTTGGCGCGCATGGAACTGCGGGTGGCGCTCGAGGTGTGGCTTGCGGCCTTTCCCGAGTTCTCGCTGGCCGATCCGGATTCGGTCACCTGGTCCGGCGGTCAGGTCCGCGGCCCCCGGTCGCTGCCCCTCACCATCGGCTGACCCGTGGGACGCATTGCGGGGGGAAGCGCGGAGGACACCCGCGGCAGGCTCATCGCCGCTGCCGCGCACGTATTCGCCGAGCGAGGCTACGAACGAGCCACCATTGCCGAGATCACCAGCCGGGCCGCGTTGTCGAGCGGCGCCGTCTACGCCAATTACGGATCGAAATCTGAGCTGCTCGTGGCCGCCATCCGCGCCAACGCGTCGGAGGAGATCGATGCACTCGCCAACGCCAGAGACGCCGACGCCATTCGTGAGCAACTCGTGAAGTTGGGCTCCGCTCTGCCCCGCCGACGCACCATCGATGGGGCTTTGTTGGTCGAAGCAGTCGTAGCGGCGCGACGTGATCCTGAAGTGGCAGCGGTACTGTCGAAACTGGTCCGCCAGCGGGAAGAGCAGTTCGCTCAGCTCATCCATCGAGCCTTCGAGCCCGACACCGGCAACGCCGCCGCAGCAGATCAAGAACCGGTCGATGGTCCCGTCACACCCGAGGACGAAGCCATTGCTCGATTCGCCCTCATGCTGACGCTCGGCTCCCTACTCGCCAGCGCGCTCGATCTTCCGTCGATCGACCCCGAGGCCTGGGATGACGTCGTCAGTCGGGTTGTTTCCGGCGTGGCCGACGCCGAGCTCGCCGCCGTCCCGATTCATCCGACTCCAACCACCCGAACAACTCCATCCACGAGAGGCACGACGCACTCATGACCATCATCGATCGCCCCGAGACCCAGTCCACCGACGAGATCGTCGACGAACTCCATACCTGGCTGGAGGAGAACTGGGACCCCGATCTCAGCGTCGCGGTCTGGTGGGAACGCTTGGGTACTTCTGGTTGGGCAGCACCGACACTCGCCACGAATGCTTACGGCCGTGGGGTGTCGCGGGCCGATGGCGTACGCATCCAATCCGAGATCGCGTCCTTCGGTGCTCTGGGTGCCCCGGGTGGGTTGGGCCTGTTGTTGGCGGCTCCGACCATCGCCAAGCACGGCACCCAGGAGCAGATCGACACGATGCTCCGGGACATCGTGACCGGACAACGGGCCTGGTGTCAGCTGTTCTCCGAGCCGGGCGCCGGATCCGATCTGGCTGGCCTCACCACCAAGGCGATGCAAGACGGCGACGAGTGGATCGTGAACGGCCAGAAGGTGTGGACGTCGCTCGGCCAGATTGCTGATCTCGGCATGTTGATTGCGCGCACCGCGCCCGATGCACCCAAGCACGCTGGCATCTCCTATTTCGGCATCGAGATGAACCAGCCCGGCGTCGAGCTGCGGCCGCTCAAGGAGATGACCGGTCACGCCATGTTCAACGAGGTCTTCCTGACCGACGCCCGAGTGGCGAACTCGTCGATGATCGGTGATCGAAACAACGGCTGGGCCGTCACGAACTCGACCCTTGCCTTCGAACGAGCGGGCCTCGGGTCGGGCGGATCGGGTGCCGGCGGCATGTCCGCCAGCCCCGGCCAGATCGCCGGCGATCTCGACAAGCGCGTCGGTGATCTGGCGCCTGGTCGGAGTGAAACGTCAAAGGGATCGGCCGCTTCGAAGTCTCGCAAGCGGGACTCCGCCGCCAAGACGTTGATCTCCTTCGCCACCTCGAACGGCACCATCAACGATCTGACCATCCGACAAGATCTCGCCCGGTTGCACACCATGGGCGAAGTGGGGCGCTTCAACGCCGAACGGATGAAGGCGGCCCGCGGGGTCGGTCGCGACATCGCTGGCATGGCCAACATCTCGAAACTCGCGATGAGCGAGATGGTGCGGCTCCAACGCGATCTCGGTCTGCGCATTGTCGGCGCCCAAGGCATGCTGCACGCCTACGACGCCGAACAGAAGGCGGTGAACGACGAGGCCACGGGGAACCCGTTCCTGTCGTTCGTCACCGGCACGGCGTTGTACGCCCAGGCCCCCCCGATCTACGGCGGAACCGATCAGATCCAGCGAAACATCATCGGCGAGCGGGTGCTCGGACTCCCCAAGGAGCCCGGCGACGACCGCTCGGTGCCCTTCAGTTCACTGCCCAAGAACGCCTGAGTGATCGCTGACGGATCAGCTATTCCTCGCTGACCGCTCGTAACACGTTGATGCGGCTGGCCCGAAGCGCCGGGAGGATCGACGAGATGACCCCGAGCAGCGCCGACAGCGCCGCCAGCAACGCCAACCGCACGAACGGGACCGCGAGCTGTGCCGTGTCAACCGGGAGAACGCTCACGAGCGCAGTGCCGAACCCGACACCGATCATCAAACCGATCAGGCCTCCGACGGTGGCGACGAGAACACCTTCGACCACGATCATCCGTCGCACCGCCCAACGGTTCATCCCCACGACCCGCAACAACCCCAACTCGCGGGTCCGTTCGACGACCGAGAGCGCCAACGTGTTGGCGATTCCCAGGGCAGCGACGACGATGGCGAACAACAACAACACGCTCACGATGCCCAACACGATGTCGAGTGAGCTGGTTTGATCGGTCACGTAGTCATCTGCGGTGAAGACCTCCGAGTTCGGGATCTGGGAGGTGGCGGCCGTGAGCGCGTCCCGAACCACCGATGATGTCGATCCGCTCACCATCAACAGCTCGCGCTGCGGCTCGACACCAGCGAAGCCATCGATTGCCTCCGGACGGATCAAGGCGTCGTCAATGATCTCATCGCGGGCGAAGATGCCGGTGACCGTGAGTGTCCGCTCGGCACCGTTGCTGCGCAGCGTGATCCGAGATCCGATCGACAGCAGCTGTTCGTCTTCGAAGCCCGCCGAGATCGCCACGCCGGAGCCATCGGCTGGCAAGGAGCCCGAGGTGAGATCGGGATCGATCGCCGGCGGTGCGGCTGCGGGGCCTCGATCCACGACGCCAGGGTCCATCACGGTGAACCCCATACGTATCCGGACCGCAGGTCCCGCCTCGTCCTGCGGAGCGGTTGTGGTTGGGTCGCTCGGGGGAACCAGGTTGATCCGACCCGCCCTCAGGGGAGCGACGCCGTTCACGCCCGGGGTGGCGGCAAGAGTGGCGATGCTGGCGTCGTCGAACGGAACGATTCCGCCGGAGCTGACCACCAGATCCGAGGTGATCGATGCTCGCAGCGAGCCACCGAACGCTGCCTTGACCGATTCGCCGAGGATCAAGGAGGTGGCAACCAACGCAATACCAATGGCGAGCGCCGTGGCGGTCGATGCCGTGCGCCGCGGATCTCGCGAGGTGTTCTGACGGCCGAGCGACGCGGCGATGCCGAACTGTCGGAACGGGTAGCCGATCACCGCTACGACCGCACCGACGCCGAAACGGCTGAGGATCACGACACCGATGAACAAGAGGCCCGCCGCAGCTGCCAGGCGGGTTGCCCGGTCGTCGGAGGTGGCGGTGGAATCAGCGAGCGCCATCCAGCCCCATGCCACGCCCGCGGCGACGAGCAAGGCGCCGATGACGGCACCGATTCGTCCGGTCTTCTGCGGCGGAACCGACGACTCGCGTAGCGCCTCGGTGGGGGCGATCCGTGTGGTTCGCCAGGCGGGCACGATGACTGACACGACAGTGACGACGACACCGACGAAGATCGCCACGAGGATGGTTCGTGTGGCGATCACCAGATCGTCGCCCGGGAGGTCGAAGGTGAGCACTGCCAGCAGCTTCCGGAGTCCGATGGCCAACAGGATGCCGAACCCGATCCCGAGGGCCGATGACACCGACCCCACGATCGTCGCCTCGGCGATGACCGACCGAATGATCTGGCCCGATCGGGCGCCCACCGCGCGCAGTAATGCGAATTCCCGTCGTCGCTGGGCGATGACCATCGAGAAGGTGTTCCAGATGAGAAATCCCGACACGAACAGCGTGAGGGCCGCGAAGCCCAACATGACATTGGTGAAGTTGGCGAGTCGTTCGTTGATCCGCGCCCGAGCATCAGCGAGGAGCACGTCGGACTGCTGCACCGACACCTGATCGCCACCGAGTTCGCTGATTCTGGCTTGAATGGTGGCAATGTCGGCGCCGGGAAGCAGCCGCACACTGATAGCGGTGACTCGCCCATCGGTCCCGACCAGTTCTGTGGCACGAGCGGTCGTCACTGCGACAATTTGACCGGCAACACCCAAGTCGCCGGTGCCCCGCTCAGCAAACCCGGAGATGGTCGCAGTGATGACGCCGCGTTTGGTGCCGAGTCGAAGCGTCGAGCCAATATCGAGCGATCGCTTCGTAGCTGTGGCGGGGTCGATGACGATGTCGTCGGGCCCAGTTGGAGCCGAGCCCTTCACCAGACGTACTGCGAACATGTCGGGGTGGTCCGGCCAGTTCGACAAACCACTCACATCAAACGCGCCGGCTTGTCCCGCCTTGTCGAGCACCTGCGCGATCCCGATGATGGACGGGTCTGCAGCATCGACCCCGGGCAGGGCGCGAATCCTCTCCGTCAGAGTCGCATCCACTGAAGTGCGTCCGCTGCCAACAAAGGCGCCGCCGCCTCTCCCGCCGGAGTCGGCGGAGCCGACCACGAGGTCGGTCGAGCCGGTCGCCCGATCGATCAGCGAGTTGATGGACTTCGACAAGCTGTCGGTAAGGACGAACGACCCGACGACGAACGAGGTTCCGACCACGATGGCGATGGTGGTGAGTACGAATCGCCGCCAGTTGGCACGGGCGGATCGGAGCGCGAGACGGAACAAGGTGGTTGACCGTATCGCTGATCTGGCTGGACGGGCTCGCGCTGCATGGCAGAATTGCCACGCTCATGGCCACCTCGATTCGCCTCCGACCCTGGCAACGCGACGCTCTCGAGGCCTACCGATCCCATGGCCGTCCTGATTTCCTGGCCGTGGCGACCCCCGGAGCCGGAAAGACCACGTTCGCCCTCACCGCCGCGGCGCAAGCGCTCGCGGCCCGAGATGCCACCGGCGTAGTGGTCGTGGCGCCAACCCAGCATCTGAAACTCCAGTGGTCACAGGCGGCGGCGCGGCTGGGCATGCACCTCGACCCCAATTGGTCAGCTCGCGACGGGGTCTTGCCCGCCGATATGCATGGAATCGTCACCACCTACCAACAGGTGGCCACATCGTCTGGCCCGCTGCGGTCGGTTTCCTCTGGTGCGTTCGTGGTGCTCGACGAGATCCACCATGCGGGCGATGATCGAGCGTGGGGCGAGAGCGTGCTCGCTGCCTTCGAGTTGGCGTCGCGGCGGCTCTCGCTCTCGGGTACGCCGTTCCGATCCGACACGTCGTCGATTCCCTTCGTCGATTATCACTTCGACGAGGCACGCGCCGATTACGAATACGGCTACGGCGAAGCACTGACCGATGGTGGCGTCGTGCGGCCGGTGTTCTTCCCGCGGATCGGCGGACACATGGAATGGACCAGCGCCGACGGATCAGATCAGGCGGCGAGCTTCGACGACGATCTCACCAGTGACCTCGCCAACCAACGGCTGCGCACGGCGCTGTCGCTGGAGGGGGAGTGGCTGCCGTCGGTGCTGGCAGACGCCAATGCGCAGTTGATGACCATGCGCCGCAAACACCCCGAGGCGGGTGGCCTCGTGATCGCCATGGATCAGGCCCACGCGTTGGGTATCGCTGAGCTCATCCGCCGCCGCCATCGGGTCGACGTGGTCGTGGCGACGTCGGACGATCCCATGGCATCGGAGAAGATCGCGAGGTTCGCTCACAGCAACGACCCGTGGATCGTCGCTGTTCGCATGGTGTCCGAGGGCGTGGACATCCCGCGCCTTCGTCTCGGCGTGTTCGCGACCAACACCACGACAGAGCTGTTCTTTCGCCAAGCGGTCGGGCGGTTGGTGCGATGGACGTCGGGGCTCCGGTCTCAAAAGGCCTTTCTGTACATCCCGGACGATCCGCGACTGCGGCGCAGCGCCGATGGCATCGTGGAGCAGCGCCGACACTCGCGAGCCAAGCGGGAAGAGGACGGGTTCGACGATCCGTCAGCACTCGACGATCGCGATGCCATGGCCGGCGCCGATGATGACGGGCAGATGTCGTTGTTCGCCGTGATCTCCGCGGTGGCAGGAGAACGCTCCGATGCGGCTGACAACGTCGTCGATGACGGAGTTTTCACCGCAGATGACCAGGTTTGGGACGTCGGGGTGCACGCCGAACCCGAGGGCTTCGACATCGACTTGGACATTCCGCCGCCCCGCGGTGGCGTCCGGAGCGACACGACCGGCGGCGTCGCTGGAGAGACACTCTCGCAACGCAAGTCACGTCTGCGCCGCGCGAATGCTGAAGCCGCCAAGGAGTTGGTACGCAACACGCGGCTGGATCACCGAGCAGTCAACGCTGAACTCAATCGGCTGTCAGGGATTCGGCGGGTCACCGAGGCGACGAGTGACGAACTCCAGTTGCGCCTCGATGCCGCCAACAAATGGCTCCGCCGCCTGCGCTGATCGGGCCTCGAGAACCGATGGTGCCTAGCTGGCAGGGAGGTTGGCGAGCAGAATCTGCATCTCTTTGCTCTCGAGCTCCTGTGCGGCCTTGATGTCCTTCGCCAGAGCGATGGCCTCGCTGCTCAATCCAGCCGGAATCTGTTCGTCCGCCATGGACACAGCGCCCGTATGGTGAGCGATCATCAGCTCGAGGAACAGGCGGTCGAGGGTGAGTCCGGAAGCGGCATCGAACTCGTCTTGCTGGGTTGTCGTCATCATGCCGGACATCGAGTGTTCGCCGTCGCTCGTTGCAGGCTCTGCGGCGGGCACTCCCCAGTCGTCGAGCCACGCAGTCATCACGCGCATCTCGGGGTCCTGTGCGGCCTTGATGCGTTGCGCCAGCGAGCGCACCTGCGGTGTGATTCCTCGGGCGATGACGGCATCGGACATGTCGATCGCTTCCTGATGGTGCGAGATCATCGACTGCGTGAAGGCGATGTCGGCGTCGTTGTGAGCTACGGCCGCGACCGTTGTCACGCTGGTCGAGTCCTCAGCGTCGTCCGAGCAGCCGGTAGCGCCGACGAGCACAACGGCGGACATGGCGACGCCGCACACGAGGAGTAGTCGGGGGTGGCGGTGGCGGGAACGCATGGTCATGAAGCTATTGCACGGAGGCGTACTGCATCGCGAGCCTAGGGAACGAGAGCCGAGGGAACGAGAACACAGCGTGTGCCTGAGTAGATCGTCGGCATGCACTTGTTGCAGTGAATGCACAGCGATCGACGGCTCGGGTCTTCGCTCATCGCCTTGACCAGATTCGGCTCACGGAGCAGGGCGCGACCCATGGCGACCAGCTCGAAGCCGTCGTCGATCGCGGCGTTGACGGTGTCGAGCGAGGTGATGCCGCCGAGCAGGATCAGCGGCATGGTCAGCTCCGAACGGAACTGCCGGGCGAACGGCAGGAAGTACGCCTCCTCGAACGGATATGACTTCATGAACCGGTTGGCGATCAGTTTGAATCCGAGCCGGACGGGCCCGGGCAATGTGGCGGCCATCTCGGCGATCGGCGCTTCGCCCCGGAAGAGATACATCGGATTGGCCAGCGAGCTCCCGCCCGTGAGCTCGATGGCGTCGAGATGCCCGTCGGCTTCCAGAAGCTTGGCGATGGCGAGCGATTCGTCGACCCACAACCCCCCGGGCACGCCATCCGCCATGTTCAACTTGGCGTACACCGCCATGTCCGGCCCCGCCGCGGCTCGCACCCGCTCAACGACCTGCCGGGCGAAGCGCGCCCGATTCTCGATCGACCCACCCCAGGAGTCTCTGCGGCGATTGAGTTTCGGGCTCATGAAGGCGCTGAGTAGATAGTTGTGACCCAGGTGGACCTCGATGGCGTCGAACCCGGCCTCTCGCAGCACGGCGGCGCCGTTGGCGTAGTCGTTGATGACGCGATCGATGTCGGCCTCGGTGCAGGCGCGGGTGAGTCGCATCGCGCCGGGACTGAGAAACCGTGACGGAGCGAGCGCCGGGCTCTTGGTGCCAGCTGGATTGGCCACCGGTCCGGCATGGCCGATCTGCGCCGACACCGCGGCACCCTCGGCATGCACGGCGTCGGCCAGGTGTGCGAGTCCCTCGAGCGCATCGGGTCCGAGCACGATCTGATGGCCATCAGTCGATCCCTCACGGGACACGGCGCAGTAGGCGACCGTCGTCATGGCGACGCCCCCGGCGGCAACCGCCCGATGGAACTCGATCAGCTCATCGGTGACGACCCGTTTCGGCGTTCGGCCCTCGAATGTCGCAGCTTTGATGATGTGATTTCGCAGCGTGAGTGGACCCAACCTCGCGGAAGCGAAGGGATCTCGCGCTGAGAGATCGTTGGGGGCGGAGTCCTCGGGTCCAGGCATGGCGCCGAGTCTGACACCCCGAACGACGGGGTGACACGCTCGAGCTACTGGTAGGCCGGGTCGGCCATGGCGCCGAGTGACCGCGAGCGAACCGGCGTGGGGAGCACCGGTGCCAAGGTGTGTGGTAGTTCGGGGCCCCAGTTGACCGCATCGCCAACCATCTCGATCTTGGCGTCGGTGGTGTACCAGTCGACCAGGTCGCCGTCGCAGCGGACGAGCCACGTGCACCCGACTCCGTCGGCGGCGGTGAAGTCGCCGTGACGGATCAGCGGCGGCCGGAAGAAGTACGTGCCTTCCCACATGACACCGAAGTTGTAGTCGAACCCGCCCTCGAGGCAGTACGCCTCCTCGTACACCGGGTGGTGCGCGAGCGGATGTTCCTTCCAACCCCCCTCGGCCTTGATGAGGCGGGAGTAGAAGCCCGTCTCGGCGTCACGGTGCAGCATTTTGATGAACAGGCCGGGCACGGGGGTGCCGCCCAGATCGAAACGCATCGGGCTGCCCAACTCGACCGTGATCCAATCCATCTCGGCTGAGTGCACCACCACGAGGACCTGGTCAGCGCGGACACCCTCGGCATTCTCCGCGGCCAGATCGAACTGCCAGTCGCCGTACTCACGGAAGAACAGGATCACCGTGCCGGCGGCCACCCGAATGGCGGGCGTCACCACCCCGATCGGGGCCTGCCAGTAGCCGCCCTCGTGGAGCGTCTCCTCGCCCAGCCGCACCTCTCCTGAGAGCACGTACCACTCGGTTTCGGCGTGATGTCGACCAGCGGGACGCGACCAGTCGGTGATGAACTCGATCCTGGCGGACAGCGACCCGTCCTCTTCGTCGTAGGAGAGATGTCGTTGGCGAGCCGTGCCCGTCGACTCAGGGAACTCGGCGGGATGCCAGATCAGGTCCTTCTCATCGATGATCTCGACATGTGGGCGCACGGTGCCTCCAAAGGGGCTCAACGCAAACGAACGTTGAGCGGAACGGTGTTCCGCAATTGTGTTACCTGAAGACGCCATCGGCAAGCGCGAGCCTTTAGGGTGCCGCCATGGCCGATCCCGTCGTCTCGATCCGTGCGCCTCGATTGGCCCTCAATCTGCCCGGATTCGGAACGTTCTTCCCGCCCGATGAGCTCCATCGGGTGATCGAGGCAGCACAGATCATCGAGGAAGCCGGTGCCGATGAACTGGTCATGCCGGATCACGTCGTGATGGGCAGCCGCACCGACCGCTATCCCTACGGGACGTTTCCGTACCCCCCCGAGTTGCCATGGCTCGAACCATTGACGGTGTTGACGGCGGCGGCCGCGGTCACGACGACCATTGGGTTGCACACCGGGATCTTGGTGGTGCCGCTTCGTCCGGCGCCGCTGCTGGCCAAGACGGTCGCGACGATCGACGTTGTCTCCCGCGGGCGCCTGTCGCTCGGCGTCGGTGCTGGTTGGCAACGCGAGGAGTTCGAGGCCAGCGGGATTCCCTTCGAACAACGCGGACAGATCCTCACCGACACCATCGCGGCATGTCGCGAGCTCTGGGGGCCGTCGCCGTCGAGGTTGTCGTCGCCGTCGGTCAATTTCGAGGACATCTACTGCGAGCCGTCACCGGTCAGCGATCGTGTCCCCATCTACTTCGCCGGAAAGCTCACGGCACGGAACGTGGCGCGGATCGTGGACCTCGGCGACGGATGGCAGCCACCGGTCGGCATGGCGCCCGACGCGATCGCCGCCGGAGTCGATCAACTTCGACGAGCCCACGAGGCAGCCGGGCGCAGCGTCCCGCCGATCGTCGTGCATCATTCGCTGGCGCCCGTGCGGGTGGACGGCGTGGTCGATCTCGATGCCACGATGACGTCTGCCCGCTCCTTCGTTGGGGCGGGTGTCACCACGCTGTCGATGGGCATTGCGCCGATCGCGGGGACCCCCGACCGGCTGGGCGAGGCAACGCGACGCCTCGTCGATGCGTTCCACTCTGCTGCTCAGTGAGTGGCGCTGTTCAGTGAGTGGCGCTCGACTTCGATGAAGTGTTGCGTCGGCGCTGGCGGTCCAACTTGTTCACGTCGGCGCCTGCGCTGGTGGCCTCGGCCAGCGCCGTCTCGAGCGCGGTCTTCGCCTCGTCGAGTTGGGTGTCAGCAAGGTCGACGTCGGCAACACGACTCGTCGCCACGACCGTGCCAGCCAGACGCACGTACTCCTTCAGCATTCCGACATCGAGATTGCCGTCGCGCACTCGCGAGTTCCGAAGTTGTTCGGCGGTGGGCGTCTTCAGGTCGCTGACCAGTCGCACAGCTGCCATGGCGCGAAGCACGTAGTAGGTGGTGTCGACCTCCCACCAGAAGAACCCCTGTCGTGCCGAGTTCGGCAAGTGGTGGTGGTTGTTGTGCCACCCCTCACCGCCGGTGAAGAGGGCGACAACGACGTTGTTGCGGCTGGTGTCGGTCGTGACGTAGCGGCGTGTGCCGATGACGTGTGCCACCGAATTCACCAGGAAGGTCCCGTGCCACAACAACACCGTGGACAGGAAGAACCCGATGAGTAACGCTGACCAGCCACCGATCAACGCGCAGGCGATCGCCAGCGACCACGGTGGGATCCAATCGTGCTTATTCAGGAACCGCAGTTCCGGAAACTTCTCGAAGTCGTCGATGGAGTTGGCGGGCACCGAGGTGTGGGCGTCGGAGATGATCCAGCCGATGTGGCTCCACCAGAACCCCTTGATGGGGGAGTGGGCATCGCGGTCGGTGTCGGCGTATCGGTGATGCATCCGATGGTTTCCCGCCCACCACAACGGGCCCTTTTGAACGGCGGTTCCGCCACCGAAGGCGAAGATGAACTGCATCACCCGGCTCGTGCGAAAGCTCCGATGTGCGAAGTATCGGTGATACCCGGCGGTGATGAAAAACATGCGGACGACGTAGAGCGCGCCCATCAACACCCAGTTCCACCAGGGGACGCCGGTGAGAAACGCCAGGAACGGCACGAGGTGGACGAGAGCAATGGGAATGCAGTCGGCCCATCGGATTCGTGGCGTCACGAGGTCGCCGGGGTGGGATGCGTTGGCAGTTGCGATGTGGAGATCGTATCGGGACGTCGTAAAACGGGCGAGACTGTCGGCAGCCGACGAGAAGAAATTCATCAGGGGGAATCACATGACCGAGAACCACTCCGGCCCATTTCGGGTGATCCAATGGGCGACAGGCACCGTTGGTATCCACGCGGTACCCGGAATCGTGGCCCATCCCGATCTTGAGTTGGCGGGATTGTGGGTCCACTCAGATTCAAAGGCCGGTCGTGATGCTGGCGAGATCTGCGGCATTGCTCCGACGGGCGTGATCGCCACCCAGGACGTCGATCAGTTGCTGTACGAAACCGACGCGGACTGTGTGTGTTACACCGCCAGTTCGGACATCCGGCCCGATGCCGTCATCGACGATCTGTGCAAGATCCT